>PJEL010004146.1_pt1 | contig 12110 bp, 11 predicted proteins | sample 1853271 | NCBI WGS metagenome assembly PJEL01 (sample SAMN08108733, study PRJNA415343) | Invertebrate metagenome, whole genome shotgun sequencing project. | host: Globobulimina | place: Sweden: Gullmar Fjord | collected 2015-08 | reverse complement strand
CCCCCCCCTTTTTGAGTGATTGACTGAGCAGGTTAAACCCTTGGGAGAGTAACATTGGGACACCCCATGATGTACATAACACACAATATATATATATATATATATATACCCCTTTTCTTGCTACGATCGAGCCAGCATTTCAGAGTGACACTATTTTTGCCACTTTTAAGAATTATTTGGACTACTACCGGATGCTACATAATGAATGGCTCTCGCTGGACTACAGGCCGTTCTACACAACAGTCAGTCTCTCGCGGTTCTCGTATTTGGATCGATAATACGAGACTCTCCTTCAACCGCCAAGCACTACACAAATGACAAATGATGTAGTAGTCAAACAAATAGTGTTATTCACTATTTTACATTCCTTTCCTAGGATTCCTAAACAGAAGAGAGTGATTGCAAAACTACGTCTCAAGAGAAGTTACTGTTGCTTGAGTCTACTCAGTCAGACTTTTCGTGTCTATAATCCACCCATATCGAACTCTCCGCACCAAGAGGAACATTTCGGCCCAGTTTAGGCTCTCTATCTCTCCCCCAGGAATGCGTTCAAACCTTTGTCCGGGAGTATATGCTCGATTCACCCCCAGCGAATCATTTTCGACAATTCCCCCTAACACTGAGTCATCTGCTTGCAACTAACAACGATGAATCATCACAACGATCCCTGACACAACAGCTACAGCTGCCTCGTATATGCCTATATATTCCGCAGCATTCGGTGAATCTGCGACTGTAGACTAAAGGTGACTCCTCCGAAGCATATAACATACCCCGTGATGCTCCTGTGTCTAATCGGATCCATGCCATAGGACGTATCCACGTAGGTTTCCAGGGTTAGGGTTAAGGCCAAGGTTATGGTTATGGTTAGGGTCAGGGTTTGGGTTAAGGTTAGGGTTTAAGGTTAAGATTATGCTTTAGAGTTAGGGTTATCTAACTTACTAAAACAACATATAACATCGGGATGTTACAATTTAGAAAAGTTTGTCTTGCTCCATGCGCCGACATAAAAATGATTTGTTCATGTGCCTTCCCACCTCACTTCCCCAGTGTTTCCCCTTATGTTCTTAGCTAGTCTGCCTTAACTGCCCAATATCACTAAGGTTACTAGCCTCAGGACAATAGCATGTGAGTAACCCTAGCCCTAAGTATGTTTACTTTGAAAGAAAGCTCTGATTTTGTCTTGCTAGGGTTAGGATTAGGGTTAGGGTTAGAGTGCTTATATGGGGATGTATTACACTATGGCGGTTGGGTGGGGTAACCAATGAATATGAAGGTTGGTTTGGTGTTGAAACCCAAAATAGAGTATATGCTCACCTCGTGAATAATTGGGTTTGAGTTTCTTTCCGTGTGGAAAGGAAATGTTAACGAATTGCCACAATGGTAGTGTATGCTTTAAAATACGTGTAGGATAGGTTGGTAGCTTGGTTGACGGGGTCAGTTCTCCTTCTAATGCAAAAAGGGTCGTCTTTTTCTTTTGTGGTACTGTTGCATCCAGGCTTTTTGATGCATGCCTAAATGTAGTGGACCCCCCGGAGGACAATACCTTTAGCAAGATAATAGATAGGACATTACCGGCTAATATACTATATGAAGACGATGCCTTCATGGCTTTCGCTGATCACAGACCTGCTAGCCAATGCCATGTCCTTGTAATCCCTAAAGTGGGTGCAGTGAGAAACGTGCATTTTTTGCAGCCCAAGCATTTGGACATGCTGGAGTCAATGCTTGCAATAGCAAAGCAGATCATCCGGGAGGAAGCAAGGTGTGTGACGTTTTGCGTGCTAATTTGTGGAATAGTGCTCTCTTGAGTTGTCCTGCTGATTCCGTGCCTCCTGCAGACTCACAGCCAACCAACAGCGAACACAAGCTAGAATAGGGTTTAACATCTTTCCCATGGTGAATGATAGAGAATTGCAATACACTAGCATGGCTGAAGGCATGTTAAAGGATGTTGTTCATTTCATCCCCCCACAGATTCCTTATCTACATCTGCATGCAGTTGCGCCTGTTGTGAAAATGAAGTGGTGGGCCAGGTTACTATTTTGGCCCGATTCATTGTAAGTGTTATTATTTGGCAGAACATTGGCCCATATTTATTTTTTAACCTTGCAACTAGGTGGTTTACAACTTGTGAAACCATAATTATCAATTTGAAAAAGAAACAACGTGCATCGCTCACCATATGACAGTGGCAGCAGTTAATGCTCATGTTAATTTGAAGGCTATGTATAAATATTTACTCTTCAGTGCAGGCAATTACAATGGCTCCAATACTCATTGCTCAAGTTAGAAGGCTGCTGTTTGATACTTGTACAGCTCTTTCTCTGGTATATAGGATGCAAATTTCTTCATGTACATATGTAGTACGAATGTATGGTTGCTCCACATTAAGAGAGAACGTTATTGGGCTTAGATGCAGCTGAAGCTCTCCTTACAGCATCCACGGGTGGCTCGGCCAGGGCCACACCGGAAGCTGATCTGCAAATTAAGGGCTCTAAAACTCCCACTCCTGGTTTTTTGTACACTAGGAGGTTCCCACCTTTCTCTGTCTCGTCTATAGTGGTAGAGACATCTTCAGGGGTAATAATACGTCTGTGATAGCTCAGTACCACTCCGAATGGCAACAGCTCCAAAAGCCAGAAATATGCTACGACCCAACAAAGTTGTGGCAATGAGTTTAGTGGGATGTTCTGATTCGCTAGGCTAATGATTAAACAAGCCCGAAGCAACACGCAGGTCACACAAATCCCTGACACCATTCCCACGTTTTTAACCCGCCATTTCCTCAGACCTAAATCGATTGGTACCCTTTTCAAGTCTTTCATGGCATGATAGGCAAAGAATAGAATCCATCCACCTGCAACAGCATAGCTCGTAGAGATAAGCCATGCGTAAGGGGCAGGAATATAGTATATACTTCCGGATTTTATGGACCACCATTCTACAACACACAAACCAGTGTACGCACTAATGTTGATTGAGAACAAGATGTGAGTAGACCATCGTCTGCATGCATTCCGTAACCCGCTTGCCGTCAAATGAAGTTCAGCCCAAAAGGCTGCCAGATGAACGAGGATGGAAAACTCCAGTAGATTAGCGCATCCATCTGAGCATCGGAATATGATCACTCTGAATGAATCTGGGGGTTCAATAACCCTTCCTTCCACTCCATCCCAGACCCCCCAAGTTCCTAATGCCCCGCATATACACCTCGCAGTGCAAGCCAAAGATACCATGAAATGGAAAACTTCCTGTATTGTAAACGGTCTAGCACGTGCTTTTGGCATCTGGTGTTGTTCATGAGATGTGAGGGGGGTCACGCCCAATCTATGAAGTTTGAGATTGTTTCGTTGCAAAAGCCACAGCCTCTGCCCAGCCGCTACTGCTAGTGCACCATAGCTTCCGATGAATAGGCTACCAGCCACCAAAACCTCTGACGTGGCCATATTATCTATCCTAAGACATATCTCTCCTCAACAGGGACAAGGACAATTATTGAGAAGAAAACTATTAAGCTTTCTTAAGGGTGCAAATAAGAGGGAGTAACATTCAGTGATAAGAGGACCGCCTGCAAATTAGATGACAGCTGACATTGCCTCTTCACTTCCTCATTACTTCTCAGCAATCATAGTTTTCAATTGGATTAGGTTTATGATAGTGTAAAGTGCCGAAGCAACGAATGCAATACTCCAAGCACTATTATGGTTGCCGCCTATTGGCAGCTATCTCGTCCATTCTCCTACGTTCAGTGCGGCAGCAGTCTTTATTGCAAATTAAAGACTGCATCAGACAACAGCAAGGAGCCATGGCAATGGCAAAAGCCTGGAAACTAGTCAGTTATAAAGCCTGAGCCCAATACTTCGACTTATTTCTCTCATTCTGCTGATTCTTCCACGAGTATAGGGTGTTAGGGTTAGGGTTTTAGAGTTAGGGTTAGAGTAAGGATTAGGGTTAGGGTTAAGGTTTGGATTAGGATTAAGGTTAGAATTAGGGTTAGGGTTACCTTAATATATCTTTCACCCAGTTGTCGAAATGACGGAGAAATCGAAACCATGTAACCGTCGCTTGTATCGGCGCAAGCGACGGCTGTTAATATTATATTTCCCCCAACCCTAACCCGTAATTCTAACCTTAACACTAACACTAACCGTAACCTAAACCCGAATTAATCAAACAGCAAACCAAGCAATAACACATACACACACACACACACACATATATATCCAGATATGTATGCAAACTGCAGGCAAAAGAGATAGCCACGGCAGGAGATGGTTCATGTTGGACGGCACTTGCACCAGCACGAGGAGCTCTGGCGCGAAACTCCTTTGGAATCGAAATCTGTGAGTGAAGTTGTTACTGAGCTTACATTATATATATATATGTATACTTGGTCGTACTAGTGGTGTGTGTACTGAGTGATGGCATTAGACTGGCGCTTAGTCTTTAACCTTAGAAAACGATAGCTGTGAAGTGTATTTCGTAATGTGTAAGTTGTGGTTCGTTGAACCTTACCTTATTAAGTGTTGCTGGGGTGAGTATTTCCTACGGTTAAGCAATCAAGTAAGAGATTAGGTTATGCAATGCTTTGTGGTGAAGCCCATGGTCCAGAGGATAACAATGCTTATTAGTGCTTTCTGCTGCTGCGACACCTTTGTGCTCCTGTGTTACTTCTCTGCTTCTTTCTCTATGAAATAGTTAGCAAAAAATTGTAGATTAATCCTTGGTTCACGATGAAAGAATTTACTGAAAGTCACAAGGTTCTCTGGGTGTCCATCATCACTGACTCTGCTCCCATCTTAAAAACTTGCTACTAAAGGTCTACAACTGTTTTGCTGATTGCATTTGGCTGGATCTCAGTGCTTGGGGCTCCCAGGGTAGAACTGGAGAATTTCTTTTCATTTCTGACTGGTACGGTCTTGTATATTGAACGTTATTATTATTGTGAAGTTAGGAGGACAAAGTTGCAGCATTTTTATGCTAAAAAAAATTGATTTGGTGATATAAACCAAGCACCAAGGTCGCAAGTACCGTCTGATTTATAATTTATACAATTAGGATAGAGAACACTGGGAAGAATGGGAAGTTGCATGTTATGATGGAGATACCACCACCACTCGTTTGGTGTTTGATGCTGCTGTACTACCGTGGTATTCTGTAGTATTACTTGAAGCACCTGTTTAATCTAATCTACTTTTTTTTTGAAGGCCGGGTAACAATTGAAACCCCAGTTGGGCTGATCGTCGGCCATGCCAACAAATCGTTTCGTGCATTTCTAGGCATACGTTACGCCCTCCCCCCTACTGGAAAGAGGCGCTTCAAGCCTCCACATCCAACTCCACCCTGGGTAAGCCAGGATAAGTGTTCAAAATGAACAACAATTTTTTTACTCATCTTGCAGTTCATTCATCACTATGGAGAGGAGAACTCTCTTATTCTTCATATCTTTCGGTTTGGTTTATTATCTCTGCCTGCGACGGGGCCATTCAATTACTCCTTCTAATCAAATCAACCAACAGTAAATACGTGTGCTGTGGTATGTCCAAACCACTATCACTGACCTTAACCCTAGGAGGGGAGAATAGAAGCACTTGAGTATGGAGCTGAATGCATGCAGGGTACTAAATTCAGTGCTTGTGAGTGTGCACAACCACATTTCCCCTCTCTTGTTTACATGAGGGTTTGCTATTTTAATATTTTACCCCCAACGGACGCTAAACACTAAGCTAGCTAGCTATTTGCCATTCCTCTCCAGCCGTTCCAAACGTAATTAGTGAGGACTGCTTGTTTCTTAATGTATGGGCCCCAGCTCGGGCATCTCCAGATAATCTCCACCCTGTTATGGTATGTTACATAGGAAAATGGTGTATTATGTGCCTGTGTACGTGTGTGTTTTATCTCATTGTTGCAAGGTGGTGGTTCAACGATCAAGATGATGACATAGATCCCAATGTATTAGTAGTAATAATTCAGTTTCTCCTGAACGACTCGACTGGGTGATGTCTCATTGCAGGTATGGCTTCATGGCGGAGGATTCCAGCAGGGAACAACTAGCGCCCCTGAATATAATGGTAGGAATACTACACTGCGTTTGTGTCGTGTCTGTATACATTTTTGGATTCATTTGCCTTGCTCCATGCCTGACGGAGAGCCTGTTCTCATCTCTTATATTCAGGGGCGATACTGGCTGAGAGGTACACTTTCTGAGTGCACGTACGCGCAGTCTCCAACAACACTAGCAGCTTGTTATTGTTGTATTTATTATATAGACGTTGTTATCTCTCAATATATTTTTTATTCCGAAGGCATGGAGTGGTTGTGGTGTCAGTAAACTACCGTTTAGGAGCTTTGGGGTTTATGGTTTCAGTGGATGATGGGCTGTGGGGTAATTATGGCTTACAGGTAACGAAACGTGGACAACAGACAAGTAACCTTTGGTACTGTGCTGCTTTGTCTTATCATCAATCAACCTAGTGCATTATATGACGACGTGCCATTTTGATTGTTTTTTTTGTCTATTATTCCCACTGCTGTAGAGCAATTGTTGTCGTCATTGTTGTCATTCACATTACTCCAGTAGTACACATATTCGCTGCTCCTTCTCCTCGGTTCATTCACTTTGACACACTCTTCACCTGGAATTGATTGCTTAGTTAGACTGTTATTAAATACACGTTTTGCTGGCTCTTAGGACCAGCGCCTTGCCCTGGAGTGGATAAAACAAAACATTGAAGCGTTTGGGGGAAACAGTAATGCTATTACTTTATGGGGGGAGTCTGCCGGGGCCATGAGCGCTGGACTACATATGCAGGTATTGATTCGTAGTACGCACGCACGTACTTGGTGTACTGAAATCATGTGGTGATTTTGACTTTGTTATCAGGGGATGAATAATTACGAACAATGCTAAAAACACAAGCTTCTTGTCCCTTATTAGATGAATGGAGCTGGAAAACTGTTTCACTATGTCATTATGCAAAGCAACCCCTATGGTTACAAGTAATTGAGTGGCCCTTACACCTCACATTTGCCACGCTGAGAACATGTATATCGCTCCCTCCCTCCTGATGCTATATTAACGATACATGCGCTGCCAGGTACCGATCCATTGCTATTGCAAATTTTCTGGGTGGGGCTGTAAAACGTGGTTTGGAATGTTCGGATTTGAATTGCCTACAGGTGAGTATGTTAGCATTGAAGTAGTAGAGGGCGAGAGCAAGCTTCAGTAAGCATGCACCTCCTCCATCATTTTTTTTTCCCACCAATATATAAACGGAAGCCGCCGGGCCACCTCAGGAGGAGCCAGCTGAGGATATCGTACGTGTACAGGTGTATTCATTCTGCAAACAAAATACAATGCAATGCATTTTCCCTAAGATGGATGGGATGTTGTTTAGATAGAAGATAGAATAGAGCCAGCCACGACCCGTCGACTCATCAGTGGCATACTTGTTTTGCTTGAAGTCCTCTTGTTGCGTGTTTTTTCCATCTGTCGAGGACTGTTATAACCTTAATGTATTTAGGAAGCATTAATGGGAATCCCACGATCTGTTGGTGACTTTTTTACATGGGGTCCAGTAGTTACAACAGAAAAATTTTACCACAATGTATGTGTAACTAACACCTGTAACTGGAGAACCCTCGGTGATTGTTTTCCAATACTTGATGGCTGCGGGTTATCATCTTTGTTTTGTTTTTTTTTCGCTCTGGTAACTCCAAATTTCGATTATTACCAGGCAATGAAACGCTGTCATGACAGAACAAATGATCTCTTCATGAACGTTACTCAGCCGATGGATTTCCTAGCAGGCAAACTAGAAAAGGTGAGGACGGTGGACGGCATATTGGATTGGATGGTGCAGATATATATATATATGTGTGAGATGATCATCGGTTTGGTTTGTGCTGAGCTTACAAAGCTGCAGAACACAGCACCCTAGATGTGGTGGTGGCGTAAGCGCTGCACATAGATAGTATATTGGTGATAGTAGGGTGTGTACTGCAATATAAAATTGTATGTTGTTGATACGACTGAGGGGCTATGGTTGGGTTGGGTTGGATTGAATTGAATTGAATTGGATTGGAATTTATTAGGTGTGTAGTAGTGTACAATTGTGGGTTTTACGTGTTACAGTTGTTGTGTTATCTCTGTGTTATCTGCAAGCTGCTTTTGATTGCCGCGTTCGCCCCCTTTCCTATCTCTAACCCTATTATACATATCACAAACGTATTGGGCCCCATAGGGTGCATATATCCCCCCCCCTCTCCCCGTTTTGCTTGGCTATAACTCTCACGAGGGGGAGATGTTCGTGCATGTTGCATTCCCACTTCCGATGCACAAGTACGTCGGCCTGACAGGCGCACACTAAATGGGCTGTTGTTTGTTGTTTTCGGAATTGGAATAATATTCTCGTCTCTCTATCTGTACTACTTGCTCTCTTGAGACGTATATATATCTGAATGTTATCTTATGGCTGGTGCCCTCCCGATGGAACACATGTGTGTCTCAACGCCTGCCTATGTTGAGGTTAGGTATGTGTATTGGACGTTTGTGGGTGCGCTTTTCAAAGACAAAGCTCATCAGGTGTTACAACTCTATGGGCCTTTGGCAGAAGCATGTGAGGTTGTTTTTTTTAATTTCGTTTTCTTTTCTGCCCACACGCCTGCCTTTACGGGGCAGCAGACTATTCCAATCCGTCCGTTCCTTTTTTTTTTCACCATTGAGTAATGTCATGACACCCTTGGTGGTGTTTTGGATTGGACAAAACAGCTTAGCTGCTCCTCCCATGACCCCCCCGTGAATAGTACTTTTATGACCTTCCTTTCAACTCTCTTGAACAACGTGCCCGCCTTTCTACTCCAACTTAATAATAATATGTCTGTACTGTACCACCCACCCACCCTCTCATTGAGTTGTTGAGTTCTTCACGTTCGGTGACGGACTGTTGTTGTTTGTGTCTCTATGTGCCAAGGACGACAAAGATTATCGACCGGTAATGGCGCGAATCATTCATGACTATCTGTTTGAATGTCCTACTCGAAGAATAGCACACTTTCTACAGGAGCGATCTCAAGCACCTGTATATGTTTACGAGTTTGCACATCCATCCCGAAATCCACGTGAGCCCCCCACCACAAATATTTTCAAAGGGATTCATTCTTGTGCATGTTGGTTTTGGGGGATGTATTTTCACGAGGTTACGTTACTAAATATCATCTATTTATTGTTGTCTTCAGGATTGCCCAGCTGTGATGGACTTGCCTGTCATGCAAACGAGCTTCCCTATCCATTTCAACAGCTGGATGTAAGTACGATAAACAAACTTGTGACTTGTTTCTACGGCAACTTTCTGCATCTCCGCTACTAACACCAGCCACGCAATTGCTGCTGCCGCTGCTGCTCATTTCTCGCTTCTTATATCTCACAGGTTATACGCGAGAATTATAGCTATACTCCCCAGCCCTCAGCCGCCTACGAAAATGGATCCGCCGGGTCCGCCGGGTCCCCAGCTGCTGCAACAAATAAGAAGAAGTTAGACATCCCTAGCTGGGTGGGTGTGTTGGATTGGATCACCTGGGCTAGCTTAGGCTAGCTTAGGCTGCTTAGCTGTTGGGCTTGGCTCATGCCGTTCTCTTGTAACTACTCTTTGTGTAGTTACAGTTACATGGTGGTAGTGTAGTTTCATATTTTGTTTTACGATGGATTTCAATTAGTTTAGCAATCTAGATAAGGTAGGGTAGGGCTATCATGTGCCGCCGCCCTACCTTTAGGCTTTTGTATTCGTGCTGCTGCTGCTGCATCATCATGCAGTGGTTAAATGTTTGCTTCTCGCGCCTTTCCCTTCAGATGGCGCCCCGGCCGCCCTGCTTCCAATGAAAATGATCTCTTTTATTATCAAACTAGTAGTATACTAACGGCGGGTTGGTTTTTTTCTCTCTCAATATAGACTCGACATCTGCTTGGTCGTGGGGCTGCTCCTTCTGCTGATGACATTGTTAGTGAAATTATGGCTCACTACTGGACCCAGTTTGCCAAAACATCAGATCCTAATCACCATAATGTGTAAGTTGTAGAGACTGGAGTCAGAGGAATAAAGCAAGCAGTGATGATGCGTGTATGTGTGGTGTGGCTGAGGCTGAGGATAGAATAGTAACAGCAGTGACTATGGAATTCAGCTTGAATATTTATGTAATAATTGTATCGAATCCAATTCTACGAGGATGAAAAAGGCAGAATTAGTAGTCTCGTCATAGAAGAGCAAGCACTTGTGTTGTGGTACGAAGGTGGCGGCTTATTTATTCATAGGGGAGTGGTGACTGACCTAGTAATATTCTGATTTTAAGGCCTCTTATTTGGCACGAGTGGAGGGGTAGGCGTGGTCAGAGGGGTTCTGAGACGGTAATATAATGGGTCGATCTATACGTATTATACATATTCGAAACGCGTGTGTCTCTGAAACTGAAATTGAACCGATGCTGATTCCGTGCACCTGTGCCTGCGATTGTTACTTTGTTCCATCAAATCCACCTCTACCTTTGAACCGTGGTCCCGCGTCCCGTCCTGAAAGCAATCAGTGTTCTTCATATTATATCATTTTAACTAAAATCTCTCTCTCTCTCTCTGATGGTGAACTTTTTTTTCCTTTCCTTTCCCCAAAGGGCACAGAACTTCTCGTCAAGCTTCCTCCTAACCTTTCTGGTGCTTCTGTGATGATCTATTCCCCCCTCTCAGCTAGTGCAAACCCCTAATTCCCCCTCCCTCTTTGGAATTTCAGAGTTCATACGAATAAAGGAAAAGGCAGAACGGGCTTTTGCACCACCTGATTGTGTTTGTCAGGTACACTTTTCCTTGTAGATGACTTTTCAGCCATTGTACACCACTGCTGATGTACATACATGTAATGCTGATCAATCACCGTTTCTGTAACAGTTTTGGAACCAACTCAACTATCGCTATTAAGTCCACCATCACCTCCGTTCCACGTAATGAGATGATAGGAGGAGGAGGCACACACATGTTGTTATATTAATACCATATCAAAGTAGTTGTTTTGTTTCATTTCCTAGATTAACTATGGCAGCAGAGCATCATTCTGCATTATCTGTCCTTCGTGTATGCCCCCCGGAAATGAGGGAGGGAGGCACACCAGACACGAAATGCCCCTCACACTACAACAGCAGCGAAAATAAACGTCTAATCTAAGCAAAGTTATTATGTAAAAGTTTTTCGTATTTCTATTCTCCTATGTCAGTTGCGCACTGCACCTCCTACGAATATAGTGCGCTTGTTTGGAACTGCTACCCCTTCAGCTACTGCTACTCTGCGTTATAATACAGATGTGTTGTTGCCTCATGAGAGGCCAATGTTAGCGAGGGCTGAGGTTGATCGGCAGCCAGCACCAGGAATACAATCCTCTCCAGTACACATTTCATTTGTTGTACGGCAGCTGCAGCCTAATTCAGCCGCCTTGCACGTCTCCTGCTACTGACATATCAGCAGGGGTTAAAATTAAAGTAGTCGAGTGACCATTACGATCAAGCCCTAGGCATAGAGCATAGACTAGACACAAAAGAGAGGTATAACCTGCCTACTCCATTACACCTCCTCCAAGTATATGTACATAAATAAATTAGAGACACATGAGAGGGAGTTGAGAATAGTAGAGGAGGCACGTACGTACCATCACATAGTTTCTTCTCACTTGCAGGAAATCTATACCACACATCAGTACAACCCAGGAGACAGTAAAAGGGCATTCTACATGTCATCAACGTTCAGAAAGCCACAAGACGCAGATGGTGATGTTATCTAGTGCCCCCCTTCTTATAGCCTCATCAGTTAGATACCTATTTTAACAATACAATAATTAGGGTCAGAATACATCATTTACGGTTGGGTTGGTGGAGGGGTTAGCTACAAGCAGCAGGATCTGAGTATTTCGCAATAGCATTGCGGTAGTTTGTAGAACAGGCAGGCATTTGTTCCTCCACTACAATAACTGGCAGCACGTTTTGTCCAGTACTACCCTATCCACATCAGCGGAGGTTGGGCTGGGCTGGGGTGGAGAGTTTGAAGCCAGCCAGCAATATCAAATGCAGGTCTAGGG
>PJEL010004145.1_pt1 | contig 12110 bp, 11 predicted proteins | sample 1853271 | NCBI WGS metagenome assembly PJEL01 (sample SAMN08108733, study PRJNA415343) | Invertebrate metagenome, whole genome shotgun sequencing project. | host: Globobulimina | place: Sweden: Gullmar Fjord | collected 2015-08 | reverse complement strand
TCGTAGGGGATCAGGCTCAGCAGATGCTTGATGCAGTTGAGCCGCGCGCTCTTCTTGACATCGGCATTGACGACGTACCAGGGCGCTTGCTTGATGTCCGTGTGGGCGAACATCTCGTCCTTGGCCTTAGAGTACTCAACCCACCGCTTGCGCGACTCCAGATCCATCGGCGAGAGCTTCCAGCGCTTTGTGGGGTCAGTGATCCGGCCGCGGAAACGGCGCTCCTGTTCCTCGTCGCTGACCGAAAACCAATACTTGATGAGGATAATGCCGGCGCGCACGAGCATGCGCTCAAACTCGGGACAGGTACGCAAGAACTCCTGGTATTCCTCCTCGGTGCAGAACCCCATCACCCGCTCGACGCCGGCGCGGTTGTACCATGAACGGTCGAGCAGCACCATTTCGCCAGCCGCCGGCAGATGCGGTACATAGCGTTGAAAGTACCACTGGGTCTTCTCTCGCTCGGTCGGCGTGCCCAGCGCCACAGTGCGGCAGTTGCGCGGGTTCAAGCTCTCGGTAATCCGCTTTATGGAGCCGCCTTTGCCGGCGGCGTCACGCCCCTCGAAGATCATGACGACCTTGAGACCCTCGTGTTTGATCCACTCCTGGAACTTGACGAGTTCGATCTGCAGTTTGGCCAGTTCCGCCTCGTAGACATGTGTCTTGATCCGCTTGGCGGATTCCTTTCTGCCCGGCTCCTTAGACTCCTCTTGCTTGGAGTCGACCAAGTGAAGCTCCGTGCTTTTGGACTTCGTCTTTTTCGACATGATCACCTCTCCTCACGGACTGAACGAGTCCGCGCCATCGCCAAGCGGCATTGCTTCCAAAAGTCCCCAAAGACAGTATGGTGATAGTAGACCTTATTGGGTTATGATCCTAGTGCCATGGTCGTGGGCGAAATGCCAGAGGGGAGCAGAATGTCGCTAGAAGGCATATGGACAGGCGAAGTCTATGGTGCGTTCGGATGGGAGAACCGGGGCGTATTCGTGCTGGAAAACGGGCGCATCGTGGGCGGCGACAACAGGCAATACACCATTGGCACCTACAAGCTGTCCGGTGAAGACGTGCAAGCCGAACTCCTGGTGCACTACTACGGTCCGCCGCGTACGGTATTCGGCGAGACCGAGGAACAGTTCACGACGGTGATCGTGGGAACAAGAAAAGATGGCGAAGTTCACGGCACGATTAGCCGCCCCGATAAACCGCAGTTCGATCTTGAGATCCGCCTGACCAAACGTTTGGAGTTGCCAACGGCCTGAGCGGGCGGTCGCAGCCCTCTTCACGAAAGGCTTCGTTTGGAGACTAGCGGTACGGGAAAATGGTGACCTTCGAGCTCGTTGAGAGCAGCGACGAACCGCCGGTCAGCGCGTTGCGCCTGCTCGATAGCTGGCGCAACTTCAACACCCAGGGTAATCGCCCGACGCGGGACGACTTCACTGTCTTCTCGCTGAAGCCGTGGCTCGGCAATATCGATATCTACGACGTCGAGGACGGCGGTGCCAGCTTCCGCATGAGGCTGAACGGCACCGAGGTCGTCGCGGTAACCGGCGAGGACTGGACCGGCAAAACCGCCCGGGATGTCGACCGGAAGTTCGGCTCTACACTGCATGACGAACTCTTGAGCGTCTGCAGCTCGAAGCAGCCCCTGGCCCACCACATCAGAATCTTCCAGAAAGACTACGTCTCCGCCTACCGGCTGCTGCTGCCGATCTTTTCGGAAGCGGGCGACGGCGAAGTGGTGCAGGTCTTCCTGGCCATCTTCAGGTCGCAAGACGGTTGATCTCTTCGAAAGTTCTCAAAGAAAAGGGGTGCATCCGGTCTCCGGACACACCCCTGGCTTAGGCAAGTAGCTAAAGCGCCTGCGCTTTAGGCCTCTTCTTCCTCCGCCTCACCTTCCGGGCAGCAGCGGTATTCCTGCGACTTCTCGAGCAGTTCGATCTGCTTGGCGAGCAGTTTGTTCTCCAGCGCCTTGCGCTGCAGGTCGAGCTTGATCTCCTCCTTGCGGCCGTCTTCGCAGACGTCGCAGGCGTCGAGGCAGCCCTTGACCATGACCGCCGGAGTCGGCAAGCAGGTCTGGATCTCGAACTCCAACTCCGCGGCCACCTTCGGGCTCACCCGACCGCCGACCTTGTCGAGCAGACCAGCGGCGACCAGTTGCCTGTCGACCGTCTGCAGGGCCTTCTGCCCCGCCTCCTCGGAGATCGGCTGGGCGGCACTGAAGCGCTGCGCCGCCAGCGTGCGGCCGGCAAACTGCAGGCCCGAGGTCGGCGCCGCCACGTCCCCGCCGGTGGAGATGACACCGGCCCGGTCGGCGGCAAAGCTGGCACGGGCGACGGACTCCTTGGCAACACGCGTATTGTCGGTCGCCAGCACGGCCTGCGGGATCACCGAGACATCTCCCGCGAAGCGCGGTGGCAAGACCGCCACCTTGCTGTTGCCGGCCGGATCGATGACCCGCCGTGTGACCGCCAGGATCTTGAAGCGGATGGTCTGCATCTTGTTGATCTGATAGGCGAAGTAAGTCACCGCTTGGCAACGGTTGAGATTCGCGATGGTACGTGTCGAAGCCTCGAAGGCGCTCTCGGACTCGCCTTCGGCGTGGCTGCGGGTCTGCACCTCGCCGATCGACACCGAGCTCGAAGCCCGCGTCGCCTGCACCGAACGATTGTGTGAAGATTCGGCATGACTCGACAGCTCGCGCAGAAAGTCGGAGGTCGAGGATGAGTTGTAATTGCCGCTGACGCTGACGGAGCCACCGACAAGGAAGGTCTCCACCGCCCCGGAAGTGCTGCCGTCGGTTTTGAAGGACCCGGAGCTGGAGCGGTCGCTGTCGATGTCGTCGCGAACCTCCAGATCCGACATGAAGCGGTCCACCGAACTCATGTAGTAGGATTCTTCGGAGGTCTGTTCGTGGCGATAGCTGACCTCGGATTCACTGTCGAAGGTGAAGCGGTTCTTACGGCTGGAGCTGAAGAGGCGCACCTTCTCGCCGGGCAGCAGAGTGGTTGAATAAACCAGGTCGCCGAGCGACAACGGCCCCGGGCATCGTTCGAATAGCACACTGATCTTGACCTCCACCGGAATGTCGCCGACCCGGTTGATCAGCCGGTAGTCGAAGGTCAGCCGGTCGCAGCACGGCTCCTTCGTCAGCTCCGGACAACAGGGGATCTCACTGACCTTAACCGCTTTCTCCAGATTGCTAGGCATGACGTCTCCTTTCGGCCGCACAGCGTCGACGGGCAGCGTCGCTCGGCAACGCGAGGGTCCTTGGTTGGCTCAATTGCCGAACCCAAAAGGCTTCTGCTAGCGATGATGGCCTGGGCAGGGCTGCGAAATTGGCGCAGACCTGACGGTGCTGCGTTTTCAGCAGCCTTGAACCTCAACAAAGCAAGTTGACGCGAGGATCCGTCTAAACTGACTGAACTCGGTCAGCGTCGCAGCAGCAATGCAAAGGCCCAAACCGGGCGTTCGAAGCTTCTCTTCGCTTCGACATCATTGGCCACAAGCCTCTCCAGGTTCCTCATGAACCGCCGAGTTCATATATCTCGGCAGGCAGCCCCTAGATAGCACCGACCCGAGAGCATCAATGTGACATTGCCCACGCGAAGCCTTCGCCCCGCGCGTATCCCATGGAAATAAAGGAGATGACGATGGCCCGAAAGCGCCCGGCCAGAGGCTTTGGTGTGTCGAGGTCGATACCCCGACGCCGGAACCCGCCGTGCCGCAAGACGCGACACGGCAAGACCCGATGCGAAAGTTCTACCTGAGACGCGCTTACTGAGGCGTCGAGTTCAGCTGGTAGAGAGCGCGAAGCACGACAGGCGGCTTCTCACCGAAGCGCCCGAACCACCGCCTGTAGATCGCGCCGATCTGACCGCTGCGGTTCAGCTGCGACAGTGCACGGTCGGCGACGAGCTGGAAGTCCGCATCGCCCCGCGGCACCGCCAGCGCGAAGGGCTCAAAGGAGAACAATTCCTGAGACAGCGCATAGACTTGCTCGCCGCCGCGCGAGATCACCTGGCCGATGAGAACGACCTGGTCGGAAGAGAACGCGTCAACTTCGCCCTTATCCAACAGCGCCATGGCGTCATTCGCCGAGGACACCGGAACCACTTCGGCATCGATGAGCAACTCGCTGATGGCGCCTTTCAGAGACTCGATGGTGGTGGTGTTGGATACCACCGCGACCCGCTTGCCCTTGAGACCCATGAGATTGGGGACCTCACCGTCTTTCCGGCTCAACAGGGAAGCGCCGGTCACAAAGGTAAGCTGCGTGAAACCGACTTTCTCCGATCTGTCCAGCGTCTTGGTGGTGGCGCCGCAGAGGATATCGATTTGCCCCGACTCAATGGCGGAAAAGCGGTTCTCCGCATTGACCGCGATGTAATTCGTCTTGACGTCGGAACGGCCGAGTTTCTGCTTTACCGCTGTGGCAATGGCGTTGCAGAGGTCGATGGAATAGCCGACCGGATTCCCCTTATCGTCCTTAAAAGACATAGGTGGTTCCGCATCGCGAAACCCCAGGTTAATTTGCCCCGTGTCATTTATCCGCTTCAGCGTTTGAGTGAATTCCGCGGCAGCGCTCGCAGAAACCTGCAGGCACACAAGCGCCAGCCCTAAAACCAAAGTCCGCATCGCATTCTTCCCCATGTTAGCCCCCAACCTGGTCTCAGGCGCCAAGATTAAGAAGGCGCCAGAAGCCTAGCCCCTGCATAGGCCGACGGCAATGCGATCATAGGATGACGGTCAATTGTATGAAGGCCTACGACTTCCATCGCCGGCCACTGCGCGCCGCACTCGCGCCGCTTCATGCGGCCAAACCGCCGGGGGCAGCCACGGTATTCTTCGTCCCTACTCGCTGAACGGCTCGACCGCGGCGCCGCGATCGCCCATGAACTTGACCAGAAAGGTGCCGTTCTCGCAGTCGATGATCCATGCCTTCTCATCTGGCGACGAGTGTTCGGGAGAGGCTTCACTTTCTCGGGGCTGCTGCATTCCTGGCCGCTTTTGCGCACCGCCGCCGCAACGATATCCTTGGGATCTTCCTGGGCCAGCGTAATGTCGGCACTGAGCAGCGCCAATCCCGAAAGCCAAACCAGGGATCGAATTTCCATAACGTTCCAGAGCCTCATTGACCGATTTGGCTTTCTACTGCACCAGCACAATCCCGATAAGCCACCGCGGGCCGGCATCGACCGAGTGGTCAATTTCACCTTGTGAGCACTTTTCCATATTTGGTGTGATCGTGGTAGACGAGCATGGCGGAAATATTCTTCCTCTCGACCATGGCGACCACCCCGACCCCCTCGACAAGGAAGCGATACTGCGTGTCCTTGATAGAGGCCGGTCCAACATCGCCGTCGTATTCCCACTTGATAAGGGCGGCCTGATACGTCCCGGCAGGCACCGTCACTTCATAGGCTCCAACATAGCTATAAGTCAGATCGAGGGAGCCGCTGTGGCTGACCGTCTTCAGATCGTCGAGATCGTAAACGCTGACGTCGATCTTTACCTTCTTGCTATCGCCCGGCTTCATGCCGCTCACATAGATCGGCTCGGGCGGCGAAAAGCGCGAAAGAACCTTCTGCTTGCTATCCTGCTCACTCACCACCGAGATGCTGCCGTCGTCCGAATGGCTCAGAAATGCGATCTGGTCTTCGCCGTTCTGGTAGCGCCCGGTCGCTCCGGACTCGTCTTTATCGATCTTCTTGAAGCTCTGTTTCTGGGTCTTGCCTGCATTGTCGCCGTTGACGAACTGGAAAGTCCAACTGCCCGGCTCGAAGGAAAAGAACTTGCTGGCATCGGCAATTGGATTCCCGACCACTGCTTTGCCCACGACGCCCTTGCCCAAGAACTTCTCAATTTCGGTGCGATCGGCGTCTGGTAGCTCAATTGGCTTACCGCCGGAATCCTGTGCATAGGTTGTCCCGGCTGGCAGAGCCATGGCCAAGCTCAATACGAAGACCGCGCAAATAGTCCTCATGCCGATTTCCCCCAAGTTGTTGCTTGCTGCTCTATTTCGATCCGCCAACATCGCAGATGTCGATTGCCTCGTTCAATACCTATGAGCAGGAATGGAAATGACGCGCCTGGCGAAACATGGTTCCAATCGGCCTGGCTGGCCGCCAATGCGGCGACACGTCCTCCATATGCCTGCTTCATAACTCCGCGCGCCCTGTGCTAGCGTCCCTCTGGTCGCGGCGCGGTCTTTCCGGGGACTTCTGGACCAGCGCAACGATCTGAAGCCTTCCTACCGCCAGGGTGTTCCATGCCGAGAGCCGCCGCGCCGATCTTCCCGCTCCGCGATGTTTGGCTGCCGGCGGTGCCCGTGCTGCCGCTGGTGCTTTCCGCCGTGCTGTTTGCCTGGCTGATCGATCCGCTCGAAAAGCTCGTCTTCCTGAAATTCGACACCGTTCATTTCGTCGCCCGGCCGCAGCGCGAGTACATCCATCTCGGCGACATGCTGAGCTACTACTCGCTGGGCGCCTTTCATACCCTGCTCTGTCTCGCGGTGATCGCCACCTTCGCCCTTTGGATCCGCCGCCTGCCGAAGCGACAGGCGCTTGGCGGAGCAGCCTTCCTGGCCGGGTTTCTTCTACTCGTTGTCGCGATCATCCTGTTCTTTCACGTAGAGGCCAACCGCCAGGTGTTGACGCAGCTCGGCTACACGGCGATCTGCCAGGTCGTCGCGGCGGCCGAGTTGCCGACCCGGCTGGCCATGCCCGGCCAATGCTTCGCCGAAAGCGACATCAGCCGCCTCACCCTGCTCGCCTGGATTCCCACATTCTCCGGCATGGGCGCGGTCGCCTTTGCCGGCGCCTTCGCCTACGCCAACGCACGCGGCCTGCCGGCGGCGGAAAGCGGCAACGACGGCGCCTGGCGGGAAGCCGTCGACCGCCGCATCAAGGCTTTGCAGCGCAGCGTCTATCTGTTGAGCGCGGTCCTGGTATCGAGCACCGTCACCATCACCCTCTTCGTACACCTGCCGACGGGGTTGGTTGCGGATAGCAAGGAACTGGCCCTGGCAACGTCGCTCTCCAAGTACGCCACCGGCCTCAGCACCTTCTGGGGCGCTCTCTTCTCGATCACCCTGATCGCCACCTTTGCCGTTCCGGCGCTAAGGCTGCTCGGTGAAGCCTACGGCGCGGAGCAGGTGACGAACGACAGCGGCGACCTGCGGCGCTGGCTGCAGGAGCATGTCTTCCAGTCGCTCAGGCGGCAGTTGGCCACAGTGCTCAGCCTGCTGGCGCCGTTACTGGTCGGGCCGCTGAGCAGCCTGCTGTCCAGCGTCTCGGGTCTGTAGCCAGGCCGTTCATTTCGGTAGATGCGCTAAATAGTGCGCCAGGTCGGCAAGGTCGGCGTCGCTGAGCGGCGTCACCACCTCCACCATAGCGGCGCGGTCACCGAGGCGGCGTTCGGCCTTGTAGTCGTGCAAGGCCTTCAGGAGATAGTCTTCGCGCTGGTGACGCAGCGGCGGCATCTGTTCACCGCCGAGAAGCGCGGCGCCATGGCAGCGGTTGCAGCGGTTGTTGGCGACCAGCGTGGCGCCGCGCTGCATGCGGTCGGGGTCTCCGGACGCTGCGGGCAGCGGCGGGCGCGGCTGCTCGGCGACAAAGGCGGCGGCGGCCCGCAGATCGTCGTCGGTCATGTCCTTGACCATTTCCCGCATGATCTCCGAGCGGCGGTTGCCGTCTCGAAACTCGACCAGTTGCAACAGCGCGTAGAACTCGTCGATACCGCCCAGCGATGGCGTCTCCGGCGTCGGCGAGGCGCCGTTCTCACCATGGCAACCCAGACAAAGCTCCTTGCGCTCCGGAAAGTACTTGGTGTCGGCGGCGGCACCGCCGGCGGTCGCGATCAACAACAGCGCGGGGATTATCAGACGCAAGCGGCGTTCTCCAATGGATCGTCTTCACGGGCCCCGCCCTTCGGGATGAGGCGGGAGCAGAAAGATTGACCTCATGCCGAGGAGCTCGCAAAGCGGCGCTCTCACAGCACGAGGTCAATCCTGCAGCAGGTGGCGGTGCCGCCGCTAGCCCCCGTAACTGACGCGGTAGACGGCGCCGTTCCAGTCGTCGGAAATCAGCAGGGAACCATCGGGCATGACTTCAACGTCGACCGGGCGGCCGATGTATTTGTTGTCTTCGATCAGCCCCTCGAAGAACGGCTCGATAAAGCGGACGTTGCCGTTGACGTCGAGTTGCACGGCGACCACGTCGGCACCGATCTTGAGGGTACGGTTCCAGGGACCGTGCCGCGCAACGAAGATGGTGTTGCGGTACTTCTCGGGAAACATGCTGCCGGTGTAGAAGCGCATCCCGAGCGGGGCGGTATGCGGACCGAGCTTGGCGACCGGCGGCGTGAAGTCGGCGCAGTTGTACCCCCAACCGAATTCCGGATCAGCCAGGTCGCCCTGATGGCAGTAGGGGAAACCGAAATGCTGCTCGCCCGGCCGGGACACCCGGTTCAACTCGCCGTGCGGCAGATCCTCCGACAACCAGTCGCGGTTGTTGTCGGTGAAGTAGAGCTGCTTGTTCTGAGGATTCCAGTCGAAGCCGACGGTGTTGCGCATGCCGCGCAGAATGGCCTCGGCACCGGAACCATCTAGGTTCATCTTGCGGATTTCACCGAAGCCTTCCTCCGGCATGCAGATGTTGCAAGGCGATGAGTTCGACACATAGAGCTTTTCGTCGGGCCCGACACCGAGGAAACGCCAGCCGTGCGGGCGCGGGTCGCCGAGGTCGTCGTAGATCGGCACCAGCGCCGGCGGGCTATCGAGGTTGTCTTCGATGTTCTCGGCCTTGGAAATCACCTTGTGCTCGGCGATGTAGAGCGTGCCGTTGTGAAAAGCGATACCGTTCGGCCAATCGAGGTTCTCGTAGAGCACCTTGGTCTCGCCCTCTTTGGTCACCGCCCAGACCTTGTTGGCCTGCCAGTTGCTGACAAAGAGCGTGCCCTTGGCGCCCATGCGCAGGCTGCGCGCGTTCTTGATGCCACTGGCGTAGACCTCGACCTTGAAGCCTTCGGGTACCTGAATCTTGGAAAGCGGTAGTTTGTCGGCCGGCGTGGTCAGCGGCGGCGGCGCGATGGGGGCGAGTGCCTGGGCGCCCGGCGTTTCCGGCCGGCCCATCAACGGACCTTCCGCCGGCGCCGGGTTCTGGATTACGGGTGGTGCCGGCGGTTCTTGCTGCGCCTGAACAGACGGTCCAATCAGCAACAAGGCAGAGGCACCCAGCGGGACAAGCAAAACGCGGCAGGCGGTCGTGAGAATCGACATATCGCTTTCCTCCCTCAATTCATTTTTCCCCGGCCGCCTTCGCGGCCTGATTTTTGAATGAGAGAGGCTAGCCGAACTTGACGTAACATTCCAGAAGCCTTTGCCCGCTCAAGTTGAGCGAGATTGTCAGGCGAAATCTTTGTATTCGGGGGGTGTCGCGTGCTGCCGGTTGAGCGGCTTCCATCCGAAACCGGGCCAGCCGGTCAGCTGGCCACGGCGCAGGGTTCGCAGCCTGAGGACCTGCCGGCGGCGGGAAGCTGCAGAATTGCACGGGTTCCGCCATTGCGGCCTTTTTCGAAGCTGAGCGATCCCTGCATGGCGTCACTCAGCCGTTTGGTGATGTGCAGTCCAAGGCCAAAGCCTTCTTCACCGTCGCCTCGGGCGTTCGAGCCTCGGAGAAAAGGTCGGCCCAACGCATCGCGAATGTCATCCGGTATGCCGGGGCCGTCGTCTTCGACCGCGACACAGATCCGGCCTGCTTCAGCATCCCGATCTACATTGATTTCAATCGATGCACCCGCCGGGCAGTACTTCGACGCGTTCGCAAGCAAGTTGATTGCGATCTGACGGAACGACGTCGGATCGGCAATGGCTAGAGTTTCCGATTCCGTCGGGGCGAAGACGAGCGACTGCCCCTTGGCGCTGACGGTCCCGGCGAAGGATTTGGCCACCTGTGCCAGAACCTCGTTCAAATTGATGCGGCTGGGTTGAACATTGGCTTGAAAGGCTGCCTGTTCGAGGCTGATCGCGTTATCGATGAGGCCCAGAAGGTGAGCGCCGCTTTCCTGGATGATGTCGAGGTATTCCCTGTTGCGGGAGCTGACCCCACTGCTATCACTCGCCAGGTTACGCTTCACGATGTCCGCAAAGCCCAGGATATGGTTCAGCGGGGTTCGCAGTTCGTGCCCGAAATTTGAGAGAGTCAGCTCGCCTGCGCCGTTGGCTTCCGTGAGTTGCCTGGCGCGTGCTTCAGCAGCTTCAAGCCGGTCCTCGGTTTCGATAATCTCGACGGCCAGCGCCGCGAGCATTTGGAGGGTCTGCACCTGGACCGCGCTCAGCGAACGCGGTTCGGTGTCGACCACGCAGAGCGTGCCCAGATTGTAGCCTTTTTTCGTTCTGAGCGGCGCGCCGGCGTAGAATCGGATGCCGAAATTCGACGTGACCAAGGGGTTCGAAGCAAAGCGTGAATCTTTCGTCGCATCCTCGACGATCAGCGGCTCGCTCTGAAGTATGGCATGGGCGCAGAAGGCGATCTCACGGCTGGTCTCACTAGGATCGACGCCGACGCTGGCCTTGGACCACTGACGCTCGGCATCCACCAGCGAAATCAAGACAATCGGCATGCCCAGAACGTTCGCAGCGATCTGCGCAATGGACTGCAACTGCGGGTCCGGCCCCGTGTCGAGGATTTTGAGCGAGCGCAACTCCTCGAGGCGTTGCGGTTCGTTTATGGGGATGGGCGCGCTCATAGTCTCTCCAAACCTAGTCGTATCGATTATTTTACCTTCTTGGTTAACAAAACGTTACGTAGTCGGGCGGATTTCGGGGAGGAGAGCGCGCCGGGACCCGCCATCTCGCAGCCGATCTCTATCGAAGAGATTGATTAGACGGGCGAATTCCGCCCATCCCGGACCTGACCTAGGGAATATCGATTGGAATGACGACTTCGCGGGTCCCACCGCCAAGCGAGACCTGAACCAGGGTTACGTAGGTACCGCTGCCCCAGTTCGCGCCGAACAGCGGCTGGACGCCCAGGCGATAGGTGCCGGGTTGCGCCTCGACAAAGCAATTCGCGCAGGCCGCAGTCGAGACGAAGGCTGGATCGGCCGCCGGCGGGCGATTGGTCACCGTGGCGAGCACGAAGTCACCTTCCAGCAACCCCGGCACCGGCGTGCCATTCGCTCGCTTCACCTGAACCACGACTGCGAGGACGGAATTGTTGCCGCCGGCTGCGGCAACCAAGGACCCCGTATCGCTGCACATATCGATAGCACCGCCGTCACAGACATCGACGTCCACGACGGCGATCAGGTTGGCGGTGGCGACGACCGCTGTCTGGGCGTTGGCGATCGCATTGATCATCAGCGAGGTCGTGAGGATCAACACGGTGTAGTACATCAAGCGTAGGTGTCGCATAGTCTCCATCTCCTCGGCTGTCGTTCATCCCACTTGCGGCTTTGCCTCGTCGGCATGGCTGAAAGCTTCGGCGATTGCGGCAGCGGGCGGTATGGGATTCCTCACAACTTCGGACCAACGGGCCGCTGCCGCCTGCTCCAGCGGCCGCCCTAGTTGAGCAAATCGTTCAAAACGATGCTCTGGCCCGGCAGAACCACCGTCTCCGCCTTCAGGGTGGCGATGCCCGCCACCAAGACGACCATGGCCAGGATGAAGGAAAACATCATTCGAGTGAGTCGATCGCGATGCATGGCTACCACCTCTTCCCGTAGTGTTCTTAGACCGAGCCAGGGCGCGCGAGGCCTCCCGAAGACGTCCGCAGCCCTCTGAGCCCTGCAGCGACCGTCGCTTCTTCCGGCGCCTGGAAGTTATGACTATTCCCACAACACCCTCTCTTGCGCCGGACCCTCCCCTTTTGTGCAGAAATGACTTGCCGTTGGCTCTGGTGGACGCCGGTTACCCCGCTGGGCTACAGTCCGCAGGTTGAATGCCGCCACGATGAGATCGCAGTGAGGTGCGCCGCGCCTGTCGCGGAACCGCAGTCCAGGAGCTACCCCGCGATGTCGATCGACTGGATCCCCCACTTTCCCGAATTGGCCAAGCTGACGCCGGCCGAGCAGAAGCTGGTTGCCGAACGCGCCCAGGTGATCTCCCTGCC
>PJEL010004144.1_pt1 | contig 12113 bp, 11 predicted proteins | sample 1853271 | NCBI WGS metagenome assembly PJEL01 (sample SAMN08108733, study PRJNA415343) | Invertebrate metagenome, whole genome shotgun sequencing project. | host: Globobulimina | place: Sweden: Gullmar Fjord | collected 2015-08 | reverse complement strand
GAAGATGGGAAGTCCTCGACCAAGTTACGGTCGAGCAGGGAATTACGGAACCCAAGGACGTACAGAGCACGGTCGCTTGGGAGGCCAGGGAATATGGCCAAATTACGTAAATTCCTACACTAACCCTGAAAAAGTGTTATAGCTATACACCTCAATTGATGTAATTACATTATAACCCTATCCCCAGCACCCAACAATGACTCATTATATAGATGGCGCAAAAGAGCTGGACTGCGTAACGCATCTGCCCACATGCCCTACAGGTGAGACTCGACAGGTAGGGTTAGGATACGGGCGTTACCGGGCTGCATCGGCGTTGTTAACATGATGGATGTAGACAGGGGGCAGGGTGCGTGTAATTGTATGAGGATTATGATATATGGGGGGCCTCTTGGAGAGATGTTGAGCTCTGATTATTAGGTAATGCACATAGATATGCGCGTACTAGGGAGGCTTTAGCCCGTACGAGAGAGGGGGTCTATATTAGTGAAATTACTGGGTAAATATACCCTAATACGATGACGTGGGGAGCGTAGGGTTGCCGAGGGAGGCAAGGGGTGTATAATGGCTTTGGTTATATATTGAATTGGGAGGATTGTCATCAATGTTGAGTAAACGGGGGAAGGTGGTGTGGTGGTGCTTCAATGACGATGTGTAGTGGTTTAGGGAAGAAAAATCGTCGTTTGATGCAAAGAACGCTTCTCTTAATCCAACCCGTTCGTTGTGTGTGAGAGAGACGATGATGATGATGATTCTCTGAGATGATTACTCTTTCTGATTTCGTGTTCTAAGGCCGTGCAGCGAAACTTAAAAAGATCTCTTTGTGTTTTGGTGGTGGCAGAGCAGTCGGCTATTCAGCCCAGAAAGCTTAAAGCTTTGTGTTTTGGGGGGGGATTATTGGGACGAAAGCAGCAGCAGCAGCAGCAGCAGCAGCTTTTGATGGCCTCTTGTTCCTTTCCCGTTATTATTCTATGTGAACGAGAGAGTAGAAATAACAACAAGTGAAACAAATTAGAAACAAGTGGCTTGAGGTTTTTGTGTCTATGGGAATGCCTGTGATGGAATCAGAGGTGGAGGGTGGAAAATGTGCTTACGCTAAGCTATGGGGCAGGATTGAGGGTAGAACTGAAGATTTCGAGGCATTTGTACGCCAGGTGAGAGAGATGAGGAGGATGCATATGGCCAACACCTCTTGCTGTGAAAAACCCACCGAACTGATTTAGGAGGACTACTCTCTCTCTCTCTCTCTCTCTCTCCATACCCTAGCTAGCTAACTAACACTCAACAGCATGCAACCCTCTTCTTATGGTGAAGGATTGTCATTCCCATTGCTATGATTACCCACAGCATCACCTCCTAGACTCGCAGCAGCTTGAACGCAATGGCTCCATTTTCTATACAAACGATCCCGCCATCTCAATGAGCTTCTTCCTCTAACCTTCCTACTGCTGGCTTTGTTGTCGTCCTCCTCCTGTCTTGGCAACATTTTTTTTCTAAACTCTATTATTTCAGCTTCCCTGTGCGCTTGGAAGGGGACCTACAAACAAGGACGATGGATTTGTGCACATTGGAGAAGGCAAATCAACCTCCAGGCACCACGCAGATATTGAGTGGAAAGACTGTCACTACTTCATAACTTGCAGATCCAAAAACGGGTAACTAGATTGTTTTAGCACTGTTGGTTGATGGCTTGGTTATATTGTTATTATTATCCCCCTATTGACACTCATCATTGAAACAATATCTCTTGTGCTGCTACCACAGAATGCTAATTGACAATGTGTGGTACGGAAAAGATGGGTGTGTTGAGCTCAAGTCCAACAGCGCTATTAAGATTGGAGATTCCTCAATCTACTTTCTTCTACCAGTTCAGGCCTTCTAAGACAACACAACTCTACGAAGCAGCAGCAGCCCTTACCAAATGGTATATATTCATAGATGCAGTAGTTCAACAGAACAGGGGAGCGTAACAATCACCGTTGCAGAATATAGAATAGAAAAGAGGCAGCAATACTGGTGTATTTATCCCATAGTCAGTGGGATCTTATAGCCTCCATTGCAGCAGTGAAACGAACTGAAATCTCCCCATGCTTCTCTTTATAGCTCATGTCATGAAAAGGTCATTGCGATGGTTGGTTGTAAAATGAATATAAGCAAGCTTATCACATGTGAAATAGACGCCGCCCATCGCGTGTCTGTAGGCTAGGTATAAACCCCATTCCGTATGAACTGAAAGGCCCACATCATGCCAAGCGCCTGTTTAAATTTTGGCCTCATCATGAAAGGGAACATCACAACGCTCATTACGTGTAGGCTACGTTCATACCGCCGAACTGTAATGATATCTCTGGAGAGATATGTCACAGGTCCCTCAATCTCAATCAAGGGACAGTCTCCCTAGCTTTCCATCACGAAACATCCTCAGGAGAATCCGAGCCCTGGCCATCTGTTCAGCATCGGATGCCTCGATGGTAGAGAGTATTTCATCTATCGTGTCTTGAGTCAGCGGTTCCTTTATCCCCAATGCTCTTGCTATGACCTTCATCCGCCCTGATGCACTCATTGCGGCTAGTAAATAATCTGCCAGTAACTTCAAAAGTAAAATGGGGTTGATTATTTTACAAATATAAGAAAGAAGCCGGCTGTGTTGCGCCCTATTAGAAAGGGGGGCAGCGCTGAATCATATACATGTATATACCTACCTCCTCTCCAGCAGCTTTATCGGGGATAGCAGCCGTTAGACCAAGTTTCAGACCCATAGACGGGGAATCAACACGAGGTACCATGATGCCTTCATTATTTTACGTCGTTCAGTATTGTGTCTCACGACACGCCGTAATGCTGTAGGAAACATAAAAATCCCACTCACCTGGTGTATCTACCATATACAGTGGGCCATAGAGACCATCCCCTAGCTTAAATGCCGAAAGGTGGCGTGTGACACCTGGATGCATTCCTACCTTGGCCACCTTTCGTTGATAATCCCTTGCAGACTTGCCTCCCCTTTCATTATCAGAAAAGTTAGAAAGTTGAGGCCAATATTTGCACATCACACAAGACGACCACGCAACAGTGAGGATGGATACCTAAGTTGTCCCCTAATAGCATTGATCAGTGTGCTCTTTCCGACATTGGGAATACCGGCAACAAGGGCCATTGTACCAACCTAGTAGTCCATGTTCAGCTTCAGAGACAGCAGTTGTGGTACGCGAAGAGTTAAATAGAAACCAATTTCTTCTTTACCTTAGAGAAACGAGGATGACCACGTTGCCTCAGGGCCCAATTTAGGACAGCCCTTATGCCCTGGGAGGATTATGGATTATTTGGAAAATGGGGGGGGTCGGTCAACTCTCTTCTGTACCGCAATTGGCCATCCATATGACAAAGATTACAATGAATAATTCAAGAGTCACCTTCCCACTCTTCAAATCTGTCGTTAGTACTTCCACTCCCTGTTGTTCCAAGATAGAAACGGATTGCCGTAGTGCCCTGCATAAAAGAAACATAGTGTGACAGCGGTTATTGCCACAGAGAAGTAACGCTGCCGGGCCTACTGATGAGGCTACTACTACTACCCACCAATGATCAGCAAGATCTGACTTGTTAAGGACTACAAGCCTCGGTTTAGAACCTAAAATTTCATCGAGAGTGATATTTTGTGAGGTGTGTGGGATCCGGGCATCTCGAACTTCCAACACCATGTCAACCTTACACAAAAATGTTTTGAATTAGCTTACGGAGACAATATGCATGCATCTTTCTCACACGCACCAGTCGAACACGTTGCCTGAGCTGCTTGGTTGCCCTGGTCATGTGTCCAGGATACCAGTTAATGTGGACCTTGGAAAAGGGTTCCTCCCAGGGTGACGATGGTAATGACGAGGGGGGATCTTAACAGCCAAGTCAAAATGTCAGTCGCGTTTCGTGACAATCAAGGTCAAAATGGGTTGCCAAACGTAGTAAACTATCATCACATAAACTCCTTCAAGTGAAGCGTGATCACCAAGTATAAGAACATATAGTAACTTAACCCGTGACTGCAATTGAAACAGTCCAATCCAACGAGGCATGACATTTCAAGTGTATTACATTCTTGGAGGTGTAATAGCACAAACACTAGCACATAACAATGCCTCCTTCACCCTTAACCCTTATCCCTCCCGGTAATCCTAATCCTAACGCTAATCCACCATCCCCTAGTCCTAATAATATCCGCAAATGTGGCCTTGTCATTTCCGAACCGAACCATAACCTTAGCTCTACCTCAAACTGCACCACTAGCAGTCTGAATCCTAATCCTAATCCTAATCCTAATCCCAATCCAATCTCTAACACCAATGACACCCCTAAGCCCTAACCTTAACGCTAACCCTAAATCCTAGCCCTAAACCTAACACCTAACCCTAACATCCTAACCCTAAGCGTAACCCCGAAGTCTAACCCCATAACCCTACGTACCTCGGGAATAAAAGGGCCTTTTCAGTTTCAGCTTAGAAAAAGCGTAGAGTCGGCCACGGAGCAGCCCACAGGAAGTTGCCATACCCTATCTCATTCGATGTTGTTCATAATGCTTAGGGTTACTGAACGCAGAGGATCAATAATATTGGGTTTGGCAAGAAAACAAAAATATTGTTGTTGGGGATTTTGGATTTGTTGGCGGTTCTTTTTTTTTGTGTAACTACATATTCATAGGGTTACAGTAAGCTTGGGATCGGCTGACGTGTTTGGGCTTAAACTGTTTTCTATTTGTTTCTTTGTGTTGGAATTGAAGCCACATACGACGAATAATGACACTAGTAGACGTACGACGAGCCAGCCATTGAGGTTGATGGAAATGCCAAATGTGTGGAAGGGAAAGGCCAAATATTAGGTTCCAGGGACAGAAATGGTACACCACTGTTAGTGTAAAACAAATGGTGGTGGTAATAAAACGATTAAACTTAGGGTTAGGTATCTCATCTTCTTAGTAATTTACAATTGGCACGCAACACACGAGAACAGGAACAGAAAAAAAATGCACGCATCATTAGAAAAATATGTACATGGTGAAGAAATGCCATCGTGAAATAATGACGCCGAGCTGAGCGTGAGCTCCCTATCCATTATAAATTTAAACTTAATGGCTGGCCTCAGTTCAACGTAGATCGGATGACATTTTATGCAGCCACTTTAGTAATATTCCATTGTGGTGGTTGTTCCAACTCATGTAGAAGAATATTATCCAAGCAGTCAGTCAGTTTCATCTACTTCTCACTCAAGTGGGTTAGTTGTTTCAATCTTATCCCTCACCTCCCACCCCCATCAAAGTCAATATTGCACTATCTCATGGCCTCGAACTCTGCAATGGCACTATCAATGGTATCTTTCTTTATCTTCAGTTGCTCTAGTTGATTTGACATGCTCTCCTGCACTTTCACTGGAACCTTTGAAGTGAAATCCATGGATGAAATCTGGAGTTTGTTGGATTAACAAGAAGGCGAGAGATGATACACATTAGAGCTAGTGCTACAACACTGAGACACCTAAATGCATTCTGCAAACCCCATTCATGCCTCCCCAACACTCCTTAATTAACTTGTTGGGCGGCACACTGCGCTGTGGAATGTAACATCCACACCACATGTCCAAATGCGCGTACTAAAGGTAATACACCAACAACTACTATACACTACCACTGGTGTACAGCAAAACAAAATACTAAACATACAAGAGACACACCCAACGTTGAATCATCAATCACAGTAGTGTTACCTTTGCAGCTAATGCTTTCATTTGCGGGTCAAGCTTGCTTGCCTACAAATGAGAGTTGGATTCAGAATATGATACACCACCACATCATTCTTTCAGCCGCAACAATACTTGAAAGCGCTATTTAACGCACAGCAGCAGCAGCAGCAGCAGCAGTAGCGGCGGGCGTATTTCAACATAAATGGTACAAGCATTTAGGGGCTCTTGTTAAAAAATTCACCTCACCTGCAGACGTAATTTGTTTGCCTCTGCCTCAACGTCAACCAACCCTTTTAGGGGTACAACAATTGAGGTTGTGTCATCAATCACGTGCAATGCTGCACCATCGAGCTGCTCCCTCTCTCCACCCTGCAGGAGCGTACAGGCTGACGCTCGGCAAAGAGTTTCAATGTCCTCTTTGTGTACAGAAACAGCATCAGCCACAGCATTTGCCTTGCTGTCATTCATCTTCAGCTCAACGTAGAGTTCTATGTAGTCAGATGGCTTCAGAGAGTATCTGAGGCAATAATAGTGGGTGTGAATTGGTGATCGAGCACACAACTCCCCGCTAACAGACGTAACTACTGCACCTAGACCTAGAAGACCTAGACTACTCTGCACAGGCCATACATATCTAACCTCGCTCTGAGGGACCTTGTAGAATGAACAACAGTCTTTGCGATCTCATATCGATCCTCAACACAAGGCGATTTGAGCCCTTCCAATACCCGGGGGTATGCAGCCTATACACCACGATTTAGATAGATCGCATATGTAAGGTGGTTATAGCAGGATAGATAAAGTAGTAAAGTAAATCCAAAGCAAGACAGAGATATTGCTGCAAACTACTCTACTAAATAACAAACCGTCCGTCCCATCCTCACCTTCATTATCGAAGGGGGTTCCTCGGGCCCAAGAGTTCCCCTCCCTGGAAGTCGCTGCCAAAGATCCTCCGTCACAAATGGCATAATGGGGTGCAGAAGGCGAAGGCCCATGTCAAGGCACACATAGAGTACCTGTTGTGAGAGCAAAGGACAAAAAACAGGTAAACTCAATCAAACCAGTAAGTCGTCACATCAGCATAGGTTTGCAGCATGCTACATGTCAGCAGCAGACATGGCAACCAACCTCCTGTGCCCGCCGACGGATCGGCTTTGCACCCTCTTTTTCATTGGAGAATATTGGTTTTGTAAGCTCCAGGTAGTTGTCGCACAAGTCGTACAGCCAGAATGAGTACACTGCCGTTGTCAGCTTCCCAAATTCATACGACTCAATCGTTGTAATCGATGCGCTAATGACATCAGCCAAACGCGAAAGAATCCACGCATCCCTAGGGGCTTGCTTATCAGCGGGAACAGATGCCAGTGATTCAAAAAAACCTAATGCTCCTGAGGGATCAAAGTCTCCAAAATTCCTCAAGGCAAAGCGGGTGGCATTCCAGAGCTTGTTACAGAAATTACGGTAGCCAACCACACGCTGAACGTCAAGGTTAACATCACGTCCCTAAAGCAGCAGCAGCAGCAGCATAAAAGTCAAAAAATGAGGTGGTAAGCGACAAGTGTGATGGTTGGCATAAATACAGTTCGTCGTACAGTGAGCCAATACAATAAAAGTTGACAGACAACGCTTGCAGGCGCACGTTACAGAGTTATTACAGATAAACAGGCACAGTATATCTCAAGTAGTAAACGGCAGAAAAAAAAATGGAAGTGGAACAGCCAGAGGAGAAGAGAATGGCAGGTGGCAACAATCAGAATATAACCAAGACGATACACACCTGGACAGTATAGGCCAGCAAACCGAAACGCAGGGCATCCGTGCCACACTGTGGAATCCCTGCAGGAAAATCAGCCTTTTGCCCTTTCTTTGTAATCTCCACCTACCAACATCCAACCACACGAGGTTCGGGTTTGGTTTAGATTTTGGATCAGAAAATGAAAGAAGAAAAGAAGAGAAGAATATATTCTTCTTATGGCTTCTTTAACTCAGAGGATGGGTGGATGTTGTGAGAAATTACAATGGATCGATTACCTCCTTGGCAGGCAAATTTCCCTGTTCAACCTTTGCATTCAGATCCTGTAGCGTGCAGCTATGAAAACACAACGATATATGATGAGGAAATGCAACAAGGATGGGAATGAATGATACACAAGAAGACGATAAGATTTGCAGTCCAGTGCGATTCATTCAATCCACAGAGCAGGCAATGTTCACCCCATCTGGATATAATGCTAATGCTACTCGCTCACTCACCCGCAGATGACCTCCATGGGATCGATGACGTTCCCCAATGACTTACTCATTTTCCTTCCATATTTGTCTCTCACCATTGGATGAAGGTAAACATGAGTAAATGGCAGCTGGTCTGTGAGCTGCAGTGACATCATCACCTGGCAGTTATAACATACACGATGATTAGGTGTTGGTCAGGATAGATGCAAATTCAGAAGGAGTACTCCTCCTTTGTTTGAGAGGCACCAACCATTCGAGCTACCCAGAAAAAAAGAATGTCCATACCAGTCTCCAACAGATTTGTTGGAAAGAAAGCTGCAGTGGTGGAGATAGAGATAGGGGTCAGTAGAAAATGAGTTATTTTATTAGTCTATCATAGCAGAATGACCAAGAAACCGTAGAAACAACGATGGTGATCTGAATTCCGGCAGATTAAAAATCTCTAACCCTATGGACCAAACTCACTCATTCATGCAACACCACTATACTCTTGCACACTACCTTTTAAGTCTTCCGTCTGTCTTGGCCATCCAAATACAGACATGGGGAAAAGTCCAGAGCTGAACCAGGTATCCAAAACATCTGGATCCTGTTGCAGTACCTGCGTTTATATATGCCGTCATGTTATTTATAATCATCAGTTCATAGTCATCCATCCCTTCTAACATAGACAACACAGCACTAAGAAAAAGAAATCAGATCAGATACATAGAACTCACTCACCACATCACACTCTGGGCAACCCAGTTTCTTTGCAGCTCTCATTCTGGCCTCCTCCTCAGAGCGAGCAGCAACCCATCGATCATCGCTCACTCCCCCAGCGTCAGCTGGATTTGGAAGAGGCGTCTCACCAATTCGAGTGCAAAAATATGCAGGGATGCGATGTCCCCACCACAGCTGTCGAGAAACACACCAATCCCTTCATGTCAACAGCAGTAAGAATACAGGAAAACATCACTAGAGTTCACATGTTAAATAGATGAATTGCTGAATGTATGCAATATGCAAGCAACATCAAAGAATGCCCAAGTCATCACTGCTGCAGCAGTCAGTCATACCTGCATTCATCCAACCATCGGTGCCATGTGGCTACATGGAATGATGGCAAGATGGTTAACTCCCCATTTCCCACCTGACGTTATCCAACAAGTGAATCAGGCTTGATACATTAATAGCCAGCACAAATATTTATTGCCATCAAACCTTGAGTACTGTACACATGCATCGCTTGAGTATACTACTCCTGCTTACACACGCACACACACCCTCATCATAAATATACTAACGTCAACGTACCACTGCAACAGCCCTTCTCGCCATGTCGGTGCACTTAACATACCACTGGGGTGCAAGGTAAGGTTCGATGAGATCCTTCGATCTGTGTAGGGTATTGTTAGGGGGCATGTGTCAAGAAGTGGTCCTGCTTGTGTGTGTTATACAACACTACTGTCTATGACCACATACCGACTACAGATGCCAAGACGCATACGATTTTCTTCCTTTCCACGTAAGAGACCCATGTCTTCAAGGACCTTTTCCACTGCTATGCGGGCATCGTAACGCATTGAACCCGTGAAAGGTGCAGCTTCCTGCAGTACAACAATGTAAGAATATTATGATGACTGCAACATTACACACACATATACCAAAAATCTCACAAGACCTAACCACAGCAACAATTTGGATCCGTCTTCTTATTCTCTCGGTCTAACAATCCTCCTCAATCTAAGACTCACTTCATTGAGTGTACCATCCACATTCAGTATATTTATCTGTTGAAGTCCATGCCTCTGTCCACACAATAAATCATTGGGATCGTGTGCTGGGGTAATTTTTACAGCTCCAGTTCCAAATTCCATATCCACAAGCTCAGAATCCAAAACCTTAGAGAATGACGTGATGGAGGAGGAAGCAAGTGTGTTGTTATCATATATCACTATAATATTACCCTTCCCCTAACCCTAACTCTAACGTTAACTCTAACTCTAACTCTAACCCTCGTATAAAACCAAAACACCAACAATGATCAACTCAGAAGTAAAGAAATACAGCACGATACAGAAGAATTCACGAACCAAAGGGATTTTCCTGCCACTAAACGGGTGAATAAAGTGACAGCCATGCAGGTGTTTGTATCGTTCATCGTTCGGATGAACTGCCACTCCTGTATCACCCAACATCGTCTCCAGACGTGTTGTAGCCACTACGAGCTCTTCAGAAGTAGAGCTGCCGTCCACCTGTGACAAGAAGTGGTAATGTTATAGTAAGTGCTTTTCAATTTTAATCATGGTTATTGTAAGATTTGGATTTTTTATTCTGCCACTGAAATTGAAACTGAAACTGAAACTGAAACCCTGAAACGTGCAGTAGTAGTGGGTCGCCTAAGCAATAAGTACTGTATCATCCTTACCTTGTAAGCAAAGTGCGTTAGGGTCCCAAACTCATACTTTTCCCGTTTTGTATGTCCTGGAACAGGTAGCATTGTTCTACCTTCCAACTCTATATAATCAACCTGAAGTGATGGCCATTGCCATTATGGTGGATCAGCACATTGATTATTGGGGAAAAAACGAAAGCGCAACCACACATTCATTTCAACAAGACATCCTTGTCTCCGAGACGAGTAAAGCAAATAACCAAATGGCCACCAAATGGCCACCAAATGCCCGCCAAATGGCCGCCAAATGCCCCTCCTAGTCCTTTAAACCACCACCACATCACCAATGGCTAGCTACAATAATCAATCAGTTCAGAGCTTGATATTCCATGTAGTTGTTGTAGTGCAGTATCAATATAGTTCAAACCAGACACTTCAACTGTGAGGCTTTCCATTCCGCATCATACCTCAATGTCACTTATAGCAGACTTTAATGCACAGCTCCAGTTGACCAGCCTAGTAGCCCTGTAGACAATTCCAGCATCGTGCATGCGAACGAATGCCTGCAAACCACGAGAATAGTATTATCAACTTAGTTGAAATCCATCATCGTCCGTCACACAAGCAGGCACAAACACTCCAACAGTATACAATACCTCCTTAACGGCGATATTTAGATTGTTATCCATTGTAAAGACCTCCCTAGACCAATCTACAGATGCTCCCATTTTCCGTATCTGTGATTCAAGGGGCCAATAATCAGATGGAAGAGGAGGAGGAGGATGAGGAGAATACTTTGTACATCATAAGGTAGTGTGTGAGTATAATGGCTGGCTGTATACAGTAGCAGCACGAGGAGAAGGGAGTGAGTGTGCAAGCTCTATCATGGTCACCGCCGCCATCTTATGAATGAAGATAGTAATAATACAAGGAAATATTTGAATCATTGAATATAACAGACATCAATGCAATCCCCTATTCTCTCTTTTAAGGCCCCATTATCGAGAGATAAGGCATAAGCACAAAATATAATGAAACGGCACTAATAAAAATATAATACCACCTGTTTCTGGATCCTTCCACAATATGTCTCCTTCCAATCCCACACGTACTAAAGTATGCAAAGAAGAGGATATCAAACAACCATCGGTTAGAGTACAGTGAGCTGTTGCTACAGGGTTAAATATTCGTACGGGTGTAACTACAATACAAAGCAGTACCGTTAAATATTTTCAGTCTTATATATTATCCAGTTAACTAACAACAAATTTCAAGTGTGGTCTTATTTCGCTCATAATTAGCATGAAATGTTCCTCATGACAGCCAGCCGAGAGGCTGATTATAGGATTTCAGTTTGAGATATTTCTTTCTTCATAGCAAAAGTATAAAAAGATTGACCATCACACAGAGGTTTCATTGTGCTTGTGTCAAGCAAGTTTCTACCACTGTTACTTTCTATCTCTCATATCATGAACTTAAAATCACAATACGTATTTTTCCATCCTGCGTGCCAGCCATACACAGTACTACTCAAGTACATTCACAATAGACAACGGCTGAAGAATAGTGCAGTAACTACTATCTTGACCATATCATCGCACGCACAATAGCAACAACAGTTTTCCTGAAATACTACCACCAATATATGTTACTTTCCAACACTTACCTTTAAGAATTTCTCTCTCCCAATGCAATGACGTGTTAGTCCGTGTTGTTTGGCAAGGTGTTTTTCCACTACAGTCTATAGTTATGGTAGCAATGCAAGGGGCAGCAGTTG
>PJEL010004143.1_pt1 | contig 12118 bp, 14 predicted proteins | sample 1853271 | NCBI WGS metagenome assembly PJEL01 (sample SAMN08108733, study PRJNA415343) | Invertebrate metagenome, whole genome shotgun sequencing project. | host: Globobulimina | place: Sweden: Gullmar Fjord | collected 2015-08 | reverse complement strand
TTTTTTGAGGGAAAAAGTTTAAAAGAAGGATTTTTTAGTTAAATTTTACTTTTAATGGGATACTTTGCACCACATGCAAGACAGTGTTTGAATTTAATTCCCTTTTCAGATATAATTTCTGTGTCTGGTTTTTTACACTCATGACAGAGCACGAATTCTTTAACATATAGTTGTATTTTATCATTTACAAGGCCTGAGTTTAATTTTCTGTTTAGAATTAATCTGGAATTGTCTATTTTTCCTGCAACTGCTAATTCCTTCTGTAGAAATTTAGCTAGATGTTCTACAGGACGTCTAATGTAGTTTGCTATCTCTTGGATGTTTGTGATTATTGTATTTTTTCCTGCAACTTGACCTTTTACACTTGGGATTTCAAATCTTTCAGCTGAAGCTGGAGCTGTTTTGATTTCTTTATATGCTTCTTCTAATAGTTTTTCGTATTCCATAGAAATTAATCAAGAGAGAGGTTTATAAATCTGAGGGTTGTATTATTAATATGGCAGTTAAGAACTTTGTTTTAGGTGTTGGTATTGTTGTTGTGTTTGCCTTGGTTTTATGGCAAGGTATTGAGGCATTTTATCCTAGTCCTGAATGGGGAGATTATTGTGATGAAGTTGCTATTCCTAGGACTATTGGTGAAGGGAAATTGGTTCCTGTAGATCAAGCGGGATGTGTTGATTCTGGAGGTGAATGGACTAATGGTTATTGTGATTATTATTCTGAATGTGAGAAAGAGTTCGATGAAGTTCAAGATTCCCACTCGCAAATTGTTTTCTTTATTTCTTTGATTGTAGCTATTCTTGCATTTATCCTTGGTTATAGTTTATTGAAGACCGAGCCTGTTGGTAGTGCCTTGCTTGGCTCTGGAATATGGGCAGTGTTTTATGGGACAGTTGTTAATTGGAGAAACTTTTCAGATATTTGGAGGTTTTTGATTTTACTTGTAGTTTTGATTTTGTTAATTTGGTTGGCCTTGAGGCCTAAGAAGAAGAAACGTTGGTTTAGGAAATAAATTCTTATAAACTTTGAATTTGTAATTGTTTAATGGACTTTAGTGTTGCTGCTCGAGGATTTATAGTTGATGAAAATAATAATTTGTTAGTTTTGAAAAGGGAAGCTAAGGATGTTCATATGCCTGGCATTTGGGAGCCTCCTGGAGGAAGGTTGAATTCTGGGGAAAATCCTTTTGAAGGATTAAAGAGAGAGGTTAAGGAGGAAACTGGCTTGGATGTTGAAATTAAAGATCCCATGACTATTAGGCATTTTACAAGACAAGATGGGCAAGTAATAACAATGTTAACTTTTTTATGTAGGCCTTTGCATAAGGATGTTGTAATAAGTGGAGAGCATACTGATTTTAAATGGATTAGTTTGGATAAAGAAGATAAGGAATTGCAAGAGTTTATGGGAATGGATGGGTTTTATTGGGATGAGGTTAATGTTTTTAAGAGGAGATTTAAGAGTTAAGATGGAAGATTATAAGAAGGAAACTATTAAGGCGTATAATAAACATGCGCAATATCTTTCTGAATATTTTAAGAGAAGAATGGACTTTGATAGACGTTTAGAATTTAGAAAATTTATTGAGTTTTTAGAAGGTACTGGGAAGAAAATATTAGATTTAGGATGTGGTGCTGGAGATAATTCTGTCTGGTTTAAGGAAAATGAACTTGATGTTGAAGCTGTTGATTTATCTAATGAAATGGTTAAATTGGCTAAATGTAAGGGAGTGGATGCAGAAGTTATGGATATTGAAGATTTGAAGTTTGAAGACAATAGTTTTGATGGAGTGTGGGCTGTTACATCTTTGTTGCATGTTTCTAAGAGAGATATTGGTGCTGTTCTTAACAAAATAAGAGAGATTATTAAACCAAATGGCATCTTTTTTATGGATGTTAAGGAAGGAGAAGGGGAGAGATTTGTTGTAGATAAGAATGATTCTACGACTAAGAAATTCTTTGTTTTTTGGAAGCAAGATGAATTAATTGATTTAGTGGTTAACAATGGTTTTGAATTAATTGAGAGCTGGAAGCAAAAAGTAGGGGACACTGTTTTTCTCATGAATTTTTTTAGAAATAAAAAATAATTATATTATTTAAGATATTTTTCAATTGGTTCGCATTGTTTCCACATATTTAAGAAATGATTTCTAAGCATTTGTGCAAATGCTTTGCTTTCTGTCCAGAGCGTTATGTAATCTTCTCTTTTTTTTACTTCAGGTTGCCCTACTGTTAATCTTGCTTTTGTTTTATCGTAGATGCTTATTCTTGGTAAGAGGGGTCCAAATTTTTCCTCATTAAATATTCTAATTTTAATTCCTGTTTTTTGATATTCTTTGTAAGATTCTATGCAATTTTTGTCAAAATTACATATTAATTGAAATTTTATTCCTTTTTTTATTGAATCTTTCATAGATCTTATATTTTTATAAAATGGTTTTGATATACTAGCACAAGTTAATATTTCCTTTTTTGCATTTTTGTTTTCTTGATTCATTTTTTCTCTTATTGCCTCTTGACCCTTTATTACCCAAAACATTTCTTTGAATTCTTGGATTCTTGGCTGTTCAATTATTTTTATTAATTCATTTACAGAGTTTGTTATTGATTCTGCCTCTTCTTTGAAGATTTCTGGATTTGTTATTTTAAACTTTTTTGGAGATATTGGAAGAGACATGATTTTATTTTTTTGTTCGAGTTTTTGCAATGCCTCATAGGTTTTATTTCTTGGGAGCTTACTTTCTAAAACAATTTCTTTGACTGTTGATGGGCCTAGTTTGGCTAATGATAAATATGCGCGTGCTTCGTATTCTGTTAATCCCAGTTTTCGAAGGGTTTTTATTTTTTCCATGATAGTCTGTTGTTTTTAGGGTTTTAAAGTTTACTATAATTGCGTACTTTTTGTCCCTTAGAGAGTCACAGGAATTTATTATATTTCTTCTAAGATTCTTTTTATGGATGATAAATATTTGAGATATGTTTCTTTATGTGCCTTACTTATTTCTGATAGTGAAAGGGTGCTTGTTGGTAATAGGGAAGAGGAAGATGAGTTTTTCCCGGGAGATATCGTTTTTCCAAGTGGAAGAGTTGAAGGCGGAGAGAGAATTATGACTAGATTTGATATTGAAGTTGAAGTTGAAGCAGGCATTCCAATAGTTGGGTTGCCTAGACATTATTTAGGTGATTGTACTTTTCCAAGGGATGGATATCCAGTTACTCAATTATGTTATGGGGTTGAAGTTGGTAAGAATCAGGTTTTGGGAGGGAATGGTGAACTGGTCGGTTTGAGATTTCTCACAATGGATGAGTTTAGAGAACAAGTGCCTAATGAAGGATATCAGACGAATCTTCATAGGTTTGTACAAGCAGCAGTGGAGAATGGGCTTATTAGAACCCAATAATGTTTAAATAAAATAAAAGAAATTTAAGATAATGGATAAAAGAGGGATAGACTTAGGTGAACTGTATAAGAAACAGATATCTGTGACAGAGTGGTTTGAAAATATAAGTCATTCGAAAACTCAAATGTTAAGAGTTGAAGATAATGAAAAAAGGGAAAGGCTAAGGGCTTTGGGGGAAATTATTGGTTTGCCGTTTGATGAACCTGTGCAGTTTTCTGCTAAAGATGTTTTTGATAGGACTGAAAAGTTTATGAAATTTTTAGATGAGAAAGGTGAGGAGTTATGTGCATTAAGACTTATTCCATTAGATTCTAGTTTGCCTAAACTTAGAATGCGTGGAAAAAAGATTACAGATGTTCTTGATTGGTTTAATGAACAGAAGATAGATGTTGATAGGTATCGTGCTGACTTTGTTCCACATCCTAGTAATCCTTTATGGTCTAGCATATTTATTATTAATTCTAAAGGGATTTTTGGAGAAATAATTAAAGGAGGGCATCATCAACTTACTCAAGGATTTCATGATGAAGGACGTCCAATTGCTTTTTCATATGATTTTAATGAATGGAATTTTGGAGAAGATAACGATGATGTGAGAAATCATGCAATGGAAATTATAAATTGGTTGAAAGTTGAAGAAGGAAAAAAAGATTTGCTGAGGGAAAAATTTGATGCAAAATTTTCTAAAGGATATTTACAGGGATACTTTGAAACTGTAAAATCAAAAGAGTATGGAACTTGGTTTATTGATTATAATAGAACCCTTTCAGAGATATATGATGATTTGATGCCAGTTATTAAGAAAGGCAGTGGATTTTTGTCTGGTCAACCTGCTGGTCTTGGCAAGGTTACTGGAAAGGTTAGAATTGTTGATTATAAGGATGTTGAGGGGTGTGTTTTGAATGATGATGATATTTTAGTATGTGGTGTTACTACACCAGATTATTTTAATTTGATGCAAAAAGCCAAAGGGATTATCACAGATGGGGGTGGTGCATTAAGTCATGCAGCCATTATTGCAAGAGAATTAGATAAACCATGCATTGTTGGAACTGGAAATGCTACTGAAAGTTTGAATGAAGGAGACTTGATTGAATTAGATGCAGATAATGGAGTTATTAGAAAGTTATCCTAGATACCTTAATTTACCTGGGCGTGGTTCATAAACAAGACCTTCTTCTAAGAGTCTTTTAATTTCATTGTTAATTATTTGAGGTGTTTCTTTCAAATCAATTATCATTGCTTCTACGTCTGCTCCGCCATTGTCTTCTTGAGTTTTTAATGTTGAAAGTATTTTATCTCTTAATTCTGATGCTTGGTCTTTGTCTAGGGGTTTTGGTTTTTCTAAATCCGTTTCTAGTTTTCTGAGAAGAAGATATTCTGGTGTTCTTGATTTAATTATTTCAGGCATGATGTATACTTCATCGTTCCAGGATCTTAATAGGCCGATGAGTTGAATTGTGTCTCCTTGTGAGAATTTTTCGAACTTGCTGACGTCGTCTCCAAATGTTTTTACTTTTATTTGTCCTGAAGCGTCGTCCAAGGTTATTGAAGCAAATTTCTTTTCTCCTTCTTGGACAAATTTTTCAATTATGTTTGCGATTACATTAACTCTTGAGACGTGTTTGTCTTGGATTTCTAAGAAGCGAAATCGGTCTGCATCTAAGACTGGCTTTCCTTCTACAATATCGCCCACTCTTAATTTATAGGCTGTATGTCTTTTGTATTCTTCTTCTGGCATTTTTGTGATAATGATGATGGTTATTTAAGGATTATTATGGTTAAAACGATTAGATATTGCTAATAGATGGGTTGATGGCTATGATAATGGTAAATAGAAAACTATAGTTTTTGAATGAATCCTTTTTTCGGCCTAAAAATGTCTCCGGATTTGGATAATTGATTGATTGCGTCTTCTAATTCCTCTGAGGAAATTTTGTCTTGGAGTTCTTTTTCTAGTTCTTCTAAGGGAATTAGTTTTCCTAGTCTTGATTCTAGTCTAGAGATTGTTTCTTTTACAGTTATGATTTTTCCTCTTTTTGATGTTGGCATTCCTCCAATCCTATCTATATCATATGTTTGTGTTTCTTCATCATATCCTACTTGTTGTAATGAGAATTTTAGTAATTCTATTGCCCTCTTTGCATCGTCTCTGTTTACTTCTTCTGCTAGTCTAATTCTAGCGCAAGCTTCAGATAGTCTAACTATTGCTTCTAATTGTCTTGCTGTTATGGGGATTGGTTTTATCTCTGTTTCTGCTCTGACTGATTGGTTTCTTAAAGTTATATAGAAATCTTTTATTTCTTCTACTGCTTCATTTGTTAGTTTTGGTTTTAATCTTTTAGCGTATGAAATATATTTTCTTAGTAAGTTTGGTTCTAAAACATCTCGAATTACTTCTTGTTGATGTTCTTCTAATACATGGGTTGCAATTGCTTCGTCTTGAGTTTTATTTGGGAGATCTCGTAGAATAAAGATTACATCAAATCTGCTTAACAAGGCGGGAGAAATATCAATTTGTTGAGGGATTGGACTGTTTGGGTCGAAACGGCCTAGTTTTGGGTTTCCTGCAGCTAGAACAGATGTTTCTGCCCTTAATGTTGCTTGAATGTTTGCTTTTGAAATTGTTACTGTTTGTTGTTCCATTGCTTCGTGCATTGTTGAACGATCATGCTCAGTCATTTTTTCTATTTCATCTATACAGACTAGGCCTTTATTAGAAAGAACCATTGCTCCTGCTTCCAATGACCATCCTTTAAGGAATTCGTCTTTAACAACTGCGGCTGTTAATCCTGCTGCTGTTGCTGCTTTTCCAGATACATAACGGCCCTTTGGAGCTATTGAAGAAATAAATTTTAACATGACTGATTTTGCAACACCTGGGTCACCTACTAAAAGAATATGTATGTCTCCTCTTGTTTTACCTTTATCTGATTTTGTTTTTCTTATTCCTGAAAATAGTTGGAGGAGGACTGCCTCTTTTATTCTATCATATCCATATACACTAGGAGAGATGCTTTTTGTTAATCTTGAATAAACATGAGGGTCTGATGCAAGTTCTAAGATTTGTTTTTCTTCTTCTTCTGAGATAACTAGGTCTGCAAATGTTTCTTCTAAGGGTGTTATGTAATTTGCCTCTATTGCCAAGTCGAATAATGTTGAAATAGAACCTGATTGTAGAGGTCTGGGAACTTCTTTTAAGATTCCTAGGATTTTTACTCTACTTCCTGGTGTTACACGTTCTTCCATTCTTGGATCAACTAAGTCTTCTTTGAGAAATATATTCATTCTTCTTGGTTGTTCACCACCCTCTAACATGTCAGGGGATTCTTCCAATACAAGTCTTTGGGCATCCACCATTTCTTTACTAAGGAGTTTGAATTGACCCTTTCTTCCACAAGAGCAACGAGCTGGCTCACGGAATTTTTTGTCTATTTGTAGGACAGAAAGGATTGCACCGCATGAAGGGCATTCAAATCTAGCATTAACTACTTGAGGAAGGACGTCTGAAGCCTGTTTTACAATTCCTTCTACTTGGACAAATTTGTCTAGATGTTTTGCTCTAATTTGTCTTATTGGGGAATCTATTGATGATGGAACGTCTTTAATTCTTATTCTTGGATTTGTGACTAATCCAGACTCTTCTAATGCTGTTTCTAGATAAGCCAAGGATTCTTCTGGAAATTCTAGGAGTTTTTCAGATAAAGAGGGAGAGAATTCTGCAATGTTTGGGAAATCTAAATATACTATTTTTTCACCTTCTCTTATGGATTTTCCTACTTCTTTTTTATAGGCTTCAAAGAAGTTCTTTGATTCTTGTATGATATCTTCTGGTTTTTTTAAGTCCATGATTAATCAATAAAGTAGAGATTTATATTGTTTATTATTCTAGAATCATTCTATTGGGAATCTGAGGATTGCCCCTAGGCCCTTTGTCATGTTCATGAATTGTATGCCTTCTTCGGTTTCTGTTGATATTATTACTACATGAGATCCGATTAATTCTGCTTTTTTCTCAAATTCTGCTTGTTTTTCTTTTGATAATTCTTGGGAGATTAGAAGAGTGTCTACAGCTCCTCTTTCCATTGCTAAGGAAACTTTTTCTTCTCCGTAAGCTGCCTTTTCTTTGTGTTTTCCAAGTGTTTCAAAAAATCTTTCTACAATCTTTTTTTCTTTTACTAATTCTTGTTCTTGAATATCTGATTGTGATTCTTCTACTAATAGTCTTAATCCATGTTCATCAACATATCCTATGTCTTTTACAGCAATTACTTTTTCTTTTAATTTTGTTACTAAATGTCCTTCTTCTAGAAATTCTTCTTTTGTAGGAATAGGTCCTCCGATAAGGATTCCTTTAAGTCTTGGCATTTCAAAGAATATATTTTTCATTTCTTCTGCTATTTTTCTAAAGAACTCTTTTGCTAGGCCTTCTGTTATTCTATGGAACCTCTGGGCTGATTGACCTCCTGCCCTAATCTTTCCAGGCACCCCAGAGCTTTTTTTATATAATACTTTGATTTCTTTTCCTTCTAGTAATCCAATGGTTGCGTCTTTTCTATCTATTGTTAAAAGTCCATATACTGCTTCTGTTTGAACCATTTCTTTTAGTGGGTCTAGAACAAATGTTTGATCACAGCGATACATTCTAATTTTTAAGGGTTTTGGAGGTTCTATTTGCCAGACTTGAATGTCTGTTGAACCTTCTTTTTCAGAAACATTTCCTGAGAAAATTGCTAAACCATTGGGAGGTGTTTGTTTGTAGGTTTTTAGATTTCTTATTATTGTTTCTAGAGCATCTGTTACGTTTGATCTTGTTGATTTAGATTTGATGTTTGCAGCCGTTGATTTTTCAGATTCTAACTGTCTGACTACTTGATTAATGTTGAAGCCAGCAGGAATCATTACAGTTACTAATTGTGTATGTCTGCCTCGCTTATCTTCTAGTTCTGTGATTATTTCTTTAAGTTCTAATTTTTCTTTTTCGTCCATTTTAAATTAGGTTATGGCAGGCTTTTAAGTCTTTTTCAAATCTTCTTAATTTAAGAGGTATTGAAACATCTTTAATTGGGTCACGTAATGGGATTTTTAATTTTTGTTTTGTTTTCCAAATTTCTCTATTAAATCTTTCTATTTCATTTACTAGCAACATTGCATCATCTGGCTTTTCAATTCCTTTTGGAAATTTATTAAAAGATATTTTTAATTCATTAGCAATTACAGATGTAACTTGTGGAATTATTGGATGTAGTACTATTATTAATTCTTCTAATATTTTATATAATGTATAAATTGCAGAGTTGCTTTCTTGTTTTTTGAATTTGCCTTCTTGATTATAAACTCTTTTTTTTATTAATTCTATATAATGGGATGCGAAAGTTTCCCATAAGAAGTTTCTTAATGTTATTGCTGGTTTATAAAAATCATATCTATCATAACTTTGATTTATTAAGTGAATTTCATATCCTATGTTATCTAAAAATATTTTATCTGTTTCTGTAAGATCTGGTTTTTTTAGCGGTTTTTTGAATTGTGTAACAAATTTAGTTATGTTCAAAAGTTTATTTATTGTTTTTTGTTCTGCTTTTATTCTTTCTCTTGAGCAGGATAAGTCTTGTTTTGCTAGGTTTCCTTCTCTTGCACTCCACAATCTTAATGCTTCCGCCCCTTCATTTTTAATTATATTTTGAGGATCAATTATGTTTCCAAGAGATTTTGACATTTTTCTTCCTTTTCCATCTAGAATGTGTTGATGTATCCATACTTCTTTGAAAGCTGGCTTTTTTGTTTCTAGATATCCACGAAGAATTGTGTAATAAAGCCAAGTTCTTACTATTTCTTTTCCTTGAGGTCTTAGAGTTACTGGATATGCTTTTTTTGAAAATTCTGAAGGGTGTTTTATCATATTTAATTCAGATATTGAAGAATCAAACCAAGTATCTAAAACACGTTCTTCTCCTTTCCATTTTAAGCTTTTGAATTTTTTATCTGAAATTTTTCCAATTAGCTTTCCATTTTTGTATATTTCTGAATTTTTAGGAGGGTTTTCTTTCCATGGTTGATAGTACTTTCCTATCGGAGGAATAGCGATGTATTTTCCATCTTCTGATTTCCAAAGAGGGGTTGGTGTTGCATAATATCTTCTTCTAGAGATTGGCCAGTCTATTGAAACTGATTTTATCCAGTCATCTAAAATTTTCTTTGAGTTCTTTGGGTAAAAATCTATTTTTTTTATAATCTCTTTTATTTTTGGTATAAATTTTAATTGTTGTAAATAGAATTCTGGCATTTCTATAAATTCTATTTCTGCTCCAGAACGCTCAGAGACAGGAGTACGATGAACTATTTTTGTTTGTTTGTTTAATAATTTTTCTTTTTTTAGTTTTTCTATTATTGTTTCTCTTGCTTGTTTTACTTTTAATCCTTCTAGGAATTTAGAATGTTTGTTCATTGTCCCATCTTTATTTATTGCAATTCTTGGTTTGATTTTTTGTTCTCTAAAGAATTGTATATCTGATAAGTCTCCTGCTGAACACATCATTGCAATTCCTGTTCCTTTTTCAGGGTCTGCTAATGGGTGCGCTTTTATTGGTATTTCTTCATTAAACAAAGGAGAAATTGCAGTTTTTCCTTCAAGGTGTTTATATCTTTTATCTTTTGGGTTAAAAATTATCATTCCACATGTACAAATTAGTTCTGGTCTAGTTGTACCAATTATTATTTCTTTATTTGTCCCCCTTACTTTCCATTTTATGTCGTTGAAATTAGATTGGATTTCTTTATATTCTATTTCTGAATCTGCTATTGTAGTTTGGAGTTTTGGATCCCAATTATTTATTCTGGAATCTTCGTAAATTAATCCTTTTTTATATAAATCTATGAAAGTTGTTTGTGTCAATGTTCTATATTCTGGTGAGTCTGTCAGATAAATGTCTCCTAATTCCTTTCCTTTTTTGTAAGAATTGAAAGATATTCCGAGCTTTACGAAAGAATCTATTGATTCTTCTGAAGATTCTTTTAATAGCTTTTCACAGTATTCAATGAATTTTTTCCTGCCTACCTTCAATGCAGAAATATTGAATTTTTTTTCTGCTGCCATTTCTATTGGCAAACCATTTCTATCTAAGCCTAGTGGGAATAGTACTTCGAATCCTTGCATTCTTTTATAACGTGCGAAGAAATCCATATAACAGTATGTTACTGCGTGCCCCATGTGGATTGGAGTGTTTACGTAAGGTGGTGGAGTGTCAATAGAATATATTTTCTTTTTCGTTTTAGGATTAAATTTATATTGACTTGAGTTTTTCCAGGCTTTTGTTATGGATGATTCTATTTCTGCATTCCAGTTTTTTATTTCTTTTAGTTTCATGTTTATGAGAAGAGGGTAGGTATTTTAAAGGTTTTGAGCTATTGTAGTTTATGGATAAGAAAAATTATTTTTTGGAAGTTTTTAGAAAGGCTGAGAAGAAGTATGGAAATAGTGTTAAGAGGCTTGCTTCAGCTGGCTGGAATGAAGATTGGAAAATTCTTATTGTTACTATAATGGCTGCTCAGAGCAGGGATGAAACGACAATTCCGATTGCAGAGGAATTATTTAGGAATTATAATTCTTTGAAAAAGTTGGCTAGGGCTAAAATTGAAGATGTGTTGAAGATTTTTAAGAGTCTGAATTATAATAGAACAAAGGCGAAGAATGTTGTTTTGGCTGCCATGTTTATTTTGAGGGAATTTAATGGACAGATTCCAGATAATATTGATGAACTTGTTAGGATTCCAGGGGTTGGAAGGAAGACTGCTAATTTGGTTTTAATAGAGGTTCATAAAAAAGATGCGATTTGTGTTGATACACATGTTCATAGAATTAGTAATGTGTTAGGTCTTGTAGATACTAAAAATCCTGAGGAAACTGAAAGAGAATTAGAGAAAATTGTTCCTAAGAAGTTGTGGGCCAGAGTTAATAGGATTTTTGTATTGTGGGGCAAGGAAGTAAGTGGAAGGAGTAAAGAGAAATTGTTAAAAAGTTTGGAGGTTTAATTTGTTTTGAATGGTTAGTTTAAGGAGATTTCTAAAAAGAGAAGACTTTGTTTATAGGACAAATTGCTTGCTTGCTTGGGGTGTTTATCAGGATTTAGGATATTATTCGGTGATTCTTAATGGGAATTTAATTAATGAAAGGGATCAATCAAAAGATAGTCTTTCTGATGAAGTTTTAAGTCATGTTTCTAAAAGAGTTCCTCTTCTTCTTGATTTTGGAGGAGTTTATGAGTTTGATAGTAGTGGGGTTGCCAGTTTAATTTCTATTGCTAGGGGGAGAAGAAAAGATTCAGTTAGTATTTTGGATGTGCCTGGCATGGCTACTAGTAGTCTTGAAGTCCATAGAATTCCTGAAGAGATTGTCAAACCTTATGAAAATTTGGATGATTTTCTTTTAGCTAATAAATTAATTAAGGAAGCTGTTACTAGTAATCAATAACTTTTTATACCTGTATTTTTATTGAATAACATGGCTGAGAATAAAATGCAGATGCCTGGCGTGTTCGGCGGGTTAATGAGATATGATGATGAATATAAGAGTAAATTTATGTTATCTCCAAGTGCAGTTGTAGGGTTTATTATAGCTCTTATTGTTTTAGTTGTTGCCTTCAAGATTTTTTGGCCTGTAGTTGTTTAGAAAGTTTTATTAATCTTTTTTTATTAAAAATTTATGGATTGTGATTTATG
>PJEL010004142.1_pt1 | contig 12123 bp, 9 predicted proteins | sample 1853271 | NCBI WGS metagenome assembly PJEL01 (sample SAMN08108733, study PRJNA415343) | Invertebrate metagenome, whole genome shotgun sequencing project. | host: Globobulimina | place: Sweden: Gullmar Fjord | collected 2015-08 | reverse complement strand
GCAAAAAGTATTGGAAGACCAGCAGCCAGTAACACCGGCAGCAAAAAATAGCTCTGTGTTTGACGATTTTAAGGCAGGTGGTCAGGTGAAGAATGAGGTGAAGTCCTCGTCCGTGTTTGATGATTCTGCTCAGGATAATGAGCCTAATGCACAACCGCTAACTACAGAAGAAATATCAACGCCAATGGCGTCGTCTTCAGAAACAGAGGACGATGGATTAATGGCGGCCATGGAAGAAGAAATGATGGCTCAATTAGAAGCCGAGCAAGAAGCGCTTTTAAGCGAACAAGATAGCCAGGATGAACAGGGAGAGAATAAAACTCTGTCTGACCTAGCCAGTAAATTTGAATAATCCAAGATCTACTCATAAACGGAGATTAAGTTAATGAGTGAAAAGCTACAAAAAATCCTAGCCCAAGTGGGCATAGGTTCCCGTCGTGAGATGGAACGTTGGATTGAGCAGGGACGTGTTACTTTAAACGGTGAAATCGCTAAGCTGGGCGAGCGCGCGGTGGCCAGCGATGAGATTAAAGTTGACGGTAAAAACATTGAACGTGAAAAAGAAGCTCCGCGTCGAGTATTAGTTTACAACAAACCTGAAGGTGAGGTGTGTACTCGTAACGACCCAGATGGTCGCCCCACAGTCTTTGATAACTTGCCAAGAATTAAAGGTGAGCGCTGGATTGCAGTGGGCCGCCTGGATATTAATACTGCCGGTTTATTGCTGTTCACCACAGATGGTGAATTGGCTAATAAGCTCATGCACCCCAGCACCAATACTGTGGACCGTGAATATGCGGTACGTGTGGCAGGTGAGGTTACACCTGAAATCATTGCCACCCTTAAAAAAGGCGTGGTATTGGAAGATGGCATGGCCAAATTTACCGACGTACAGTTTTTCGATGGTGAAGGCTTCAACCAGTGGTATCACGTGTGCATCATGGAAGGGCGTAACCGAGAGGTGCGTCGCTTATGGGAAAGCCAAGACTTAAAAGTATCGCGCTTAAAACGGGTGCGTTACGGTTGCATATTTTTACCGAAAAAAGTCACCGTGGGTCGTTGGGTAGAGCTTAATCAAAAAGACACGGATGAGCTGGCCTCTTTGGTGAATATGCCTAGCAAACCCGTAGTGCAGCTAGATCCTCAATTGCTAAAGCAATATGAGCGCGATGTAAGGCGCCAGAAAACTCGCCAAAAGGTGGGCAGTGAAGCCAAGCAGCGCAAACGTAAGGTACGTATTGATTCTTAGCTACTTAAAAAGCCTCCTCATGGAGGCTTTTTTGGGCCATTACTTTTCTAAAAAAGCAAAACTCAGGAAGGTTAGAAAGAAACTGCCCGCCAGAATAAACGCAGGTTGTGCCACGGCTAGCATGATTAATCCGCCAATAATCCAAAAGCTCTTAACTCGGTCTAATTTCTTTCGGTATAGCTGGGTTTTTGTCCATTGAAACTCATCGCTGTTTTGCGGGATGCCTAAGTATTGAATGATCCGCTCTATAATATTTTTACTCATTCTATTCCCCCTTGTTCATAGTCATAAGCCTAATTCACAGTGGGGATTTTGTTAGTAAAAAATGAAAATATTATATCTATGTTAGGGGGTAATAAGAGTAAGCAATATTAATAGGTTCTTAAGTTATTGCTTACTTACTTGCAGCCGCTGATGGCTTGTCGTAAATAGCCACCAGTTGGCGACTTAATGCCAGTAACTGGCCATTGGGGTGGTAGATCTTTCCATCTGTATGGGCATAACCCGATTCGGCCTGTATGGTCTGGCATTGGTAATACAGGTAATCCTCTGCCTTTATTGAATCTCTGGGGTGAATGAATTCTATGTTCCAAGTAATGGTGCTGGCAGGGGCAGGCTTTTTCATCATGGGCAGAACTGCTGGGGGCCAAGCATCAATCATCGCTATGATGGCGGCATCACTGACTTCAGATGGTTTTTCTTCCATACGCATCCAGCCACTCATGGTGCTGTTCTCTGAATTTGTGAAAGGCATGGCTTTACTGGTAAAGCGCAAATCCATGTGTTGAATGAAGTCTGGAATGACGCCTGGAATATATGGGAAACGCTTGGCTTGTTGGGGTAATAAAGCAGGTACTAATGGCGCATGTTTCACCACAATCGTTGAGTTTCGTGGGGCACTAAAGCAGGCCAAAATAGAGGTTTTTACCTCTCCATCTTGAAGGAGTTGACCTTGTACCTGGAAAACTGATTTACCTTGAGATAATACTTGGCATTCAATACGAATCTCTTGTTCGCTGGTAATGGGCGCACAAAAATGAATGTTAACAGTTCGCAGTTCTTTATCTGTAAAACCGGTTTGCCCTTCAATGTGGCTGAGAATTAATGCTGCATTTAAGCCGCCAAATAAACTGCGGCCTTGTGCCCAGCTAGAGTCAACACTAAAGGGTGTCGTTAGCTTTGCTTGAGACAGGTAATGCTCAAAATTATTTTTTTTCATATTTAATGATTAAATGTGATTAATAAATTAAGCATAAACTTTAGCGAATTTTTTTTGTAATCACTAGATAACAGATTGGAACAGTCTCCCATATGAGTTGGAACAGTAACGTTAAGACTGTTAGGGGAATTTATATAGATCCCCCAAACACTTTAAAAGTGATTAATGTCTGTTAACAGCTGTTCTATTTCTTCTTTTAAAACATTATCGTGCACACGAGCCATTTTTTCTTGAGCCAGTAAAGCACATGTATGGGCATCTTGAGCGTAGCCCGCATCCTTGTACATAACGCCCATGGCATAATTAATGGAGGCAATAAATTCACTGCTATTAATTTGTTGGGCGTATTTTAGCGCCACCTTGTAATAGGTGATGGCATCTTCCATTTCATCGGTGAAGTCTGCGAGGGTTTCCCATTGCTCGGGGTGGTTTTTTACTTCATCGCTTTCATTGTCAAAACACAACGCTTTTAATTCATCATATAAACTATAAAAAGATTGCTCGTCTTTTCTTTTAGCTGCTTTTAATAAATCAATGGAAAGCGCATTCACTTGTTTATGGATTTTGGTATTCATAATATTTCACTTTTAAAATTTTAATTCAATGTCACTAGACCCTGATTGGGTATGTCGGTTATTTCACCGATCACCACTGCATCGTTATAACCTGCGGTATGCAAAGCTTTAATAATGTCGCTGCTATGCTCTGCATTGACCGTGGCCAATAGGCCGCCACTGGTTTGTGGGTCAAACAGCAGTGAAACCATTTGTTGTGGTATTAGACTATCTTGATTATAGATGGCTTGGCGTAAACGACCATTTTGCTTCTGCAAAGTACTGAATATGCCCATTTTCATCATATTAAGGCTGCCAGGCAGGGCCGGAATGGCATCGAGCTGTAATTGTGCGCCCAAACCAGTGCCCTTAAGCATTTCCACTAAATGCCCCATTAAGCCAAAGCCGGTGACATCGGTGCAGGCGCTGGCGTGGTATTGATGAAAAATTTCCCCTGCTTTTTGATTCGACTGGAGCATATGAGCAAGGGCATGTTGGATATCGACGCCCTGAGCCAAGCCACGCATGTGTGCAGCAAATAATGTCCCTGTGCCCAAAGGCTGAGTGAGAATGAGCCGTTGGCCTTTAACCGCACCTTGCTTATGAAGCAACTTATCTTGCTGCGCTAAAGCATTAATGCAAAAGCCCAAGTTTAATTCAGTGTCTTCTGAACTGTGCCCTCCTACTAGAGCACATTTGTGTTCATTTAGTACTTTTAACGCCCCTTGCATAAGTTGCAACATGTCTCGTTTTTGAATGGCTTCACTGGCCAAAGGTAATTGCACCAATGCTTGGGCTGATTGTGCTTGGGCGTTCATGGCAAACGCATCGCTTAGGGCATGCAATGCACTTAGTTGACCAAACAGGTAGGGATCATCAATCATGGTTTTTAAGTGGTCCAGAGTTTGAACCAGCTTTTGATCTTTAGGTATATTTATAACAGCTGCATCGTCCGGGCTGTTAAGGCCAATTAAAACATCTGGGTGTGGGTAGGGGCTTACTTGTGATAAAACATCACTTAAAACATTGGCCCCCAGTTTTCCCCCACAGCCACCGCAGCGCATGTTTAATTCATGAATGTCTTTTATATTTAATTGTGTTTTAAGTACTGGCTCCATAACCTGAACTTTTGGCTGTTCCATTTTCATATCAGGCAATTGATGAAACAGGTTCATGAACTTTACATCAATGTGATCTTTCCATCGCCAGGCCCAAGCACCAGAAAACGAAAATGGCTTACGGCTGCCCAAAGCAAATTTATCGCCAAGGGCCAGCAGGCTTAAGAAATCCTTTTGCGGCTTAAAACTCTTTAATGGTTTTTCTAACGCGTAATGTATTAGGTTATTAAACAAAACCGGTCCCATGCGAACTGCATAAACACCTGCCTTGGGTCTTGGGTGTTCTACCTGGTGTGCAATGTCGCCGGCGGCAAATACATTGGCATGGCTAGTAGATTGAAGCTGGTTATTAACCTTAATAAAACCCTGTTCATTCAACTCTAACTGACTACTTTCAAGCCAAGAGGCTGCATTGGCCTGAGTACAATAAAATACTTTTTGATAAGGGATTTTTATATTTTCACTGTGAATATAATTCTGAGTAATTTTTTGTGTATCAAAGCCTAGATGGTACTCAATATTATTTTGTTTTAAGTGCTTGATTAGGTTTTGTTGCAAGGCTTTTGGGTAGCCACTTAAAAATTTCTCACCCCGTGTGAGTAAGGTAAATTCAATAGCACTATTCTTTAATTTCGGCTGCTGCTTGACCCAATGGGCCATTGCAGTGATGAGTTCAATTCCGCCTGCGCCCCCGCCAATAATGGCAATTTTAAAGGGTTTATCTGTTTTATTATTTAACAACGTCTTTTGCAGTTCTAACCAATGCTGATAAAAGCGGCTAATGGGTTTTACACCTATCGCAAATTGCTCACAGCCTTCAATAGTATTATTAGGGGTGCTGCCAATATCCACTGAGCATACGTCGTATTCAATGGTGGGGCGGTCTTTTAAATGGATACTATTTTTTGTGGCATCTATGGCAGTAGCCTCGGCCTTAATAAAACGAATACCAGCCCAGGCACAGACGCGCTGAAGATCAATATGGGCTTGTTTAAAGGTGTAATGGCCAGCCACCAGACCGGGCAACATACCAGAATAAGGGGTGTAAACCTGAGGAGAAATAAGGGTTAATCTTAACCCTGGCACAGGGTTCATGGCCCACATGCGAATGACCAATGCGTGGCTATGGCCACCCCCGATCAACACTATGTCTTTTACACTGGGCAGTTGCTGCACGTTTGCTGGGCTCCTAATTCTTTATTTGGAAATTTTTAAAGTGATTCTGGCTGCATATGAATATGTAAGCGCTGTCGACAGAAGCGGGCGATATTATCCACCAAAATGTTTAAAAACGCCGTAACTAATATTAAAAAGAGGGCGCGGTCATAGCGAATCTCCTCAAAGGCCGAGTCGATAAAAAACCCCAGGGTTGGAATCCCGAGCATGCCTAATATGGCGGTTTCACGTAATATCACTTCCCAGCGGTAAAATAATAAGGCCATGAAGCTGGCATATAAACGTGGCAAGGCTTCATAAAAATACAGGTTAAAGCCTTGGCTAACATCTTCTCTTAGTTTTAAATTTTGACTTTCAAGCGCTAGTAGGTGAGCAATGACGGCACTATTATGCAGCGTCAAAGCCACAACGGCGGGCAGCATTGAAGGCCCCCAAATTAACAATGCCATAAAAGCCAGTAGGTATTCAGGGCATGAGCGCATAATAATGAGCCCGCTTTGCCCAATGCTCCTAGGCAGTTTTGAAAAAAATAATGCACTGCTAAACGGAAATAATATGAGAGTGAATAGAGCGGTGCATAATAGTGCTATTTGGGTAAGCACCAGAGAATTAAAAATCCCTTGAGTAATTTGGCTATGCCATAACAGGGAAACCCAATTAAAAAACCCAAGAATGTCTCCATTTTGTAACGTCATTGGAATGATGTCTGTCGTTAAAAAAATCCAAACACCCGGCCAATAAACATTGGCAACTGGTGGCAGATAAATAAAGGCGGCCAATACATAAAGTGGTACCAAGGGAATTTTGACGACATATTTTAAACTGGCCACTAATATAAAAAAGATATAAAGCAGGGCGGCAGCCTGAGCGTAGTTGCCTTGTTTTAAAAAGCTTTCCAGTTCGAATCCTAATGTTGGCAAGCCCACAAACCCTAATATGGCGCTGGAGCGAATGGCACATTCTAATCGGTAGCGGCAATAGGCACATAACTGGGGCCATACCAGCATGATGCGGGTATACAGTAATGAACTTAAAAACGATGAATTTGGGTTAAGACTTTTTTCGGCTTTGTCATCTGCGTTATCCAAAATTTCTGCAAACACTTTGGCAAAGATACCAGTGAATGGAATAAGTAAGGCAAGAAACCCAGTGAGGCTGGTTAATCCGGTAATTTGTATAAACAGCAGTGCCCAAAATAATTCGTGTATGGCTCTTATGAAGGCCGCAACACTTCTTACCCAGGCATTATGAAAAGCCAGGGCCAAAATAAATCCAAAAATAACGGCCACAAAAACGGCTTGAAAGGCAAATGCCAACGTTTTAAACAGGGCGGTTAACAGGGTTGATAAATCTAAAAAGCTGGGCTGGGCAAAGCCCTTAAGCATGAATGAAAATTCATTCCATGGGTTATGGGTACTGATTTCAAGGTCGGAATAAAGCAAGGCCAGCACTGACAGTATTGCCATAAAAAAAGTAATACGGCGCAGCGATTTAGCCTGGCTATTATGCGGCGACGGGCTGAGCATGGTTAGTGATAAACCTGAGCTAGGTCTGTGGCGGTTAATGTATGCGCGGCTTGATCAAGTAATATTTTGCCATCTTTTAAGGCAATAATGCGCTGGCAGTGACTTAAGGCAAGATCCACATCATGCAATGCAATAACCAGAGTAGGAAATGATTCACATAATAGGGTGAGTATCTGCTGAGCCTGATACTCGTCCACCGCACTAAAAGGCTCGTCTCCTAAAAAAATATCTTGCCTTGAATACAGGGCTCGAGCAATGGCGCACCTTTGTTGCTGGCCGCCGGAAATTTGCTCGCAAGGCCTATAAAGTACTTCAGCGATGGACAGCTTTTGAGCAATGGTTTGTATGTCTTGCTTGGTTTTTTTTCCGGGGTAAACGAGCCGTAAAAGGTTGACTAAAAAATGATGTTGTTCAAGCTGCCCCATATAAATATTGTGGTGACAATTTAACATGCCCACTAACCCTGGCTGTTGTGGGCACCAAGCGATATTGTGCGGCTGTATTTCACGCAGTGCTTTTAATAGGGTCGATTTGCCCGCGCCACTTTCACCTATGATGGCTACTTTTTCACCGGGTTTTATAATCAGGTTCAGATCATTTAAAACCGTATGTTTGCCATAAGATAAATTTTGCGTGCTTAAATCAAAAGCCATGTTAATCCATTAACCCTATGGCTTGGGCGGTTTTTTTGATGGGCAAGTAATCGCTATTTTTGGCCGTGATAAAAGACTGGCGAGGAAAGCTGTTAAGCAATTCAGGGTCTTTCATATTAAGCAGCGCTTTTTGAATGTTCTTTTTACTGCCTTTACCAAATACTGAGTCCACATCACCACGAATGCTCCATTGGTAATCTGGGTAGTGGGGGGTTTTCCAAATCACAGAAACCATGTTGCTATCGATTTTTCCCTGGGCCATTAACGTGTCCCAAACTTTATAATTGACGGCGCCCACTTGAAAACTGCCCGCTTGAACCAAGGCAATTGTTCGGCTGTGATCACCACTAAACCCGACTTTTTTAAATGTTTTTTCAGGGCTGCCTAAATTTTCACGAATATAAAACTCCGGCATTAACCGTCCCGAGGTGGAGCCTTTTGAGCCAAACGTAAATGTTTTATCCTTGATGGCTACAGGGAATTGCTGGGAGGGCTTAAGGTGACTGGCATGATGGGCAATGAAATACGTCACAAAGGATTGGTCTTCAAAACCTTGAGCAATGGCTTCACTGTTAGGAACCCGTTGACGAGCTTGAACACCCGATAGGCCACCAAACCAAGCCAGCTGTACCTGATTGTTACGAAAGGCACTAATGGCAGCGGCATAGCTTTTTACAGGAATATAATTCACTTCAAAACCAAGCTGTTCAGTTAAATAACGGGCAACCTTGTCAAAGCGCTTACTTAATTGCGTGGCATCTTGATCGGGAATCGCGGTGAAATTAAAGCTAGGGCTTTGGGCCTGAAGCAAAGAAGAATTAAACAATACTGTGCTTAGCATTAAGAAAAATAACGTTGTGCGAGTTAAGGATTTAACCTTCATTTTGTTGGCCTATATGAGTAGCGCGATAGTTTTCAGCCCACTGATTGAGCTCTTCTTTTTCGGCTTGAATAAGAATGCGACCTTTACGTTTGCTTAATTGGTAGTCGTACATGGGGTCGTAATATTGGGTTAGCAGGGTGCCAATGGGCTCACTGAAGCCGGATTCGTCCCCTTGTGCTAATGCACTTAGAGCTTGGCTTAACTGTTCGTTTAGACGCTTATATAGCTCGCCACCTAAGCGCTTTTGAATGCGCGATAGGTTAAATAAAATTTTCTCGCTGAAAATTTCATGGGCCATTTCCCCATGGGCTTCTTGGTAATGTGGGTATAAGTCAGTAATGTAATCTTGAACACCAATTTTAACCCGCTCTTCCATTGGCGTATGTAATATGGCAATGGGGTATTGCTCGGTCATGGCCTTAAGCATTTCATGTGGCAGAGCTAAATTTCCTATGAGGCGACCCTCATCTTCCATAAATACCGGGAGCTGATGTTGATGTCTTAGTTTGAGCATATTGATAGAAATAGTGTTTTCAAAATCAATTTGGCGGGGTTGCGGCGTGACCATGGCACCAAAGCTTGAACCTCTGTGATTAGCAATGCCTTCTAAATCAATGTAACGGCTAAGAGTATGCAAAAAGTGGGTTTTGCCACTGGCCGTGCGACCGCTGATTAATACGATGGGCAATGTGTTTAAACTGGCTTGCAGTTGCTCAATTAAAAACGTGCGCATGGCTTTGTAACCCCCTTCAATAAAAGGGTAATTTACGCCGGATTCTTGAAGCCATTGCTGCGTAACTTTGGAGCGCAGTCCGCCACGAAAACAATATAAATACCCTTCTGGGTGAGTCTGGGTAAATTCCTGCCAGGCCGCTATGCGCTGTTCTTTAATTTCTGCAGTGGCCAATTTATTGCCTAATGCAATGGCTTTATCCTGCCCTTGTTCTTTATAGCGTGTGCCAATGAGCTGGCGTTGTTCGTCATTTAATAATGGAATGTTTTGGCTATTGGGAAAGGCTCCTTTTTGATATTCCACAGGTGCACGAACATCCATCATGGGGACGTCTTTTAAAAACAACTCTAAAAAATCGCTGGTATTGGCTCGGATGGTCATGCTGACTCCTGTCTTAGGCGCGCGCATTATGCCATACCGATCGCGTTTGGGGGGCATTCGGGGTATTGATATAATAAAAAATGCCAAGCATTTGTTAGTTGCTTGGCATTACGTGTTTTAGTCGTTATCACTATCCCTAAATTTAAAGGGCGCGAATCTCCAATGAGTTAAGATCAAAGCCGTCTTCTGATGGGCTGTGTTTGGGGGTTTTGTCTTCAACTTCCAATTTTTTCAGACGACACCCTGCATAGCTGATGTCATCTTCATTATTGGTAAAGTTATAGCTAAAGTCCTCCCCAGTGCTCACTAGGCCTAAATGATTCTTACCATTTACCTTGTCTTCATCACAATGGCTAAGGTGAACCGAAACCCGCGCTTGCTCTGGGTAGCTCTCAACATTTTCTCCACTCCAGGCTATTTCCCTTAATAACAACTGCTGATTGTAAATAGGGAAGGCCGCCAAGTACTCATCTATGTAGCAACTGCTGGTGAGTTTGCCTTTTTTACCCAATGATAAGAAGTTAACGGTTCCGTCATTGGCAACTTCCTGAATAAGTGCATTGCTTATTACTTGGCGCTCATCATCAATGGTTCCGTGTGGATGATATTCAAATTCAAAGTTGTCCATGGTGCAGGTTTGCTCAGGGTCTACTTCCCCTAACAGACACTGGCGGAACCCTTTAGAATTCTCACTGAATACTGCAATACAGCTTTCATATAGTGGATCTTGGTCCAGTTCAACCACGCTTATGTCATCAATTAAAATGCCATAGCTGTCAGGTAAACCATTGTCTTTTAAGGTGAGCTTGCTGTATTCACGGCTGGCCACAATTTCGATGCTAGCCGTATGGAATGCATCAAATACGGGCTCAAAGTGCGCTTTGGTTTTACCAAAACGCATGACCAAATGACGGTAAGCATTGTGGGGCATGTTGCTGTAGCTGCGCATGCGGTATTTCACCGTGGCTCGGTAATGTAAGCCCACTTTAGTTGGAATGAATGAGCGAATGCGTATGGCGGCGGGCTCGTCACCTTCTACTCCGCACTGGGAAAGATCGGTATCCAATTCCGCAATCATATTGTCTGAACTGCCCACACCATAAACACTGGCTTTACCCAATTCTATTTGAGGAGGGCAAATGGCACTGGCAAATTCACGGGTCATGTCTTTACGATCGAAGCCCATTACATCGGCCATGAGCTTGCGCGTACGCTTAGTCCAGCTGATATCAAACAGGATCTTATCGCTTTGGACATACTCATCACGAGGACTGTCTAGGTATAGGCCAAAGTCAGTAAGGAACCAGTTTTGCCCAGTATAGAAGTCTTGCCAATCTTGTGTGGCCAGAGCAACTCCTTCATTAGGCGCTGGGTTAAGAGGATCATCATCGTCCACATCTAGAATACCATCGTTGTCGTCATCCAAATCGGCATTGTTGCCAATACCATCACCGTCGGTATCGAGCCACTCACTGGGGTCTAATGGGAAGGCATCGTTAATGTCTAAAACACCATCGTTGTCGTCGTCTAAGTCCGCATTATTACCAATGCCATCACCGTCGGTATCGAGCCATTCAGTTGGGTCCAGTGGGAAGGCATCATTAATATCCAATACCAAGTCGCCATCATCATCGGCATCCATGTTATTGCCTATGCCATCGCCATCGGTATCGAGCCATTCGCTGACATCCAATGGGAAGGTATCCAGTACATCACTGATGCCATCGCCATCATCGTCTGTATCTGAATTGTTACCGGTACCATCACCGTCTGTATCGAGCCATTCGCTGGCATCTAATGGGAAGGCATCGTTAACATCGGCCACTTCGTCACCGTCATCATCTAGGTCACTGTTATTGCCAATGCCGTCGCCGTCTGTGTCCATGGTTTCATTAGCATCCAATGGTAAGGCATCGTCTATGTCCAGTACCCCATCGCCGTCATCATCGGTATCGGTATTGTTGCCCACACCATCACCGTCGGTATCGAGTGTTTCGCTGGCATCCAATGGGAACATATCCATTACATCGCTTACGCCGTCACCATCGTCATCGGTATCTGCGTTATTGCCGATGCCGTCGCCATCCGTATCTAATGTTTCGCTGGCATCCAGTGGGAAGGCATCGTCGCTGTCGAGTACACCATCATTGTCATCATCGGTGTCGGCATTATTGCCAATGCCATCGCCATCGGTATCGAGCCATTCAGTGGCATCCAGTGGGAAGGCATCGTTGATATCTAATACGCTGTCGTTGTCATCATCTGTGTCGGCATTATTACCAATGTTATCGCCGTCTGTGTCTAGTGATTCGGCGGCGTCAAATGGGAAGGCATCTAATACATCACTGATGCCGTCGTTATCATCGTCTGCATCTGTATTGTCGCCTATACCATCGCCGTCATAATCGTAAGCTTCGCTGGCATCCAGTGGGAAGGCATCGTCAATGTCGGGTACGCCATCACCGTCATCGTCGGTATCTGTGTTGTTACCTATGCCGTCGCCATCGGTGTCAAGCCATTCGCTGGCATCCAGTGGGAAGGCATCGTCTATATCCAATACCATATCGCCATCGTCATCAAAATCACGATTGTTGCCCATGCCGTCACCATCGGTATCGAGCCACTCACTGG
>PJEL010004141.1_pt1 | contig 12125 bp, 10 predicted proteins | sample 1853271 | NCBI WGS metagenome assembly PJEL01 (sample SAMN08108733, study PRJNA415343) | Invertebrate metagenome, whole genome shotgun sequencing project. | host: Globobulimina | place: Sweden: Gullmar Fjord | collected 2015-08 | reverse complement strand
TTGTTATTGCTCCAAAAAATTGGTTTTCTTCTACAAGTCGAAATTTAAAGGGTATCTATCCAAAAGAATGGAATATTTTATAATTATAATAACAAGCGTTCTGTTTGTTTTCTATTTATATAAGCTAAGATCTAGTGGAAACTTGGTTTTTATCTTACCGTTATATTATTCGTTTACAGTCTTGTATGTTCTTATTGGGTTATATGTTTTTAACTACGCGAAAGAAGTGCCATTTGATATATATTCGCTTGTTTATGATGAGTATGTAATAAGTTCAGCAAAGCTATATGTTTTTTCTTCATTTTCATTTTGTCTCGGAGCGATGTTTTTTTCTCGGAATGAAAATGTTCGTGTCGAAAAGAATAATGTTAACATTGATTTTAAGTATCAGAAATTATTGCTATTACTGTCAGTCGTTATTTTCTTGTTGTATGTTTTTAGCTACGGGATAGAACCGTTGATATATCGAGTTGGCTATATTTCATCTGAGCATGAAAGGAATAAATATGGTTCAATAATTTTTTATTTGACGTCACCATTTATCTTTGTTTTGATGCCGTTTATTAAAAGAAAATTTTTTAGAATACTAGTCTTTGTTGTTTTTTTCCTTGCTTTATTTAGTTCCTCTTCAAGGTTCTTGGTCATGCTCCCTTTTTTATACTTGGTCGGGACTTATATAAAAAATAGAAAATTATCATTGGTAACATTGTTTTTACACTTGGCAATGATTGCCGGTGGGCTGATGTTTGTACTGCAAATACGATATTATCAGCATCACGGACTAATTCCTAATACCATTTCTTTTTTTACGAAAGGCATAGATTATGATTATATTTTCGTAGGTTTAAACTATGCATTTAGTTTTTCCTTAATGGGAACTGCCTATGTTTTAAAAGGTTTTACTTTTGATATTAATTCATTTTTAATCAGTGTAAACCCTTTACCTAGCATGTTTGTAAATATTGAATATATGCTTGGCACCCAACAAATGCTCCCAACAGCTCCAATTTCAGCTATATCTTTGTTGAGCTTAAGTGGTTATTTAGGGCTGGGAGCTTTTTACATCACTACAGGGTGTTTTTTTTCTTACTCACTATCTAAGTTGAAAGGGGAGAGTGTAGTGTATTATATAGTATTAGGTTTGTTTATTATGTTTGCTCTTTTTTCAATACAGTATAATCTTAGGGGGCTTACTCGGTTCTTGTATTATTCAATAATTTTACATGTTTTTTATTTAGCTTGGATCCAGTTTGTTCAATTGTTCAAAAAACAAAGTAGGTAGCATTAATTATGAAATTATTGCAAGTCGGTGATTTTCGCTTTGATTACTATGACCAAGCATTATTCCAATCGTTTGAAAGTTGCGAAATTATAGATAATGTTGACTCGTTTAGCTGGTGTGGGTATTTTTCAAATTATTATTATGCCAACGCGTTAAATAAGCTTTATTATACTTTTGAAAATAGGTATAAGTTTGGACCTTTAGTTAGAAAACTGAACCATGATTTGATAGATAAGGTTCAAGAAGGCGAGTATGATGTTATTTTTCTCTGGCGTGCTGTTCACATTTATCCCTCAACTATTCGTGAGCTGAGAAAACATGCAGTCGTTATTGGTTATAACAATGACCAAACCTTTAGTCGTCACCACCCTTGGTGGTTATTTCATCTGCTTAAACGAAGTATGCAATATTACGATCATTACTTTGTTTATCGTCCTTCTGATATCAGCCAAATTGAAGAACTTGATGTTTCCTCTACAGTGTTTATGCCTACTATTGATACGTCAAGAATTCACCCTCTAGAAAATATTGATAAGTCTTATGATGTTGCTTTTATTGGGCATTATGAGGATGACGGTAGGGACGAGTTGGTGCTCAAATTGGCTAAGACTGGTTTGAACGTACGGTTAAACGGTCAGCGTTGGCATGAATCTCAGTATTTTTCAGAGTTGCAGTCATATTTTGGTGAAATTAAGCCTGCTTATGATGGATACAACGAAGCTCTTAACTCAGCTAAAGTCTGTCTGTCATTTTTGTCTAAGCTGAACAATGATACCTATACTCGTCGCACACTGGAGATTCCAGCAACAAAAACTGTCATGCTGGCTGAATATACGGAAGAACAAGCAGCTATGTTTGAGCCTGACGTAGAGGCTGTATATTTTAAAAATCATGACGATGCCATTAATAAGCTGTCTTTTTTACTTGAAAACCCAGATCAAAGAGAGTCTATAGCCCAAGCCGGATACAACAAGGTTCTCGAGGGACCCTATCAGTTAGCCGACCGAGTACATGATATTATTAGTGTTTTCAATACCAAGGCTCGGTTCAGAAATGAGCAATAAGAACAGATATACAAAAAAGAAAATATTGTTTTGGGGCGAACTTCCACCGAATACAGTTCATGGGATAAGTTTAAGCAATCAGCGTATTTTAGATGCATTATCTCAAGGTTTTGTGGTTTTAAAAATTGAGGATTACTCCAGTTTTGGTAATGTGTTACGCACTATTTTTTCCTCTTTGGTTTCATATTTTTTGTTGATAATCGCTAGCTTAAGGCAAGTTGATATCCTTTATGTTAATACCCCGATGTCTCGCTTGGGGATGTGGAAAGTATTGATTGCTGTCAGACTAGTTTCACTTTGTTCACCGAAAGTCAAAGTGGTTTCTCATCTTCATCGTGGGGATTTTACTGATTTTATTTCAGACAATAAGAGTCGCTCTTTGTTTACTCGTTTCTCACTGCGAATCCACCGTATATTCGTGTTATCTAATCGTTCTGCGATAGAGCTAGCTCAAAGCAAGACGATCGATATATCGAAAGTGAAAGTCTTACACAACACTATTGAGCCTTCTCTAACCCGAAGTCAGATCGTATTCACGAATCGTTCGTGCTCATCTGAGCTTACTTACTACTGCTTATGCAACTATATTGAGAGTAAGCGGATTCATACTTTAGTCTCAGTGGCAAATCAGTTATCATTCTCGGTTGATTTTAATGGTACCGCTTCGGACGAGTCGTATATGGACTTACTGAAAGAGATTGATACTGGTTCTTTTTGTACTTTCCAAGGTGTGATTGTCGGTGAAGACAAGGAAAAAAAGTTAAATCAAGCCAAGGCTCTCGTATTGCCATCTTTGAACGAAGGAATGCCTTTGGTAATTCTCGAGAGCCTAGCCCAAGGCACGCCTGTCATTTGCTATAATATAGGCTATATCTCTGACTACTTAGGCGACGATTACCCGGGGCTAATTACCGAGCATACAGACGAAGCGTTGATAGCCAAAATACAATGGTTCGACTCACTCTCTGCTGAGGAATATCAGTTGTTAAGGGAGCGCTCATTTTATTTGTTTTGGGAACGTTTTTGCCCAGATAAAATAAATGCATCAACAATACATCTTTTCAATGAACTATAATTTTAAGAGTTAAAAATGAAAAAAGCACTTATTACCGGTATTACTGGCCAAGATGGTTCTTATTTAGCGGAACTTCTAATTGAAAAAGGTTATGAAGTTCATGGCCTAATCCGTCGAGCATCATCATACAATACAGAACGTATTGACGCGTTGGTAAACGAAGGTGCCAATATTAAATTACACTATGGCGACCTAACGGATTCTTCAAACCTAATTCGATTAGTTAAAGAGATTCAGCCGGATGAAATTTATAACCTGGGCGCAATGTCTCATGTAGCCGTATCTTTTGAATCTCCAGAGTATGTTGCTGATGTTGATGGTATGGGTACCATGCGGTTGCTCGAAGCTATTCGTATTAATGGGCTTGAGAAGAAAACTCGATTCTATCAAGCTTCTACTTCTGAGCTTTACGGAGAAGTTCAAGAGGTTCCTCAGAAAGAAACAACGCCTTTTCACCCTCGCTCTCCTTATGCAGTAGCCAAAATGTATGCTTACTGGATTACGGTCAACTATCGAGAGTCTTATGGTATGTATGCATGTAATGGTATATTGTTCAACCATGAGTCTCCACGTCGCGGCGAAACGTTCGTTACCCGTAAAATCACTAGAACTATTTCGAACATTTCGCAAGGCTTAGAATCTTGTTTACAACTGGGTAACATGGATGCTTTACGTGACTGGGGTCATGCTAAAGACTACGTTCGTATGCAATGGATGATGCTTCAACAAGACGTTGCAGAAGACTTTGTTATAGCAACAGGCAAGCAGATTTCAGTACGTGAATTTGTGCGCATGTCAGCAAGTGAAGCTGGAATTGAACTTGAATTTTCTGGTGAAGGTGTTGACGAGGTCGCGACAGTTGTTTCAGTAGACGAAAGTAAAGCTCCAGGTGTCAATGTTGATGATGTTATTGTCCGTGTTAATCCTAAGTTCTTCCGTCCTGCAGAGGTTGAGACGCTGCTTGGCGATCCAAGTAAAGCGAAGGCTAAACTGGGTTGGGTTCCAGAAATTACTGTCGAAGAAATGTGCCAAGAGATGGTTCAATCTGACATGTCTAAGGCTAAGCAACATACCTTGCTAAAAGAACATGGTTTTGACGTTTCAATCTCATTAGAGAGCTAGTCGTTACTATTTGCTTATTCGGCAGAGTCATTTTTAGGCTCTGCTTTTTTATATATCGTTGGTATTAAAATGAAAAAAATTTTTGTGGCCGGTCATAAAGGCATGGTAGGTTCTGCGATTGTTCGTCAACTATCTAAGGATTGTTCGGTACAAATAATCACTAAAGAACGTAGTGATCTCGATTTACTCGACTCGATCGCAGTTTCAAAGTTCTTTGCCACTGAAAATATAGACCAGGTTTATCTTGCCGCAGCTAAAGTGGGGGGAATCGTTGCTAACAATTCGTATCCTGCAGAGTTTATCTATCAAAATCTAACGATTCAAAATAACATAATTCACTCTGCGCATATGAATGATATTCAGGATTTACTTTTCTTAGGTTCTTCCTGTATATATCCGAAGCTTGCTCAGCAACCTATGCGTGAAGATTCGTTGCTAACTGGCACATTAGAGGAAACGAATGAGCCATACGCAATTGCTAAAATTGCTGGAATTAAAATGTGCGAATCTTATAACCGTCAATATGGTCGCAACTATCGTTCAGTTATGCCAACTAATCTATATGGTGAGAACGATAACTTCCATCCAGAGAATTCTCACGTAATTCCTGCGCTTTTGCGCCGCTTCCATGAGGCTAACCTTAATGGTGATAAAAAAGTAGTAGCTTGGGGAAGTGGAAAGCCTATGCGTGAATTTCTGCATGTTGACGATATGGCGGCAGCCTCGATTCATGTAATGAATCTAGAATTAGATACTTATAAAGCTAATACACAAGAAATGCTCAGTCATATAAATGTGGGTACTGGTGTCGATTGTACTATTCGCGAACTAGTTGAAACAGTAGCAAAAGTTGTTGGTTTTGAAGGTGATATTGAGTTTGATACTACTAAGCCAGACGGAACACCTCGTAAGTTAATGGACGTATCACGCCTAAACGATCTTGGTTGGAATGCTAAGACGTCTTTGGAAGAGGGTTTGGCGATGACTTATCAGTGGTTCTTAGACAATCAAGAAAGCTATCGAGGTTAGAGCCCCAAATAAGGATTCAAACAAAGTATATGTTTTTAAGCAAAGAGCACTTTTCTCAGGTTGTTGAGAATGCACCGTTAGTTTCTATTGACTTAGTCATAGAGGACGAGTTTGGTCGTATTTTACTTGGACAGCGTTTAAATCGACCAGCCCAAGGCTTCTGGTTCGTTCCCGGTGGTCGTATTTTAAAGGATGAAAAGCTTGAATGTGCATTTGTCCGCCTGACTAGAGAAGAGCTTGGGTTGGAGTTCGAACTTTCTCAAGCCAAACTGTTGGGTCCTTATACACATCTTTATCATGACAATGTATTTGGCAACGAGTTTTCGACTCATTATGTCGCTATTGCTTACAAGCTTCCTGTCATTCGCTCTGCATTGAAGCTACCCATGGATGTACAACACTCTAATTACTGTTGGTATGATAAGCATGAGCTGTTGACCAGCGATAAAGTACATATACATACCAAATGGTATTTCCAATAATAATTAACAATGAGTTGACTATGCTTCTCCCAATAATTATGGCCGGCGGCTCTGGCAGTCGTTTATGGCCTTTATCTCGAGCTAAGTACCCTAAACAATTTCTTGCAGTCACTGGCGAGCAAACCATGCTCCAACAGACATTAAATCGTATGGAAGGTTTAGAGCACAGTGCACCATTTGTTATCTGTAATGAAGAACATCGATTCTTAGTTGCAGAGCAACTTCGTCGTATTGATAGTAATAATAGTGGAATACTATTAGAGCCTGTTGGTCGTAATACTGCTCCTGCTATCGCTCTAGCAGCAAAGTTTGCCCTATCTGAAAACCAAAATTCAGGCGAAGATGCGTTGATGTTGGTTCTTGCTGCTGATCATGTGATTAAAGATACTCAATCTTTCCATCAATCGGTACAAGCCGCTATTCCGTACGCACAACGTGGTGATATGGTAACTTTCGGTATCAAAGCGAATGCACCAGAAACAGGCTATGGGTACATAAAAACCGGTGAGACAGTTATCGTCGCGGATGAAAGTCGAGGTTTTAGTGTCGATAGCTTTGTCGAAAAACCTAATCTCGAAACTGCAAAGCAGTATATAGAAGATGGTCGCTACTTGTGGAATAGTGGTATGTTCTTATTCAAAGCATCTACCTACCTTGAAGAGTTAGCGAAGTTCCGACCAGATATCTTAAAAGCATGTGAAAGTGCATATGATAGCCATTATGGAGATCTGGACTTTATTCGAATGTCATCTGATTTATTCTCACAAATCCCAGACGAATCAATAGACTTTGCGGTAATGGAAAAAACAGAAAAAGCTGTTGTCGTACCAATGGATGCTAATTGGAGTGATGTCGGGTCTTGGTCTGCGCTTTGGGAAGTGAATAATAAAGATGAACAGGGTAATGCAACCCGTGGTGATGTGTTAACTGAGCAAACTAAAAATAGTTATATTTATTCACAAGATAAACTCGTTGCTACCGTTGGTGTGGATAACCTTATTGTTGTTGAGACAAAAGATGCGATCCTTGTCGCGGATAAGGATAAGGTTCAAGATGTAAAGTCGATCGTAAATCAACTAAAACACCACAATCGAACCGAGTGTCAGCAACACCAAGAGGTATATCGCCCATGGGGGTCCCATGAGACGGTATCCGCGGGTGAGCGTTATCATGTGAAGCAAGTTTTGGTGAAACCAAAAGAGAAAACAGCTCTTCAGATGCACTATCATAGAGCTGAGCATTGGGTCGTTGTGTCAGGTACTGCCAAGGTGACAAAAGACAATGAAATCTTTCTCCTTACTGAGAATCAGTCAACTTATATTCCAGTTGGCACTGCGCATTCAGTGGAAAATCCGGGACAGGTGCCTTTAAAGCTTATCGAAGTTCGCTCTGGGTCATATCTAGAAGAAGATGATATTGTGCGTTTTGATGAGGAAGCGTCAAAGTTTGGCGGCGACTACTAATTACTTATTGAGATAGGAATTATGACAACAAAATTAATCAGTAGTGACGAGCTTAGTGCTTCGGGCGTCCAATTTGGTACTAGTGGTGCTCGAGGTCTCGTTACTCAGTTTACATCGGACGTATGTGCTGCATTTACTCATGCATTTATCGCATCAATGCGCGAAAGTTTTACGTTTTCCCAAATGGCTGTAGCAATTGACAATCGCCCTAGCAGTCCGGAAATGGCTCAATCTATTATTCAAGCAATTAGTGATGCAGGTATAGAGCCGATTTACTACGGAGTCATTCCTACTCCTGCGCTGGCGTATACTGCAATGCAAGACAATATGCCTTGTATTATGGTTACTGGATCTCATATCCCATTTGATCGTAATGGAATTAAATTCTATCGCCCTGATGGTGAGATCACGAAATCTGATGAACAGGCGATTTTAACCAAACAAGTGGAATTTAGTTCTAGCAATATTTTTCCCGATTTAAAAATTAACTGCAGAGCAGTTGATTTATATAGCGAACGTTATACAAGTTTGTTTGATGCAGATTTCCTTACAGGAAAGCGTATTGGTGTTTATGAACACTCCAGTGCGGGGCGAGACATTTATCAAGACTTATTTGAATCGCTGGGAGCTGAAGTTTTCTCACTAGAGCGTACCGACGAATTTGTCCCAATTGATACAGAAGCGGTAGCTGAGGCTGATAAAGAGAAAGCCCGCCTGTGGTCAAAGCAGCATAATTTAGATTTTATTTTCTCAACCGATGGGGACGGAGACCGTCCTTTAGTTGCTGATGAACGTGGCGAATGGTTGCGAGGAGATATTCTGGGGTTGCTTTGTTCAAGGGCTCTTCAAGTTGAGGCTCTAGCGATACCTGTTAGTTGCAACACCATTATTGCTGCGTCTCCTGATTTTAAAGCTGTTTCTAAAACTCGAATTGGCTCTCCTTATGTAATAGCTGAATTTTCCGAATTAGCAAAAGCGTATAAAAAAATTGCTGGGTTTGAAGCTAACGGGGGGTATCTGTTGGGTAGTGATATCTCGGTGAATGGTAAAACTCTAAAAGCTTTGCCAACTCGTGACGCCGTTTTACCTGCGCTAATGTTACTTTCTCTTGCGAGAAATTCATCGATTGAAAGCTTGGTAAGCAACCTACCACAGCGCTTTACGCATAGTGACCGCATTCAAAACTTTGCTACGGAAAAGAGTTTGTCGATATTGGAAAATGGTCGTCAAGATACTAAGCAGTTGTTAGATAAGTTGAGCTTTGAGAATCTTGATATTATTCATATTGATAATACGGATGGCTTAAGAATTGAGTTGTCAGATTGTACAATTATTCACCTACGTCCATCTGGGAATGCTCCAGAGCTTCGTTGTTATGCAGAAGCAGAACGAATGGACGATGCGATTACTTTAGTAGAACAAGTGCTAAATAAGACCTTATCAATTTAGCACTTTCTAATAAATACATAACCGAGAGGAGAGGAGAGCTATGCGATAAGACGTAGCTCACCTTTTTGAGCGCCAGTTTTTATGATTTACACGTTAAAGAACCCAATAAAAAACTTCCCGTGGGGGAGTCGAACTGCGATTCGCGATTACTTTGGTATTGATAATCCAACTTCTGAACATCAAGCTGAGCTTTGGATGGGGGCTCATCCTCTAGCCAGCTCCGGTATTGTCGTTAACGATATTGATGTTAGCTTATGTGATGCGATTGCTCAAAATCCTGAATATTGGCTAAGTAAACAAGCAAAGGAATCTGTGCCTTCTCTTCCTTTTCTTATGAAAATTCTCGCGGCAGAAGAACCGCTTTCTATTCAAGTACACCCTTCTAAAACTGCAGCTGAGTTAGGTTTTTCTCTCGAAAATACAAAAGCGATACCATTAGATGCAGCGAACCGTAACTATAAAGATGACAACCATAAGCCAGAATTGGTTTATGCGATTACACCTTATTTAGCAATGAACGGCTTTCGAGAGTTTAAGCAAATCTTAACATTCTTCAATACTTTGAATATTACTTCTATTGAAGAAATCTATGTCCCTTTTAAAGCGAGTCCGAGCTCATCGAGCTTTAAAGAGTTTTTCTCAGCATTACTTGCATTAACTGGTGAGAAAAAAGCCCAAGCCATTTCAGAACTCATTTCCTCATTAAAAGTGAATGGTAGTTGTTTTCAGGATGAAGCAGCACTTGTAGAGCGATTAAAGCAACTGTACCCGAGAGATATTGGGTTATTTTCTCCTTTGTTTTTGAACGTCATTGAACTTAAGCCCGGTGAAGCAATGTTTCTCTACGCAGAAACCCCTCATGCTTATATTCATGGCTTAGGGATTGAAGTCATGGCAAACTCAGACAATGTTCTCAGGGCGGGTTTAACGCCAAAACATGTTGATGTGGAAGAATTGGTAAACAACACTAAGTTCGAGCCAATTCCTTTTTCTGAACTCATAATGAAGCCAGAAAAATTTGGAGGAAGAGAGGTTTATCCTATTCCTGTTGAAGATTTTAAATTTGACGTTTTAACTCCGATTGAAGGCATTGATGTAAATATCTCTTCTACAGAGGTATTATTTTGTGTGTCAGGCAGTGTTACGATTACTGTTGACACTGAAAGCCGATTGATAACGAAAGGTGAATCTGTGGCACTCCCTGCGGCTATAGAACAATATTCAATCTTTGGTGAAGGTAGGTTGGCCCGCGCTTACTACTAAGGTAATTATGAAAGTTTCAATTATTACAGTTTGTTATAATTCAGCTGAGACAATAGAAGATACGATTAAATCTATCAAGGATCAGACATATAAAAATATTGAATATATTGTAGTCGATGGTGGTTCTAAAGATGACACTAATCAGATTGTAAATAAGTATTCCGAAGTTGTTGATGTACATATCAGTGAGAAAGACGAAGGATTGTACGATGCTATGAATAAAGGAATAAAGATAGCAACAGGCGATGTTATCGGGATTCTAAATTCAGATGACTTTTTTTGCTCAGAAAATAGTGTCGCAGAATTGATGGCTGGATTTACTTCTGAAAAAATAGATGGCGTTTATTCTGATTTGGTTTACGTGAAAGAACATGACACATCTAAAGTCACTCGCCTTTACAGTTCTAAGGTTTATAAAAAATCGCTTATAAAGTTTGGTTTAATGCTACCACACCCCACTTTTTATGTTAAGCAAAGTGTCTATAATACGTGTGGCTTGTATAAAACTGATTATAGAGTGGCGGCAGATTTTGAACTGATTGCTCGTTGTGTTTCAGAGGGTGTTACCCTCAATAGAGTACCCAAAATCACAGTAAAGATGCGTGAAGGGGGAGTAAGTTCAAGTGGCTTAATGTGGCGAGTTCATCAAAATTTGGAAATAGTACGAGCTTGTCGAGACAATGGGATTTATACGAACCTAGCGATGGTCGCATTGAAGCTACCTTATAAAGTTCTAACGTTGCTGACTAGAAAATTTGTGAGAGTTTAGATTATGACTATATTAGTAACAGGAGCAACTGGTTTTATTGGTCAAAATCTTACTCTGTTAAATCAAAAGTTCCGTTGTGTTGTCCGTTCGGGCGAAAAACATTCGTTTACTGATAGTTACTCGGTACAGACCATTGATGCATCAACGGAGTGGGCCGACTGCTTTCATGGAGTTAGTTCTATTATTCATTTGGCGGGACTGGCACATAATAGATCATATACGGATGACGAGTATAGAGCAGTAAATACAGAAGGGACATTGCGGCTAGCCTTAAAAGCCTCTGAAGTGGGGGTTAAGCGTTTTATATTTGTTAGCTCAATTGGTGTAAACGGAACCAACTCTTACAATATGGTGTTTTCCCCTGATGACGTAGCGCAACCTCATAACTCTTACTCACAATCAAAATATGAGGCGGAATTAGGGCTTTGGGATATATCTAAGAAAACTGGATTGGAAATAGTTATTGTCCGCCCCACTTTAGTATATGGCCCAAATGCACCAGGAAATTTTGGTTCGTTAACTAAGTTAGTCAGCAAATCACCTATCCTTCCTTTTGGGATGGCAAACAATCAGCGCAGCTTTATTGCTGTGCAAAACTTAGCGGATCTTTTGGTTACTTGTGCATTTCACCCAAATGCTGCAGGTCATACATTTTTAGCAAGTGATGGAGAGGCAATGTCGACGAAAGCTTTTTCAAATTTCATAGCTGAAGGGTTAGGCAGGAAGGTATTTCAATTGCCTATTCCCGTGAGATTATTACTCATGGCAGGGCGGTTTACGGGTAAAGCCGCGATGATAGAGCAGCTCTTCGGTAACCTTCAAGTTGACTCCTCAAACTTGAAAGAGGTACTTGGCTGGAAACCGCCACTATCAATGAAACAAGCAATGCTCTCATTGCGTAATTTGAGTGAGTAATAAATATGATCCGATTATTAGATTTTTTCGCCGCTTTTTTTGGTTTGCTTTTTCTTTGGCCAATTCTGTTATTTGTTACCATTATTGGGTTGTTTGATACAGGTTCTCCGATTTTTGTTCAAGAGCGAGTTGGACGCAATAAGAAACCATTCAATCTGATCAAATTTCGCACTATGTCAGTGGAAACTAAATCAGTAGCTAGCCATCTAGCG
>PJEL010004140.1_pt1 | contig 12125 bp, 8 predicted proteins | sample 1853271 | NCBI WGS metagenome assembly PJEL01 (sample SAMN08108733, study PRJNA415343) | Invertebrate metagenome, whole genome shotgun sequencing project. | host: Globobulimina | place: Sweden: Gullmar Fjord | collected 2015-08 | reverse complement strand
AGCACACCATACGGCAGCATGTCGGGTGGCCCGCTTCGAGCCCGGCTCGGCGCCATATTTGTACTCAAAAAATCCACCGATTTTGCGTTGGAACCTATGGACCGCACTGAGATCCTCAAGATCCTGCTCGATGAACACCGATATCGTTTCTCCGCGACCAAAACCGCAGAACGGGTCAAAGTTTTTGACCTCTTCATGGCGGCCTGTCATCAGGCCAAGACCTATGAAATGCGTTTTCCCGAGCATCTGGTCGATTGGAATGAAATCGACGTCGTTCTGATGAACGGGCGGGATTGAGTACATATCTGCTGAGTGAACGTTTCTGTATTGGGTAAAATGTGCCGGGAATTCTGTGTAATTCGCATACAGATCTCGCTCAATTAGGGTAAAAAAGTGCGCGCCGTAGTGGAGGCGCGCACATCGAGTCAACGGTCGTATCTAATCGAATCGCGGGTCAGTAGAAGCCCGTGGTGCAGGCTCCTCCCCGCCCTCCGAACCGGTGCTCACAACTTTTCGATCGTTGAACGAGTTTGACCAGAAGACAGTTCTTCTGTGTAAAGTCGCCACTGTGCGTCTTCAGTCCCGGCTTCGCATGTAGCTTCGGAAAAGGCACGGGATCCGTCCGCACAGCCCAGGAGTAGGGTGCCACCTGCATCTTGTCCAACGCACCTCAGAGTCTTGAAACCATCACCAACGTCTTGAAGTTCGGCGCTACCTCCCGCTTCGATATCTTCGTAGGACCCGTACTCATTGTCCGGGAGCACCAGCCGGCACCTGAAGGTAATCTCCGTCTCATTGTCAACCGAGATGGTGAGAGATGGCGCCCCGTCTGAACCCTGAATCACAGCGTTTTCCGGAGGCTCTGGAATCTCGACTCCGAGAGAGACAACCATAGCTGACCGAGTTTGCCCAGAGGAAAGTTGTTCGGTATAGATGAGCCAGCCAGTGTCTTCGTTGCCCACCTCGCAGTTCGGCATCGTAAATGTTTGTGAACCGTCGAAACAATACCACAATTCAGAACCCATCTCGTCCAGTCCCGTGCATTTTACGGCTTTGTAGCCTTCGGAACCGGCGTCGATGCCGAAATTGTCGCCCGGCGCCAGATCCTGGTACTCGGAAAGCTCGTCGTCCTGCATCATCGCCCTGCAGCGGAATGGAGTATCCGTATCATTGAGTACACCGATCGTATTCGGCGTCGCGTCCGGCACGGTATCTGCCATGACCGGCGATACCAGGCCTCCAACAAAGCCTACACACACACAAATAAAAATATCAAACGTCTTTCTCATTTCAATCCTCCAATTCACTTTTTCTGGACTTCACGCAGGTGATCCGCGTTCCCATACCTGTCGCTTGGTTTGAGTCGTTTCCTTCGTCTTCAGTCGGGCCGTTGATGAATAGTCAATTTTTCCCACTCAGTATAATACGCGTCGTCACCGAGAAGAAGCTCGCAAAGATCTCCCCCGCGGATTGGCAGTATGCTTCATTTGGCAGAATACGAAGAAACACTCCATAAATTCGAGAAAATCACGAGACCGTGTATCAATTCTTTCTATGGTTTACTACACTGCACTGAGAGGAGGGCTCATGATGCAGGAGAAAAGTTTGGAGGTCTGTGCAACCGTCATGCGCACGCCACGAAACGTTGATATCGAGATCACTTCGAGGTGCAACCTTCGTTGCCGTTACTGCTATTTTTTCGACAATCCCCAACGGCAATACAACGAGGTTTCGACTGATGAATGGCTCAAATTCTTCGAAGAACTTGGCCGCAATGGAATCATGAACGTTTCAATCGTAGGCGGTGAACCCTTCATTCGAGAAGACTTCAAAGAACTCGTCGACGGTATTGTCAAGAATAGAATGAGGTACTCAATTTCGTCAAACGGAGCGCTGATCACCGATGAAATTGCGTCCTATATTGCTGGGACGGGCCGCTGTAGTAGTGTCCAGATCTCGATCGACGGGTCGAGACCAGAAATCCATGATTCATGCCGCGGCAAGGGTTCATTTGCGGGGGCGATTCGCGGCATCCGGATTCTCCAGGCCCATCACATCAAGGTAGCGGTGCGCGTGACAATTCACCACTACAATGTCGATGACCTTGAAGACACCGCAAAGCTTCTTCTCGAAGACCTTGCGCTGCCGAGTTTTTCGACGAATTCCGCAGGATACCTCGGATCATGTCAGAGTCATAGCTCAAATGTAATCCTGACCGCTGAAGAACGGTCCAAAGCAATGCAAACGCTCCTCGAACTCAATATCAGGTACAACGACCGCATTACTGCGCTCGCCGGGCCCCTCGCTGAAGCGCGGTTATGGTCGAGAATGCTGGTAGCCGCTCAGAACAACGAGCCACAGCATCCGCGCCGCGGGGCCCTCACCGGTTGTGGGTGTCCCCATGAAAAGATTGCGGTACGCTCGGATGGTCAAATCATCCCATGCAATATGTTGTCACATATGGCTTTCGGAAAAATCAACGTCGTCGATTTCGGGGCCGTTTGGCGCGAGAGTCTCGAAATGGCTCAGCTTCGTCAACGGCACACGATTTCTCTCGACACCTTAGATTTTTGTAATGGTTGCAGATACAAGCCCTACTGTACTGGCAATTGCCCTGGCCTCGCGTTCAGTCACCTTGGCATTGTAGATCATCCGAGCCCAGATGCTTGTTTGAGGTTGTTTCTCGAAGATGGCGGGGTTCTCCCCGAAATTGACTCAAACATCGCTGTAGATCCATGATTTCGTAGTTGCGGGCCGGATCAATGAGCACATCAACGATTGCTGATACTCCCACACGTCGCTAATGAACTCGCGGAATCGCGCGCTCTGCGAAAACCGCTACTCCCCTGCACCCGCTTCCATGGCGGTAAACCCACGATCACCAAGTTCCTTGATGAAGACCGAGATCTCTTCGACCACTTCATCCTCGGGGACGTCGTCGAACATGTTTTTGATCTCATCAACGATGGAGGTGATATCGCGCGAACCATCCATCATTTTCCACACTTCAACGCCGACGGGGTTGATGCCCATGGCGTCGGCTGTGTCCGGATTAAACAGAACAGCCCAGTCGTCAAACTCTTCTCGTAGCACAACAACCGGGTTGATCATGGGGTTTTCTGTTGCCATCTGCGTCCTCCCGCGTATCTTTCTTCGTCGCAGTTGCAACTATAACGTCTCCTTCACCTGATTAGCCTGTTTTTTTCGAAATAGGGATTGTTTACGGAGTTCGGTTGCCAAAAAGAGACCATGCAAAAAACAAACCGCAATCGTTTTTTCATTTTGGCCTTCTATTTTCATTGGTTTGTCCAGTCTCTAGGGTGATCAGCTAGAATCAGGACAATGGAAAGCGCGATTCAATTATTGGTTGAGATCATAGAAAGGATCAGAGATGCAGCCTAGCCCGCATTTCTCACCAGCTGTCTGCTGCGGCCAACGATACTCCACATTCAGCGGCGTTTTCTCGCCTCGGCGTGCCCGACGGATCGTTGAGTTCGACTCCGCGTTCCCCGGGTCGGAAACACCACTGGTTACAGTGCCTCGCCGCCCTCGCGACGAAAGTTGGTGAGAAGTGCGGACTAGAAACATCGCAGTTCTCGCCGCAATGGCAATCACGCTTCCATTCTGGTCCTTGGCCGTGGAAATTGAGCGTTCAGAGGTCATGAACACCACAAATGACGAGCAGTCTACCCAACCGATGTCCACCACATTGAAGCAGTCCGAGACAACTCCTGCCGATTCTCATGAAGATTCCGACTCGTGGTTGATGGTCGAATTGACTGACACACCGGCCGTTCAAACCTATATTGATACTTTGACCCATGCTTCAAAGCACATGGGAGAGGAGATGGCCCGGCGCCAGGCCGTGAAGGCTTCACAGGCGCAGATTGTGGCTCTCGACGCGAAGCAATCCGAGGTCGCCGGCTCAATCACCCGGCCAGAAATCAACGGCACGATTCTCTTTCGAACTCAGCGGGTTTTCAACGGGATTGCTGTCCGTATTCGCCACGATCGTATTGACATGATCCGGCGCCTCCAGAATGTACGTGCCATTCATGCACTTGAAGCCGTGGAGGCGTCCTGTGCTTCGAGCGTGCCTTTCACGGGGGCGCCTGATGCGTGGATGAGTTTGACAGGAATCACCGGCGAAAATATTTCAATCGGAATTCTCGATTCTGGAATCGACTACCTGCACACTGATTTTGGTGGGTCTGGGGATTACGGGGATTATGAGAGCAACGACCCCACGATCGTCGAAGGGGACTTTTTTCCCAATACCAAGGTTGTTGGCGGTTGGGATTTCGTTGGGGATGACTACAACGGCGACAACGAACCCGTTGAAGACCCCGATCCGATGGATTGCATGGGACACGGTACTCATGTTGCCGGAATTGCTGCGGGTTACGGCGTTACGTCCGATGGCGAAACCTTCGACGGTCCTTATGATGTCAGTACGGATTTTGACAACTTGAGCATCGGTCCGGGGGTGGCGCCTCGGGCCGAGATGTATGCTCTGCGGGTTTTTGGCTGTTCCGGGAAAACCCGCATTTTGATTCAGGCAATCGAATGGGCGACTGATCCAAACGGAGACGGTGATTTCTCAGATCATCTTGACGTTATCAACATGTCGCTTGGCAGCCGATACGGGTCTGCTGATACGATCAGCGCCGTCGCTACCGAAAATGCGGCACGGGCAGGCGTTATCGTTGCCGCCTCGGCAGGCAACTATGAAGACGCCTATTACATCACGGACAGCCCTGCCTCTGCCAACAGTGCGATCAGCGTTGCCGCATCACGGGACGATGGCCTGGTTTTTGACACTCTCAGGATCAACCAACCATCTTCAATGGCCGGCGATATTGCCGCCAGTCTCGCTTCCTTTGTGCCAGATCCCGGGGATCCAGGTATTTCCGCCGCAGTTGTCTACGCTGAGCCGTTTCATGCTTGTGCTGAGCTGACAAACGCCGAAGATATCGATGGCGCGATTGCCCTCGTCGATCAAGGGGGATGCCCGGCCGATTTCAAAACCCAGATGGTTCAGAGCGCCGGGGCTATCGGCATGATTGTTGTGAACAACGGTCCTTGGCTGCCTTATCCTCTCAGCGGAGATTCAGAAGGAATCACGATTCCTGTCATCTCAATCTCATATGGCGACGGTCTGACGATCAAACAGAGCGAATTCGAAGTTAACGCTACAATTTCTTCTGCCTTTTTCGGCCCGCGAGCAGAGTTGGCCGATACGCTCACGTTCTTGTCGTCACGAGGTCCTCGAGTTGGTGATTCCCGGCTCAAGCCTGATTTGACCGCTCCTGGTACAAATATCGAGTCTGCCCTCATCGGTACCGGCGCCGAATCTGGCATGATGACGGGAACATCAATGGCCTCTCCGCATGTCGCCGGTGCGATGGCCCTGCTCCGTCAAATTCATCCCGATTGGCCGGCTGAAGAACTTAAAGCCCTGGTGATGAATACGGCGGATCATGACCTTGTTCCAGACCCTGATTCCGCCGTTACTCGATACGGCCCGGGAAGAGTCGGTGCTGGCAGAATCGATATTGCCGCCGCTGCGCGATCAGAGGTCGTCGCATATGCGGTTGATCCAGCGGGGGCGGTGAGTATCTCCTTCGGTCGTATTGAGGTGGTTGATGATCTACAGACAAGCCACGATGTCCGGATCGTCAACCATAGATCGGAGCCGGTGACCTACCGTGTTGCATACGAGGCCTACGCCGATATGCCAGGGGTCAATATCTCATTCCCGGAAGGGGATGAGCTTACTGTGGAGGCTGACGGGTCCGTGCTCTTTCCCGTTCGTTTACATGCCGATGCCGGCCAAATGCAAAACACACATGATGAGAGTGCGCAAACTGATCCTACAATGATGGGGGTGGAGCGATTCTGGCTCAGTGAAGAGGCCGGTTATGTTGTATTGACGGCAACGACAGGCTCAGAGATACCTCGTCTCCGCATTCCGCTTCACGCAGCTGCCCGTCCCGCATCATCGATGGCTGTGAGGCAGAGCAAGGTCGAGTTGACAGAGCCTGAAGGCAGCTTTGATCTCAATCTAGAAGGAACGGGAATCGATTCCGGAGAGAGCCCTCCCTTCATTCGTTCGCTACTGAGCGTATTTGAACTCCATGAGAACAAACCCCAACTCTTGGTCACTGAAGATCCGACGGCTGATCTCGATTTCATTGGGGTGTCTAGCGATTACCAAGCGAGGGTTAGCGCCGGCGAAAGTCTCGAGGACGCGGTTGTTTCATTTGGGATCGTCACGCACAAGGAATGGAGCAGCCCGAATCAGGTAGCGATCAACATCTGGATCGACCGGGATCTCGACGGTAACGATGATTTCTTAGTCTACAACACAGGCCTCTCGACGCCTGGGTGGTCCGAGAGTGACAGTATCTTGGTACGGCTCTACGAGCCTGCTGCGTCCACGGGAAGCTGGCAGTACTATCTCAATGGCTTCTCCCCTGCCTCAATCGACGCTGTACCTTTCAACAACAAGGCGTTTGTCTTTCCGGTTCAGGTTTCCAGCCTGGGACTAACGCCCGGATCTTCAACCTTTGCATATCGTGTCGAGTCATATTTCCGAACTGGATCAGACTGGTTTTTGGCAAGTGAAAGCGAGACCCACAGATTTGACCCGGTTAAGCCGGGACTCCATCTCACAGGCGAGCATCTCGCGCCTTTCTTCTGGCCTGATTTGCATGGGCAGGTTATTCCGGTGGAATACGACACCCGTGCATTCTTGGAATCACACTCACTTGGAATCCTCATAATTCACCACCACAATACGGTCGGCGAACACATCGAGATTGTTGGAGTCTCTGCAAATAACTTGCGCCGTATCTGGCGCAGGGTGCGGCCCTAGAAGGCCGGCCAAGTTCTGTTGATTTCTGTCAGAAAGTGGTAGGCTGCTGCCTCTTTCAGCCGCGCACACCGTGCGGCACAATCCGGAGATAACTGATGAGCACGAACAACCCGCCCACTACTGGCGAAGAAACACCTCGGCAAGCACCTCCCTTAAATTCGCTCTACCTCTATTTGACCGAGGGTTGCAACCTGGCCTGCCGCCACTGTTGGCTGGCGCCGAAGCTCGATGTTGACGGCACGAGATTCCCGACTCTACCGGTTCCCCTTCTCGAAACCATCTTAAATGAGGCCAAACCGCTCGGGCTTTCAAATGCCAAGTTGACTGGTGGCGAACCGCTGCTTCATCCCGAGATTGTCAAGATTCTAGAAATTATTCGCCGTGAAAAGCTGACGCTTACGATCGAGACCAACGGCGTTCTCTGCACGCCCGAACTAGCGAACGAGATCGCAAAATCTGAGAAACGTTTCGTTTCGGTGAGCATAGATGGCACAGATGCCAAGACTCATGAAGAAGTCCGTCGAATTCCAGGCTCTTTCGAAGATGCCTGCCGGGGTGTGCGTAATCTCGCCGGCGCAAGTATTTCGCCACAGATCATCATGTCGGTGATGCGATCAAATATCCATCAGGTCGATGATGTAATTCGTTTGGGCGAAGAGCTAGGCGCTTCGTCGGTGAAATTCAACATTGTACAGCCAACTGCTCGAGGAGATTCAATGCAGAAGGCTGAGCAGACGCTGACTGTCGCGGAACTGATCGAACTCGGCACGCATGTCGACAATGATCTGGCGCCAATGACCGATTTGAGACTACATTTCGACTTTCCACTTGCATTCCGGCCCTTGAGCCGGCTTGCGTCAAGGGACGGTTGTAGCGTGTGCGGCATCTTCGGCATTCTCGGCGTCGTCGCTTCGGGTCATTATGCTCTGTGCGGGATCGGTCAGCAGGTTCCGGATTTGGTTTTTGGCATGGCCGGTGAAGACCCGCTTGAGAAGGTGTGGAAGCAACACCCCAAACTCGTTGAACTTCGTGAAGGCCTGCCAGGCCGGCTTGAAGGCATCTGCTCGCGCTGTCTGATGAACCAACGGTGTCTCGGTTCGTGTGTTGCTCAGAACTACTACCGCAGCGGCAGTTATTGGGCGCCTTTCTGGTTCTGTGAAGAAGCGGAACGGGAAGGTCTGTTCCCGATGACCCGGACCACGGTAATCGCAGACGCAGGATGACCGACGAGCGGGCTGACCGGATTGAGAGCGATGAAACCGCTCGCCGGAACATTTCTCTCTTGTGATGAAAGGCCAGGGGGTAAGTTTCTGTTCTCTCCGGGGCCATCGTGGTTCAAGAATGAACCCAACACTGTGCGAACTTGATCTCTTCAAAGTCGAGGCCTACGAGACGCATAAACCGCCCGTCGGCGATATCATGTGGTTCGAATCCGAAGCGACGGAACAGGTTGGACCTGGGTTCCTTGGTTGTTGTGCAATCAGAAAACAATTGATACGCGTGTTTTGTGTTTTTCCCTAAGATAATGGGGGAAATCCCACGTTGACCGAGAGATTCCGTCGCACAAGCCTGGATCAAAAGGGCCCAGGAAACAAACATACTGACGCCGCTTTGGTGAAGAGCGCCTTGTTATTGACGTTTCCGAAATCACTGGACGGTATTGTCGCAGGCAAGACAGTGCCGTGAGTATTGTCAGTTTCTTCTGATTAGATTTGACGTGTTGAGACAGACGGCCAAGGCGCATAATTTCGCGGCAACAACGTTTCATATTTCAGGGCTGAGAAGATGTGGCCCACACCAGGTCAGCTCATTCACCGACCATGGCGACGGTTTGTCGATCTGCTGGGAAATGGCACTCTCTCTGAACGAGTTTGGAGAAGACCTTACAACTCGTACAGTACAATGGCCTTGGAATGGGGAATACCATGGTTTCGTCAAGAATCTCGGTACTCGGTGTTTCGTACACCAACATGTGTACAGCCTCGTGCGATCACTGCTGTAGTTATGGTTCGCCGCGGCAGTCAACAAAGTTGTCTCCAGATCTATTGTTGCCGCATCTGCAGGGTTTTCATGACCTTGGTGTGAGGACGTTCTGCGTTACAGGGGGAGAACCCGTACTTTTTCTTGACGAGCTAGAGATTGTCATGAAAGCAGCCCAAAAGCTCTCATGGCGTCAGGTGTTATTCACCAATGGCTTTTGGGCGGGAGGCGAAAACGAAATTCAAGACTATGTTCGGCGTTTCAGCCGAATTGGTGTTGGGACTGTAATATTCAGCACGAGCAGGTTCCACGCCAAGTATGTTGATCCTGAGAATATTTGGAATGCGGCCCACGCATTAGAAAAAAAAGGAATAGGAGTAACCATCGATGTTTGTACCCTCAATACACTTGATATGGATGATTACTCGAGAATGCTCCTCGCTGCCAGGGCGCCAGGTCAACACCGGAGACTAAAAATAGTACCTGATGGCAGAGCAAAAAGATTTGCCTCTAGAGATCTCCATGCTTATCCCCAAAAAGTGATTCTCAATCGAATATGCCCACAGCGGGAGGAGTTCTACGTGGATGAAAATGGTGATGTTTTCCCTTGTTGCTGCATTAGTCATAAAAAGCCCGAAACCTTGGATTTCTACCGTTTCGGTAACATCAAGAGTGACGGTGTGAAGGAGATTATGGCAAAACGTTCGACCCGAAACGAAAGTCTACAGCGGCTTTTCAGTTCTGGGCCTGGGTCGATTTATAGGCGCTTCGAACGGGAACTACGAATTGTTGGTTTTGAACTCAGAGAACGGTATTCCTCACAGTGTGATCTTTGCAAGGAGCTTTTTGGCAACCCAAGAAATCTTCAAGTAGTCCTAGGTTGCTAGCTGTTGACAAAGCGTTCAGGATTTGATGAATGAGCGGCGTCGAGGGTCACCGATAACTCGAGTTGGCGCATGTTTGAAGAAACCGCATTTCGATAAGCCATTCGCATGGGACTGCTGTTTGAAAACGAAAGAAGGCCTGCAACCGAGTGTGAATGGGTGCAGCAGCACACAGATCTTTACAAGACTTGGAAAATAGACCAAGGCGAAGTTGTGCCTCAAAAGGTTGAGGAATCTAAAATGGACAATTGAATCGGTATTACGGGTACGTCGCGGGTATGGATTTGAAGACGTTTCTTTGGCTTTGAGACTCTCAGGGTTCCTCACATCTCCTCGCTCTCTCGCCATCAAGATGATATCGTGAGCCTTCGAAATGTGGTTGTTCAAACGTTCTAGTACAGCATCCGATTGGGCCGGTCAGGGGCATACCTGGGTCGGCTACCTACGGCGTGGGCTTTCGCGTAAGGTGGCTGAGGATTCTGTGGCTGATAACCAAGACTACTCTGCGGCCTTCAGTAACTTGTCGAATCTTCAACCGTTTGTAGTGCGGCATTGGCACAAAGGGGCTCTCGGCGCATTTTTGGTGCTTTTTTCGTCGCTTCTGGCTTTGCCTCAGCCGTTGATCACTCGGTATTTGATCGATGATGTGCTGATTGCGAAAGAACTGGGCCTGCTGGCAGGGGCATTGTTGATGATAATCGGCATAAGGCTCGCTGAAATGTTGGCAGGTCTCGTACAAGGTTACTATTTCGCCCGATTTGAGCAGATGATACTGCTTGATATCCAGAAGCACCTACTCAGCCGAACGCTGCGCTTTCCAAAATCGTTTTTTGACAGTAATGAAACCGGTTATCTGATATCGCGTCTCACCTCAGATGTGCATGGTGTGCGCCTGCTTTTTTCGAGTTTTTTGGTTCAGGTTGTGGCCAGTGTTTTCCGTTTTGTCGGTGGCGCCGCGTTGCTTTTTTACCTCGAGTGGCGGCTCGCGCTTGTTGCCTTATGTGTAGCGCCACTCTTAGTTTTTCCAGTTCGTTTTTTTTCGAACAAGATTCGTGTATTGAGCCATCACAGCATGGAACGGAACGCACAGGTTTGGCGGCGTCTGCAGGAGGCGCTGGCTTCGACATCGCTCATCAAGGCGTTTTCATCTGAGGAGCGGGAAGTCGGGCGCGTAATGAAAGAGTTGCGACGCAGCTTCCATCTTTCGATGGAGAGCATGGCTGTGAACACGGTTGCTGGGTTGGGTATGGGAGGACCGGCTCAACTCACCAGCCTGCTTGTTCTCGGGTTTGGTGCATTCTTGGTAATCAACGATCAGTGGACTCTTGGTTCGCTGCTTGCGTTTCGGACCTACCTTGGTTATGTCTTTGGTCCGGCGCAATTTCTGGCGGGGGCGAATATAAGGTTGCAGCCCGCACTCGCATCTCTCGAACGGGTATCGACTCTTTTCGACATCGTGCCTGAGCCGAATGACGGTATTGGGCGTTTGGTGAACAGGCTCAAGGGTGAAATTGAGTTCCGCGGTGTAAGCTTTTCCTACAGTGAGCGTGAAGTCGTGTTGGACGATCTGTGCTGTGAAATCCAGGCGGGTGATCGGGTTGCGATCGTCGGGCCGAGTGGGGTGGGAAAATCCACCCTTGTGAGCCTGCTGCTTCGTTTTTACAGGCCCACAAAAGGGAAGGTGTTGTTTGACGGAGAAGCGGCCGATTCTTACGAACTTACTTCGCTCAGACAGCGTATTGGTTATGTTTCGCAGCGCACTGACTTGCTCACCGGGTCGATCGCGGAGAATTTGCGATACGGGAATATGGACGCAACGCATGAGCAGGTCGAAGCGGCCGCGCGGGTTGCAGGAATTCACGATTTCATCGTAGGATTGCCGGATGACTACGAGAGCACGGTCGGTGAAGGGGGCGTGAATTTTTCAGAAGGTCAAAAACAGCGGCTTTCGATTGCGCGGGCTTTGATTCGTGATCCAGATATTTTGATTTTGGATGAACCGACGGCCTCGCTGGATCCTGCCACCGAAAAATCGATTTTCGAGGCCCTCCCGCCTGCGGTGAAACACAAAACCATGATCGTAGTGGCGCACAGGCCGACCACAATTCAGCAGGCTGATCGTGTATTTTTATTGAGAAATGCAAATTTGGTCGAGGTCGCTGATGCTGATGAGGCCATTTTGGAACTCAGTCGTTAAAAAGGGTAGTGTTGTGCCACGTACGAAAGATGTGCTGAGGCCTGGAAAGGGCGAACTCAACGACTCCGTGCCACGTCTTCATCCGTTGGCCATCCCCGAAAATACAAGAATGTTCTATGGCAGGAGCATGGCCGGCTCTTTTTGCCAGGGAGACTTGCTCATTTTCGACGAATCCAGCATTGAAGAT
>PJEL010004139.1_pt1 | contig 12126 bp, 10 predicted proteins | sample 1853271 | NCBI WGS metagenome assembly PJEL01 (sample SAMN08108733, study PRJNA415343) | Invertebrate metagenome, whole genome shotgun sequencing project. | host: Globobulimina | place: Sweden: Gullmar Fjord | collected 2015-08 | reverse complement strand
TAGAAAAGCCGGGAAAGCCCCTGGTCTTTAGACAGGGGATGAAAGGCCAGAATCTTAGCTTTATCATAAGCTCAATCCGGCTTTTCTTTCTAAACGAAGTGGCAAAGACCCCATTGAGCGTTCAGGAAGCCCCCTTACTTTAGTGGGGGGTTTTTCACAACTTGAGTGGCATAATGACCCAAACTATTCTCATTGTTGACGACGAACCGAAGATTGTGCAGATTTGCCGTGATTATTTGACCGTAGCCGGGTTCATTGTGATTAGCGCGGAGACCGGCCCGATGGGACTGGCTGCTGCCCGGCGCGACCGACCCCATTTGATTGTGCTTGACTTGATGCTGCCGGGTATGGACGGTTTGGATGTGTGTCGCAATTTGCGGCAAGACCCGCTGGTTAAAGATATTCCCATCATCATGCTGACCGCCCGCGTGGAAGAAACCGACAAACTGATCGGGCTGGAACTGGGCGCGGATGACTACGTAACCAAACCTTTCAGCCCGCGTGAGTTGGTGGCCCGCGTCCGGGCAGTCCTGCGCCGAGCCGGGGGCGAGTCGACCCCCGCCGAACTTATCCAGGTGGCGGACCTTAGCCTCGACCGCGCTCGTTACAGGGTCATCCTACCCAACCGCGAAGTGACCCTCACCCCCTCCGAGTTTGGAATCTTGGCTACGCTCGCCAGCCAACCCGGCCGCATTTTCTCCCGCGCTCAACTGCTCACCGCCACCCGTGGTGTTGCCTTTGAAAGTTACGAGCGGGCCATTGACTCTCACGTTCGCAATTTGCGCCGCAAAATAGAACCCCAAAAGGGCAGTCCCAAGTACGTCATCACCGTGCATGGCGTGGGGTACAAGTTTGCCGAAGATAGATAAAAATTCCTACACAGCCCCCGCAGTTTTCAGGGTAAACCTATTATGTCATATACAAACATTAAGAGCCAATCCATCAATCAAATTCGCCGCCGTCTGTTTTGGCTCTTAATGTTGGCCTTTGGTGCGGTAGTTTTCTTTACCATTGTTTTGCTGCTGGGCTTGCTTGCTCTGCTCGTCAGCAACGCTTCCTCTTCAACAAGCCCCTTTGCCCCAACCACTTTGCAAGACTCACTTCAGGTTTATTACATGGCCCACAGCAGTTGGGAAGGGGTTGAAGCGCTTGCACTGGAAACCGACATCGGCAGCCAGGCCAATTTTGCCGCGGAGTGGAAAAACGTCTTACTGCTTGATGAAGTAGACCAGGTGCTGATTGATCGTGGCCGCACCAATACGGAACTAATCGGACAGATTTATACAATTAACAATGACCAGAAATTTTATCCAATTCATTTCAACGGAGATCAGGTTGGAATGTTAGTCTATGTAGAATATTTGCCGCCAAAATCAATCGTTTTCCTGGTGGGTTTGCTACCGGCAGGTATTGTGATTGCGTTCTTTACCGGGGCGCTGACCCTGATCATCGGCTTGCTGTTGCTGCGGCGGGTAGTCACCCCCCTGGCCGGCGTAATTGCTACCGCGCAGGAGGTGGCGGCGGGTGATTTATCGGCCCGGGTGGAGGTCAGTGGCCCCAGCGACCTCCGCAGTTTGAGCGACTCGTTTAACCGGATGGCCGCTGCCCTGGAGCAAAATGATCGTGAGCGCCGCAACATGCTGGCCGACATCGCCCACGAGCTACGGACCCCCCTCACCATTATGCGGGGACGGCTGGAGGGTATTTTAGATGGCGTGTATCCACTGGACGAGACCCAAATTGCGCCAGCCCTGGAAGAAGTCTATATACTGAACAACCTGGTGGAGGATTTGCGTCTGCTCACCCTGGTCGAAACGCGGCAACTGTCGCTAGACTGTCGAGAAGTCAACCTGGGTGAAATCGCTGAACGTGTGGCTAGTCTGTTTGAGGCCCAAGCTGCCGACAAGGACATTGCCCTGAAGGTACAAGTGGAACAAAATCTCCCCTCGGTGATGGCAGACCCGCAGCGTATTGGGCAAGTGGTTGGTAATCTGTTGAGTAACGCCCTGCGCTATGTGCCAACCAGGGGGCAAGTAACGATGACGGTGCAGCAGGTAGAAGCAGGAGTGGCTTTAACCGTAGCCGATAATGGACCCGGTGTTTCTGAAACCGACATCTCTCACCTGTTCGACCGCTTTTGGCGCGCTGAAAAATCGCGTACCCGATCAACCGGAGGGGTGGGCCTGGGCTTGGCCATCGCCAAACAACTGCTTGAAGCCCAAGGTGGCCACATCTACGCCGAAAAGCGACCCGGCGAGGGTTTACATATAACCTTTATTTTGCCTTATATGCAGTATTAGACCAAATTACTAATTACCTGTCACAAGGCATCACACCTGCTCAGGCTGAATAATTACAACATTACAACTTAATTATGGAAAATACTTATTCAAGAAAAGTTCTTAGAAACTCAGGCAGCGCAAAAGCGGCTTTATGAACATCTGAATTAAGGTACTTCATTTTTCCGGGGTAAGCCTTGTCAAGCCCTTTATACCAAGGGGAGTTAGACATATACAAAAAGCCTATTCCTCCTGCGGGGTAGGTTGGTATTAACGAATGATAATAGGCCGGATGACCTACTAATCCTTTAGCAATGTTTACCATATTTTTAATCAACTGTAAATCAAAGTACATTTGCTCACATTGAGTAACAACAACCCCATTAGGGGTCAATGCCTCCACCATCAACGTATAAAACTCTGCGCTAAACAACTTTTCCGCCGGGCCAATGGGGTCGGTGGTATCGGCAATAATAACATCAAATTTACGCTTTGTTTGTTGCAGGTATTCAAAAGCATCTTTAATAGTCAATTGCACTCGCTCATCAGCAAATGGATTTCCAAAGTCGGGGAAAAATTGTTGACCTACCTCAATAACTCGTCTGTCTAGCTCACAAAGTACAGCTTGCTCTACAGAAGGATAGAGTAAAATCTGTTGCAGCGTTCCTCCATCCCCGCCTCCAACAATTAGCACCTGCTTGGGGTTATTGTGGGCCAGCATAGGGATATGGGCTATCATCTCATGATAGCCTGCATTATCCAGTTCGGTTAATTGGATAATATCGTCCAATACCAAAACTCTACCAAAAAACTCTGTGCTGATAACCTGAAGATGCTGATACTCGGTCTGTTCATCAAGCAGCATCTTTTCGTAAAGCAGTCCGGTTTTATAAAATGGGTGTAAACGTTCTGTAATCCATTTTTCAGTCACGATAAATAAACGTCCCCGCCGCCTTTTTTGCCTTAAACGTTTCTACGCAAAAATTTGCGGCTACTTGTGGATTGAATTTTTTACAGCTAAAAATGTCAAGATAAACCGAACGCCACTTGTTAGCAAAGTGACCGCAGATATTGCTGGTTTCAATTAATTGCACCAAAGAATACCCAGTTACATCCGGATTATCGCCAAAATTTACAATAGTGGGGTCGCCAAACCTCCGCATCTCAATAATATCGCACAGGTCAATGACAAACTTCTCAATAACTTGATATGACTTAATCAAATCTGGGTCACATTGGTACAGGTTTAAAACCAAATGCCACCCCCAAGAGGGGTCAGCCGGGGGTTGATCTGGCTCATTGAGGATCATTGTGTTTAAGGTTACTGGAATAGTTAAATCGGTGTTCATTTTTTCTCCTTATGAAAATCTAGTTTCATATTATGTATGGCGGAGGGAAGATGGAGGGGCACCCCCGCACTATTTACCCAAACAAAGAACAGGACAAAAAATCGAGTAGTTATCAACAATAGGCCCTAACGAGTCTCACAGCAAACAATTTTGCCAGAGACCAATTTGCAATTTTGGATTTACGATTAGCTCTGGTAGCAATCGGCAATCGTAAATCGGCAATCGTAAATCGTTTTATATTGTAGCCGGGAAGGTTAAAAATTACCAAAACCGAGGTTTAAGTACTTTTCAATTCTAACTTGCAACATTTTTGTTAAGTGTAAGTAGGCATAATATGGCAAAGGATTAAACCGATTCTACTCAGCCCATCCGTTTAATCCTTCTATTGTTTTTATAAAAAAACAGTCATTCTTTGGATGGGAACATACCATTTACGGCTCCGAATGCCTACTAACATTTAAGCCAGTGATTGCCTCTATGTCCTTATACTTATGTTACAATGTAATTATGAAAATTACTTAAAAAAATATGCTTTTCTATAAAGTTTAGCCCAAGATATTTGAGATTGAGGTTTTTGAAGAGGCAAGTTTGGGGCTTGAACAACAAGAGAGATTAAACCCCATTATTATGACTGACGGATGAATATCCGACACCATCGAAAACCGGGAAAAAGCTCACGCACCCACCCCGTGAATTGTTCCACGTACTGTCGGTCCAATTCAGACCGCCGGGCCGCCTCCCGTTCTCGGCCTCGCGCTCTGGCCTTGATATTGTCCCGATATTCTTGCAGTGAGGGGATTCCCTACTTGTATGGGGCTGGGAGGTGAGGGCTTTAATTAAGTATTGGTATAGACTTAACACGGAGTAAACACGGAGCAAACACGGAGTAAACACGGAGTAAACACGGAGCAAACACGGAGCAAACATGGAGCAAACACGGAGCAAACACGGAATAAACACGGAGCAAACATAGAAAATCCCCTTTACCCCACCTTAGAGCAGTTCTAAGGCAGCCTGCTACGAGCAAAACAGAGTTACCAACCTATCGTAGACTTCAATAGACCAAAAACAACAAAAAACCTGCGTTAATCTGCGTTAATCTGCGTCCCATTTTACTTGTCTGTTTGGGGCAAAACTTCGTTGGAATCCTTAAAACTTGCTGTTCCTTTACCTCTCCTGTTACAATAATCGCAAAGATAAAGATTAAACCGCCTAATCTATCAACTAAAGGAGCTATCCTAACCATGTCCCAACAGCTTATAAAATTACTATTACCGATTTTGCTTTTATTATTGAATGCTTGTTGCCAAAACCAGAACGGAGCAAACTTTAACCCCACTATCACCCCTGTAACTGAGTCAAACCCAAGCAGCACACCTCTCCCGGTTAATACAGAAACGCCGTTGGACAAAACGCCGCTGGACAAAACGCCCTTGGGGGAAACATCCCTCGGGGAAACATCCCCCACCACACCTACAGCGGTTGATACACCTTCTTTGCCATCGGCCACACTCACCCCAACTTTAACCTTAACCCCCGCTCCCGTCGTCATTCCCTCGGTAACATCATCCCCCCTGTCCCCCCGCACCCCTACACCCCCGCATCCTTACACCCCCACACCCTTGCCTACACTTGCACCCCTTGCTACCGCAACATCCCCACCTCCATCTCTTCCCTCAGCCCATACCGCTCAACTTACCTGCTCCGACCCCGTTGTAACACCCCTTGCCTCCACAGGGGGCGGACCTATTGCCTTGCGGAGTGACATCCAACTACGTCAAGTCATTATGACCATAGGAACTTTTATCCGATTAGACCTTGATCCCCTAACCCATGATATTTTTTACATGGATAGCTGGGCCAACATCTATCGCTTGCATTTGCAGCCAGGGACAGCCTCAGAAAGTAGCCTCATTTACAGCTTTGAGGATATTGGGGGCGGACATTACACCTTGGGTATGGCCTTTGGCCCTGATGGCAGCCTCTATGTTGTGGGCAACGAGAATCAAAGCGACACCACCCGGGCTATTATTCGTAAAGGGGTTCCCAATCAAACAGGCCAACGGGTATGGTCTACCTTAGCCTCAACAGACTTTTACCCCAAAAGTAATACCGCCTTTGACCATGTTTTTAGTGCCATTGCAGTTAGCCCCGACGGACAATATGTTTATGTCAACAGCGGTTCCCGAACCGACCACGGCGAAGTCCAATCCAATAATGGGACTTTTCCTGATGCCCGTGAACTGCCTTTAACCGCCGCCATTTTCCGCCTCCCCACCCAGGCCACAGACCTGTTATTGGTTAATGATGAGGCTGAACTAAAAGCACAAGGATATCTATTTGCTGCCGGAATTCGTAATGCCTTTGATATGGATTTTGCCCCCAATGGCGAACTCTTTGCTTCGGAAAATGGGCCAGATTTCGATTATCCGGAGGAGCTAAATTGGATTCGTGAAGGACATCATTACGGCTTCCCCTGGCGCATGGGCAACTATGACAATCGCCAACAATTTCCTGATTACAACCCGACCCAAGACCCCTGGATCATCGAAAACTCCATTGCCGCTTTGAAAGGAACCTTCCATAATGACCCCACCTTTCCTTCACCGCCATCCGGTGTAACCTTTACCCCCCCCATTGCCAACTTTGGGCCGGCTGGCGACCACTTCCGGGATATGATGGGTTGTGAGCATAAGGCCAGTCAATTGGGTTTATCAATGGGAACCTTCACCCCGCACCGCTCTCCCTTGGGTTTGACCTTTGATACCCAGCAGACACTCTCAGAAGAGTTTAGGGGCGATGCCTTTCTTTTAAGCTTTGGCCCGGCTTATGAAGCCGCCTTGACCGATCGGGGGCAAGACCTTTTGCATCTCGACTTGACTCAAATTGGCTCTACCTATCAGGTGCGGACTACACAACTGGTGCGAGATTTTGCCTCGCCCATAGATAGCCTACTGCTTAACAACAAACTTTACGTTTTGGAGTTGGGCCGCCAAGATTCTAAGGACCAAATTGTTGGCACAATTTGGGAGGTTACATTACCCTAAGGAACGGGGATTAATTAACTGTTGTTAAACGACTGGTGACATTACAATACCCCCCTGGAGACCCACGTCACCTCAACCAGTGCCGGGTCCGACCATCGACCCGTTGTGGTTACGTTGGCTTTGGTCAAAGTAAGTTCATTTTAGCTTGAATACATCATTCTTGCTTATGGACTTGATTGACCTACAAAACAAACCCAAAACTCAATGATCATGATGCAAAGTCGGGGTAGGATAAGCGTAAGTTTCATGCTCATCGGCCTCACGGCCCCGGACAATCCAGTGTAAGATAAGTCCGTATGCCAAAATGCACCCGGCCCCGACCAATATAACAGCAATACCGCCAACGGGTGGGGTATTGATTAACCAATAAAGAAATTCAAACAAGGGATTTTCCGGGAAATTCATCTTAAATTCTCTCCATTAACATCGTTCGACATTCCAAACAATAATCCAACCAGGGCGGCCACTCACCAAGAGTAGCCGCAATAGTTTGTAATTCAGCCTGGCTGACGGTGGCTTGTCCACAAGCAGAGCAAGTAGCGCGAGATGATATACACAAGACAAGCGGGTCAGTCTGAGCGGAAGCTTGTAATTCCATTTTTAAAGCTTCAAATTCACATATCCGCTCACACTTAGCACAGCCCACACAAGCCGCAGGATTAAGGATCAACCCCGTTTCCAAATTCGTTTCGCGCAAGATAAGGGCTTGGGTGGGGCAAACCTGAACGCAGAATCCGCACAAAGTACAGGCTTCAACTTTGGGCAAAACCGGCATACGCCAACCGATTTTACCCTGGCGACGCGACGGCCGGGCCATTTCGGCCAGCCAATCGGCCAGAAATTGACCGATTGGCCCATACACCGGGTCGCCGCTGGCAGCCATAGCTCGTCCCAAATCGGGTAGCCAGCGCCCGGCATGTTGTTTAATAAAACTTTGGGCCAACTTTTGCCATTCGGCAGCCTGAGTACGATTGCTCGCTTCCTGTTCGGCCAACCAGCCCAAAAAGGTCAACTCCAGCGCGGCGTGGTCGGGCAATTCTGCCCCTGCTGCGGCTAAACCAGCAGCGCGATAAATCTGTTCTACGGCCAGCGTAGCCGGCCCAAACAAACGTCCATCCACATACAGCGATTCATACAGCCATAAACACGGTCGCCCCGCCCCGGCAAAAAGCTGCTGGTAGCGCTCACAACGGGTCGCCAGCACTTCGGGCTCAATGGCGGCTAACCCTTCTACAGCCCGAACAGCAGCTTCAGAATCGCTGTCACGGGCCAGACGAATGGCCACGTCAAAGAGCGGCCAATCCGGCCCGCCGCCGGCCAGCCAGACCGGCGGCTCGGCCAGGGCCTCAGCCAACGTAGCGTACACCTCGGCATGTACTTGTACTACAAACTGCTTACTCGTCATTTCCACTTATCGCTTTGGACACGTGACGCAGTAAATCTAGCGGGATGGGCAGAATAGTGGCGTTGCGCTCGTTAGACATTTCGACCAGCGTTTGCAGGTAGCGCAGTTCCAGGCTGGCCGGCGAAGCAGCCAAACGGTCACCGGCCTCAGCCAAAGCTGCCGAAGCCTGTCGTTCACCCTCAGCGTGGATGATTTTGGCCCGCTTTTCACGTTCAGCCTCGGCTTGACGGGCCATCGAACGCTGCAAGCTTTCGGGGAGCAGCACATCCTTGATCTCGACGATACCGACCTGAATGCCCCACGGTTCGGTGTGCTCATCAATGATCTGTTGTAAGTGCTCGTTGACCTTGTCCCGATGCGTCAGTATCTCATCCAAATCCGACTGGCCCATCACGCTACGTAAGGTGGTCAGCGCAATTTGGCCGGTCGCCTTGTCGTAATCACGAACTTTAATAATGGCATCAACGGCGTTAACGGGTTGGTAGTAGACTACGGCATCCACCTGGACCGTAACATTGTCCTTGGTGATGACTTCCTGTGGTTCAACAACCAGCGTTTCAACCCGCATATCTATCTTAATCATGCGGTCAATATAGGGCACGATGAAATTTAACCCTGCCTCCCGTTCACTACGCAACTTGCCAAAGCGAAAGACTAGCCCCCGCTCGTACTGCCAGACATTTTTGATGGCCGGCACAATAATTAACAGCGCCACAATGACGCCTCCAACAATAATATACCACGGTACTAACATAAAACCCTCCTTAGAAAAACATTAATTTGAGTAAATTTTTAGCGAAACCGAAAGCCCCGGAATTTGTGCTTAGACACCGACGGCTCCGGGGCAGGAATTTGAATATTTGATTGTGCCTCTTCAATAATTCGACCTTCGGCCACTTCCCAGATAGACACAGCCGGGAAGAGCTTAAAGAAGACCAGAAACAGTAAAGCAAAGATGGCCAGAGAAGCCACCGTCAACGAGATTTCGGTCAGGGTTGGTTGGTAAAACCAAAATTGGGCCAGTCGAGGATGAGTCAACGTAGGGATGATGATGTTCCAGCGCTCCAGCCACATGCCAACCACCACACAACCTGCGGCAATAACCACGCTGGTAATCGGTCGCTCCTTGAACCACAAACTGCTGCCCAAGCCTGCAACAATCAATAAGGCAATCAACACCACCCAGCCAACTAAACGCAAATCGGGCTTGGTTAACGAGGCGTTCACAGATTGCCCCAGGGACTCCGGCCAAATCATAAATCCCAAAACAAAAATAGCCAGCACCCCGGAGGCCAGGGTAGCCCGTGGCTGCAAGAATGCTGTGCGTCCGGCTGCTTTAGGCATAAGCTTGGGCACCACCATCACCCAAAATGCAATTATCATTAGCAGTACCATCAGCCAGAAACCGAGCGCAAACTCGCCCCATAATTTACTGGTCAGTACCGGAAATTCGGCGGTTTGCTGGCCAGCAGCCAGGGTTAGATGTTCGGCATAAGTAAAGTAAAACCAAACAGCCGTCATCGCAATAAAGAGCAAGCCCAGGTTGTGATATTGCCGTTCGGCAATGTAAGCCTCCAGGCCCATCACTTTTCTAACCACCGTCATAGCAATAAACAAGGCCCCAATGCCGGAGAAGATAGCCCCAACCACAAAATATGGCCCAAAAATAGTAGAATGCCAACCGGGTTGCACGGTTGTGGCCAATATCCAGGAGATGATAGTATGCACCGATACCGCCACCGGAATAATGACAATCGCCAGCACAGCTATGGCCTTTTCCAGCCGTATCCATTGGGTTCGATTGCCTCGCCAACCCAGGGCCAGCAAGGTGTACAGTTTGCGTTGCCAATTGGAGGCCGTAGAGGGGCAGTTGTCGCGTAAAAGGGCCGCGTCGGGAATAAGTGGTAGAAAGAGATAAATGACCGATCCCAGGAAATAGGCCGTGACCGACACGGCATCCCATAGTAACGGAGATTGTAAGCGGCCATAACTAAAGACAAAGAGGAGACGGTCGGGGCGGCCCATATCAAAAACAATTTGCAGGCTACCGACAATGAGCGCCACAACGGTAATGGCCTCGGCCACGCGGGTAATGGGCCGTCGCCACTCGGCCTGAGTCACTCTTAAAATGGCCGAAATTAGGGTGCCAGCATGACTAATGCCGATGAAAAAGATGAAGTTGACCATATAAACGCCCCAATAGGCTGGCCGGTTCATTCCGGTTTGGCCTAACCCAAACATAAGCTGGCGCACGTACATCACGCCTCCCCAGCCGATGATAAGCAATAGCGCCGCCACGATAACCCAAAAGCGTGGTCCGACGGTAAATAGGGGGTCAATCAATTTGGCTTTGTCTTGAGCATCAACACGAAGCATAATCTAATCCTCATCTAAAAAAGTAATATAAAACACAAGTGTACATATTACGTTATAATCAAAAACAACAATGTTCCCTAATCTTGTCTATGCAGAGCCGGGGTAGGATAAGCATAAGTCTCCCGTCCGTCGGTTTCATTGTCTTGCACAACCCAACGCAGGGTAAGAATGTAGGCCAAAATGGCCCCACCTACCACCAAACCGGCCATAACGCCCCCAATAGGCGGGGTATTAATTAACCAATAAAAATACTCAAACAAGGTAGTTTCCGGAAAATGCATCTCAAACGCTCTCCCTTAACATTAGACAGGTTCTTACCGGAGTCCCCATCGCCCCATTTGCCGCTGGGGTTCCGATAGTTCCGGCATAGAAATATGTATTTTGGCTTGCGTGGCTTCAATCACCCGTCCTTCGGCCACTTCCCAAATGGAGACAAGCGGGAAAAGCTTGACGAAAAGAAGACACAGTAAAGCGAACAAGGCCAACGATCCCACCGTCAACGAGACTTCGGTCAGGGTAGGCTGGTATACCCACGGTTGCAGAAAACGGGGGTGGGTTAAGGTTGGCATAATGATGTTCCAACGCTCTAGCCACATGCCAACAACGACGCACACCGCAGCAATGACGGTACTCGTCACCGGATGTCGTTTTAGCCACAAACTGGTGCCCAGTCCTACCCCCATCAATAACAGAAGCAGCAGCCCCCAAACAAGCATCTGCCCATCCAGCTTGGTCAGCACAACATTGATGGGTTGCCCCACCCTCTCAGGCGAATTTAGGATAACAAAAACCAAGATGGCCGCAGCTCCGTAGCCCAGGGCAGCCCGTGGCTGAAACAGCCACACCCGACTGGCTTTTTCCGGCACTAATTTGGGCACCACCATCACCCACAGAGCTATGCCCATCAGCAGCATCATTCCCCAAAATTCAGGTGCAAACTGACCCCATAACTTGCTGGCCAGGACTGGAAATTCAGTCGTTTGTTGACCTGTTGTTGCTATCAGGTGTTCGGTGTAGGTGAAGTAGAACCAAACAATATTCATCACTATCAAAAGCCACCCCAAATTGCGATAATGGACAGCCCCAATGTAGGCTTCCAGCCCCGGTATCTGCCGTACCAGAGTGATTAGAATGAGCAGCAGACCCAGACCAGAGAATATAGCCCCCACCACAAAGTATGGTCCCATAATTGTTGAATGCCAGCCAGGCTGTACTGTGGTAGCCAGAATCCAGGCGGTAACGGTGTGTAATGAAATGCCAATGGGAATGATAATGATTGAAATAATGCGAATGGCTCGTTCTAACCTGAACCATTGACCCCGGCTGCCTCGCCAGCCCAAGGCCAGACGGGTATACACTGTCTTGCGCCAGGCAGGACCTCTGGATGGGTAGTTGTCTCGCAGAATAGCCAGATCCGGAATAAGTGGTAGATACAGGGCCACCACACTGGCAAGAATGTAGGTTGAAAGAGAGATTACATCCCATAACATGGGGGATTGCAAGCGTCCGTAGATAAATACAGCCAGCAATCGGTCAGGTCGTCCCAGGTCAAACATAATCTGCAAACCGGCAATGAGCAGGCCAAAAACGGTGACCATCTCGGCTATGCGGGTGATTGGCCGCCGCCAGTTAGCTCCGGTCAGGTGCAGCACAGCCGAAATCAAAGTGCC
>PJEL010004138.1_pt1 | contig 12132 bp, 5 predicted proteins | sample 1853271 | NCBI WGS metagenome assembly PJEL01 (sample SAMN08108733, study PRJNA415343) | Invertebrate metagenome, whole genome shotgun sequencing project. | host: Globobulimina | place: Sweden: Gullmar Fjord | collected 2015-08 | reverse complement strand
TTTTGTTTTTGTTTTTGTTTTTGTTTTTGTTTTTGTTTTTGTTTTTGTTTTTGTTTTTGTTTTTGTTTTTGTTTTTGTTTTTGTTTTTGTTTTTGTTTTATAATGAAGCATCAAGCATGTCTGGCGTAAATGTAATCATATTTATTGGATACATCAAATATTTATGGTTAAAAAAACAGTATTTAGTACAAAGGAATCCGGTTTTTTACATATGGCAATAGATCGTCTGCAAAAGTAAAAAAAGTTATATTAAAAGAGTATTTTCTGAATTTTAAATGACTCAGATATTATCAATACCTAGATCGTCTCGTGGCGAGCTTTATATAAAGCCATATTGCCAAGTTTTTTAAAAATACTTGGCACAAAATCATGAATACTTTTGCAGACGGTCTAATATAAATCGAAAAAACTGAAATGAAGCAACCGTGCTTCACAGTTGCTTATTTGAGAGCCTCAAGATTATTTAAAACATCTTTAGCACTTATATGTTTTTTATCTAAAACAATATCTAGTAGAAATTTGGCATAACCATCCACTCTTTTTCTTTTTTTTAATTCATCATAAATTTTATTTAAGAATTGTCCTTTAGGATTATTTAAGAATTTTTCTTCAGAAATGGATGCGTAAATAGAATCAATTATATTTTTTAATATAGGGTCACTTTCTGTATCCCATGCATATATTGTATAAAATAATGCTTGAGCAAAACCCCTAATGTCTTTTAGTTCTAAATCTACATTCTTATTTTCAATATCATCAAAAAAAGTACCTCCATTATCCTGATATGCAAAATCTATTAATTTATATCCAATAAGGTTCCCAGGTTGAGGATCTGTATGATATAAACCTCGTTCATGTAGTTTTAGTAAGTTTTGATAAATAGTTTTAATCCACTTGTAAGGATCTTTTCTAAGCAATTTTAAATTAAAGCTTATTTTTTCCATTATTAAAAAAATATTACCTTTTTCATCCTTAGTAATGAGGTAAATTTTGGGTGCAATATTCTTATCAACGGCATTTGCAAAAATATGCCTAGTCAACTCTTCCGCTATTTTTGCTTTATATCTTTTATTATTTTTGTTATTTGGCTTGCCAAAAATTTTTATAATCACATCCTTGTTATCATATATACCGCCTGCTAAATTAGATGCAAGAAGTTTATTTATTATAAGCTCTTTGCTACATATTTTACGAGATATATGTAATTCATTCAAAACTGTAGTACGTCTTTTGTTGCTTTCCGTTTTATTGAAAGCTGGCTTACCATCCAGATAAACTACCTTGTTGCGAATTATTGCTTTAAGATTTAAATTATTTATTGGTATTAAGTCGAGGATTTTTTGTTCATAATGCTCTATATTACTGTATGTTTTTACATTTTTAATTATATTTTTATCAGGTAAAACAATAGATAGGGATTTTTTTTTAAAACTGTTTGACAAATTATTATTCTTACATGTTGCAAGAAGCAATACAATATATCCAAAATCAATAAATCTCTGAAGTACAAAACTATATTTTTTTTTATACTTATAACTCTTTATTAGATAAAATCTATGTATTCTAAATACATTCTTTATTAAATTATTTTTTAATAACATTAATTTAAGTAATTCTAGGATAAATTTATTATTATACATTTTAGACAATATAGTAAAAAAGTTTAATTGGATAAAATATTTATACTTAAACCATAGTAAGTTGCACTAGTTGTCGAGTAGCCAAGAGGAATTTCACCTCAAGGCTCTCACAAAACCTGACATGAGACTCTCACCTCATCCGGCTTTTATCATCCAATCTCAAATATTTAAAATTGCCAGTGTGCAAACAGTTTCGGGTTCTTACTTTTTATTTTAGATAAAAGTTTGTATCCCTTCCATATTTGCTTCTTTAGATCTCTGATTTTACGAAAAATCTTCAAAAAACTGCCAAAAACGCACATAGCCAATATGCTCTAAGTTACCTGAAAATTTCCTAAAAAAGTATAATGGTATTTGCGTTTTATATCCAATTAGTTTTATCGTCTCAATTATATATCATAAAAAACAACAGATTTAGCTGCGTAACATCAGTTAATAAAATATTTTGCTTAACATAAAGATGAATAAAAAAAGTGTTATGATTATTTTTATATGGTTAGTGATATCAAGTAGCTGTACTATTTGTAAAACAAATAATATGATTAATAATAAAAAAGTAATTTTTTTTACAAATAACAAAAAAAAGAAAGTTATCGGTGAAGATTTAAAAACAGTGGATAATGAAGAAAAAGCAAGATGGAAAGAAAAAATTACTATACAGAGAGCTCTTACCCAAATAGAAAATGGCCAACAACAAATCTTAAAGTATACCAAAAAGACACAAAAAAAAATATTAATAATAGGTTATACAGGATCAGGAAAAAGCACATTAATCAATGGAATTACAGACAAAGCTCTTATTTTCAAAGAACTAACAGAAGAAGGAAAAAAATATGAAATGAAATTTTATAATACTAGACGAGTAATTGATGTAGTTGGAAATACAAACATCAAAATACGCCATTGGGTGCAAGCGGAAACAACTATTCCAGACATTTATTTTTCAAAAAATGTAAACTTGATAGATTGTCCTGGATTTGAAGATAGTAGAGGAAGTATAGAAGAGATAGTAAATAGTTTTTTTATAAACTTTTTGTTTAGAGATCAAATTAAATTGTTGTTAGTTATTCCAAATAATATGTTATATAAACAAATATATAAAAAACGATTTGGAGATTTAATAAAAAAACTAAAACAAATTTTAAGAGATATTTTGATATACAGGGAATGCATTGGAATAGTAGTAACAAAGACTAATGAAACTAAAGAAGAAGTAAAAAGAAAGTTAATGATAGAATTGATAACATATAATGATATAAAAACCCGAAAAAAAGATAAATTATCGGATCAAGACATTAAATTGTTTTTAGATATAATAAACTCTGATAAAATGGATATTTTTCCAACTCCAAAAAAAATTGGTAGGGTTGATAGAAAAGATATTAATTATATAGTAAATATGTTAAGTAAAACTAAGTTTATAGAAGCAAAAAATGTAAATATAACTGTATCCAGTGAAGCGATGAACTATGTTAGTGAAATTGGCATTGTTCTTAATGAAGATATTTATAATACAATAAGTGCTATATGTACTTCGATTCAAAATAGCATAGAAGTTAATTTATTTACAATAAAATACCTTAATTATCTTAAAAATTTAGAAAAAGTAATTGGCAAATTAATTGAAACTAAACAAAATGATGTTCTATCGTATAATTATATTGAAGAACAAAAAACTGCAAATAATTTTGAAAAAGATAATGTATTCAAGAACTCGCTTTTAGATAAATTTATTTCTAGAGTAATGAAATATTTGTTAGATAATGTAGATTTTTTTGAAGATGAGTGGCTAAAAGATAATTTTAAAAAACATTGTAATGATTTACTGAATAAGTCACATTTTCTTAAATTTTTATATAAAATAAACCCTAATAAACAGAAAAGTTTACAAATCTATAAATGGATAAATAATTTAGAAAATACAAAACAATTCATCAATGATAATGGAATAAAGTGTATAGAATAAAAACTTAGACAATTATTAGAGGGCTATTTACTTCAAGTCATAGAGCTAAATAACAATATTTACAAATACAGAAATAGATTATCAGATAATGCTTATAAAAGCAAAAATTTTACTTTATATGATGAATTTATAAAATGTATTGAAAATATAGTTTTTAGTTTAAATGATAATATAGATTGCTCAAAATTAAAATTGATACTAGATAATATAGAGAGCTTTACTACAAAATATAATATTGATAATATATTTAAAAAATTTGAAAAACAAATATTAGTTTATAGTAGAAATGTAACAGAAGAAAATGGAATATCTCAATTTGAAAAAGACTTAATCAAAGAGTTAAAATATTTTATAAGTGATATTAATGTAGATTTTCAAAACGATAAAAAGAAATTTTTGGAGTCAGAAAAAAAATTTATTAATGAAGCAAATAGATATGTTAATTTTATCTTTTTGTAAAGAACTTAAAAAAATGAAAGATATAAACAAATCAAAAGCTTTTTTAAACTCATATAAAAGACAATTTAATAACTGACCTTACGCAGGCAATTTTCGGCTATTTTTATAATTATAACATAGTAATAGCCGTGTCATTATTAAAATCACATTTAAGTTTATATTTTTATTATAAAATTTAGGTTTTTTAAAGATCTCTGATTTTTACGAAAAATCTTCGAAAAACGGCCCAAAACGCACATGGCCAATATGCCCTAATTCACCTAAAATTTACTAAAAAAGTACAATACCATTTGCGTTTTATGTCCAATTAGCTTTATGGCCTCAATTATATATCATAAAAAACGACAAATTTAGCTGCGTAAGGTCAGTTAATAACTTAGAGGGTGGTAATAAGAAATATCCCCGTATTAAAACATTTGTTCTTAAATAACTAAAGCCAGAAGGATGAGTTTATCCTAATTTAATTCTGCCAATTGAACATATTTTTTATTAAAATCCCATAGTTCATCAAAGAACAAAAGCCTACAAAAATCTTTGTATTTTTCTTTAAACCTTGCCTCATCTATTTCATTATTAAATTTATGCTTTACTGATTGAACGGTTTTTGTATAATATTCGCTTAATGAAACTGGAGAACTTGGAGAACCACATTTTTCTGTTGGGGTTTTCCCATTGCTGGCATAACCTTTAGAGATTTCATTAGAATAATGAAATCCGTTGGAGTAACTGAAAGTGCTTGCATGATCATCTCCATTTCTACCACCACTTCCTCCAGATCCACCACTTCCATCCTCTCCATTGTGTCCATTTTTTGGTACAATATTTTTTAATACATTATTATGTTTATCAAAGATTTTAACTATTCCTTTTAGCCCGCCATATCCTCCTCTACCACCTTTGCCGCCATCTTTCCCTGCAGTACCTGAATTACCATAATTTTTGCAATCATACCAAGAATAATACGTTTTACCGTCCTTGTACCAGCTCGACTGTCCTGAATGTGAGTCGCCTACAAAATTTGTTGCATAGAACCATCCTGATGGACGATAATTATATGATATATGAAAGTAGTGACTAGCATCACTACCAGAACTCCCATTAGCCCCACTACCCCCATTTTGTCCTCTGCCTCCCTTACCTCCATCGGCTTTGATAGTAAGCTTATGGTAATCTTTTGTGTTTTTTATCACTCCGAAAAAGTTTCCTCCACTAATTCCAGTTTTTCCAACATTCCCATTAGAACCCGTTCCTCCATTGTAAGCAGGGGAAGCACCTTCTTGGCCAGTTAAATCTATAGTATGATTATTAAATAAATACCAGTTAGGTGAGATAATACTCAAGGATAATAAATTCAATCCTTTATAAATATTTTCATCTATAAGTATTGAGTTTAAAGCTATAATCTCTATTTTATTTTTGTTTTTACGTATTTTCATTACTTCGCTAAGTCTTAGATTTATACCTTTTATTATCAATTTATTATTTTTGTCATCTGAAAATTTTTCAAAATTAGGAGAAAACATAGAAATTAAATTTTCTAATTGTATAATTTTTTTACTATCAAATTCAATGGAATTTTCATTTAATCCACTAAGTTTAAGTATTGATTTGAATACTTCTTGATTTACTGATTCATTTGAATATGAAAACCCACATTTTTCATCATCATTATAAATAACTTTAGGATCAGATAAAGTTGGTATAATATTATTTTTTAGTGTTTTGTACCATTCTCTTTCTTCCCTAACATGATTATCAAGTCCAACTAACCCCCTAATTTTAACATCTTCAGAAGCCCTTATTTCATTAGTGGACTTAAGTTCAAATAATAGTTTTTTTAAGAGATCTGTCTCAACAAACTTCACTTCGCTATTATTATCTACTTTCATTATCATTTTATATAAACTATCAGCTATTTCACTAAGGAAATCTTCCTTTGTTAGGGTCCTAACAATTTTAACTTCATTATAAATATTATCTAAGTTTTTTATAAAGGTATCTAATGATTTAGAATGTTTGACTTCATAATCTAATTTCTTACTAATTTTTTTTTTTATTGATTCAATACATTCTAGCAAGTTATTGTTTTGTATAGTTGCTTCGCATTTGTCAATTCCTTCAATCAAAACCTTAAAAAATTTTGACCAATAATCTTTTTTAAGGATATTTTCACAGTTTGGATGGTCTTTTAACTCTGAATTTATTAAATCAAATATTTGAGAAATGGATTTACATTCAGATATTTCTTTGAAATTCTCTATAATTTTCTCATTGATTTTGTCCAAACTTTCAATATTTTCTACAATTGGAGCTAGCTTTAGTAGCTTAGTCTTAATGATTTTATTATTATTTGCATTTTTATTCGCAATATTTAAAAGCTCTTTCATGAACAAATAGATATATGTTTTAGTTTGTTCATCAAAATTTTCTTCAACTTCTACTAATAGGTTTTCAAAACAGATGTTTATATCTGTGTATTTTTCGCCTAAGATGGATAATAATTCCTTGTGTATATTCTCAGAGAGTAAACTTTTAGTTGTTTTATCTTCGTAATTTACAAGATAGTGGTCTATATTATAAACATGATTGATATAGCTTAATATTTTCCTGCAATTTTCCTGCTCTGTACATTCATCGAATGTCTTTTCTTCTAAAAGAGGCACTAAATTATTAATTATTTCTTCTGAGAAGCCTTTTTGATTATCACAATCATTTTTATATTTATCAAAATTTGATTTTATATTTATGGATTCTTTTAAATTTTTAACTTTTTTGAAGGAAGAGATAAATTGTTTTAAAGCCTTTCTGTATGATTTAATAAGATTTTGATATTGTGATTTAAGGAATCTAACTTTCTCTATTTCAAAGTCATTTTTTATTTCTTTAAATGTTAAATCAATTCGCTCTTTGAGCTTTTTTTCAAAAGAAGAAATAACTCCTTCACTAGTGAGTGCTTCTGAAAAATTTAATATGTTATTTTTCTTTGTAAAGATTGAAAAGCTATCTTCTTTTGTCTGTATTGCATCTTTGAAAAAGTCCTCTAGATATTCTAATATGTTTTCCAAATTTGGCTTTGAGCTACCTAATTGTATATACACATCGTACTCTGGACTGTAATTATTATTATCAATAAGTAGTTTTTCTTGGGAACCTTTAAGGTTTTTAGATTTATGTTGAAGTGGATTGAGTATACATTCATTTAATTTTTGAAAGCTACCATGGAAGTTTACATACATATCAAAGTTGTAAGATTCATAAACTGATGATGATAAATCTTTTCCATGTTTAACAACTCCTTCAAATAGAGCGATGAATTCTTGTAAGATTTTAGATAAAGATTCTTCAAAATATTGTTCTAAGGGAAATATAAAATCATTATATATATGTTCTTTTGAAGAAGCAAATGAATTTATCCATTTGTCTTTCTTAAGGTTTTTTTCTTCTTGAGGATTAATTTTATATAAGAATTTTAAAAACGATGCTTTTTGAATAAAAGCACTGCAATGTCTTGTTATTTCCTTTTGAAGAATTGTATCAAAAAAGCTACTCTTCTTTAAAAAACAACCTTTAATTGTTTTCTCAATAAATTTATTTAATACTGAGTTTTTTTCATCTTGATTTTGGTCAGTTATTTGTCCTTCATCACATTCTTTTTCATCCTTTTCATCGTCCTTTTTGTGATCGTTTCCAGATGTATTTGAAGTATCATTATTTAAGGTTGTATTTATTTCCTTTCCACTAGAAGCTTTGTTTAAAGTATCATATATATCCTTGATATATTTATAATATATATATGTTTTATTTTTTATTTGTAAGCTATCTTCTATTGCAGCACATAGGTATGAAACTGTATTTGATATATCATCATTCATTATTATTCCTAACTTTCCAGCATAATTTAGTGCTTCACTTGAAACAATTATGTTTGCTTTTTTTACGTTTTTATATTCAAGATCGCTTAGAATTTGTTTCATAATATCGAAATCTTTTGCACCTATCCTTCCTAGTTTTGTAGGTGTGGGGAAGTAATGAGCTCTATTTTTTGAAATAATTTCTGCAAACATCCTAATCTCTTCTACTTCTAATTGGTCCTCTTTCCTTGTTTTAATCCTATTATATTTACCTAAACTCATTTTCAAGGAATTTATAACTGAATCTAAATCCTTTGTTGTTTTGGAAACTACGATAGCTATAGAATCTTTATAATTTAAAATATCTCCAACTATTTGTCTAAGTTTTTTTATGAGGTCTCCAAGTTGCTTCTGATGCCTTTTTGCCTTGACCATTGAGATAGGAACTATTATTAGTAGTTTGACATTATTTTTAAACAAAAAATTGACAAAAAAACTATTTACTATCTCTTCTATACTTCCTCTACTATCTTCAAATCCAGGGCAATCCATATAATTTACTTCTTTGTAATTAACAAAGTTTGGGACTGTTGTTTCTGATTTTAGATCATGTCCTATTTTTATATTGCTTTTCTCTTCTACATCTATTACTTGTTTAGTATCATAAAATGTCATTCCATATTCCTCTTTTTTTTCTTTAATTTCTTTAAAAATGAGAGTTTTGTTTGTAATTCCATTGATTATTGTACTTTTGCCAGCACCGGTTACTCCTATTGTCAAAATTTTGGGTTTATTTTCTACATCATATTTTGTGATTATTTCTTGCCCTAGTTTGATTTGTTTTAAAGCATTTTTGATAGCAATTTTTTCTGTATGTTTTTCTAATTGTTCTTTATTCATCCAACCAGTATCCTGATTTTCATCAACTATATCTACATTATTATAAATTTTTACTTTTTTTCTTGAATGACAATTTTTGCAAATATTTATTCTAACCGAGTTTTTTGTATAACAGGTTTTACAATTCCAATCTGGAATTATTTCTTTCTCTTCAATTTCATTTTTTTTGGTATTAGGATACTTTTCAATTGTAGGCTTTTCCTTTTTATCTCCCTGATGAGACATCATGCAATTTTTTTGAACGTAATTACATTCAAAAGAGGAAACAAAACAAAATATTAACGACAATCTAAATTTCATGGTCTAAAATTATTGAGATTAAACAAGTAAGTATAAAACACTTCCTAAAGTTAGGCTCAAGAATTATAAAAAAAGAACAAATAAGGTTTTTTTTATAATTCTTGTTATTTTAATAAGATTCTATTAACTTTTCCGTATTATATTATAGAGTCTGATTAGAATAAATCGATACTATAAAGGCTAATTTATCTTCTCAAAATACTAGTTCTGTTATGAATTAAATATTGAGATATAATTTTTACAACTTGGGGTGAGTATATTGGCCGTGATTGAGGATAAAGCAGTCAAAGAATTAAGAAAGTTAGATAAAAAACACAATTAAAAATAATAGACTTTCTAAAATAAAAAATATCTACAAATGAAAGTCCATATAAATTTAGTAAAGCTTTAAAACCCGAGTTTAAAAAAGAGCAACATAAAGTTGCAAAAAAACGTCATAATGAGAAAAAAAATTCCATATTGCTAATTTCAAATTTATAGAAATTGGTAAAAAACACGAGTTAAATTAAGGAGTAGGTTTATTTTACTCGCTCCAATCTATACTGATCACCTTTGAAAATGAAGTTAAAATGATACGTAACTGCCTGATTATCAATGTTATGTTTATTCAAAATGATACCCTTTGGGTATATCAATGTTGCATTGGACTATGTGAATAATGGTAACATATGGTGTTTTTAGGTTTGGAATGAAGTTTTTAACATTGTTATTGTATTTCACAGTAGTCTCATTTAACTTGTAGTAAAGTTTCTAACCCTGGTCCAACAAATTCTCCTCTACTTATATAAATTTTTCACCTTTAAGGAAACTTGCTTACACAGCACTTGTAGCTTCTCTAATCTTCAATATAACCTCTAAAGAATTCTTTGCTTTAAGATACTCTACATTATAAGAGATTCTATGGACATTTTCATTACTATTTATTTCGATACAAATTTGTTTTGGAGTTATATCTAAAGGATTATCTGCTAATTTTACTATAACTTCTCAATTTATGCCATTAGTACTAAATACTTCCACAATTAAAACATAATCCTTTGAATTTGACATACACAAAACCACTATAAAAAATCAATATCACAGTCATAATTCGACTGACGCTTCAATTTTATAATATATTTGTGAAATAATTTCCTTAGACTTCCGTAATTTTTGTTTATATAATATTTAACAAATAATGTATTGGCTTTTATCAAAAATATGATGACACAGTTTATGTATTATTGATGAATGCTTTTTATTAAATCTGTAGTTCGGAAACTACAAATAGCGTGGTTCAAATATTTAGGTTTAATATACGTCTATTGGGAAAATATTTTTAAGTTATAAGTTTAACAACCATGCTTACAATTTCTCCTTTTGTGACAATTACAACTAAAGAATGAATCAAAGCCTGTGTAATACTTTTTCAATAGCTTTTCTCTCTTTTTTTTATACAGATCGGGGTTGGAGATTTTAAGGCCACTATCATCTAACTTTCCTGAGGCTTTTAAATAACTTCCTAGGATGGATTTATCTTCTTCTTCTAACTTTTTGTTCTTCCTTATGTTTGAGTATTTCTTCAATAATTCCAAGCTTGTTAAACCTTCTGGATTATTTCTAGACCTATAATCTACTTCACAATTTATCAAATAATGAACTGGAATAATTTTACTTGAATTTCCTATGTATGTTTTATCTTCGGGTAGAAACCTACCCATACAAATTAACTCAATAAGATTATATCCATCTGGGCTTTTAAAAAAAGGATCTGCTCCTCTTTTTATTATTTCTTCCATATAAAAAGGATAACCTTCTGGTTGTCTAGTGATCCAATATGCTAAAAAACTATATCCATCATTATCTAAAATATTTATATCTATGTCCGGAAAGGATAAAAAATTTATCGAAGGCTCACTATCATCGGTCTTTTCCGTATTTAAAGAATGGAATTCATCAAAAGATAGAGCTATTTTATGTAAAAAAGTTCTACCATTTTTATTCTGCCAATTTGGATTCGCTCCACATTCTCTTACTAAATAGAACATCAATTTATTTTTCTCATGCCCTTTTTTAAAAGTTTCAAAAAGTGCTAAGTCGAATACTGATTCATCTTTGTTTTCTCCCCATTCTAATTTACTAGGATCTGTACTTTTTCTTACAAAACAGCGCGTTTTTTCTCGGTTTGTCCAAAAGTCTTTGTATTTCCAAATAATAACACAATTTTCATTTCCATACTTTTCGGCAAGTGGGTTAATATTAATATTCCATTTAAGTCCCAACGACTCTAAAAAAGGGATGATATTATAATAACCAAGGTCTGCAGCATGATAAAGTATATTATAGCCTTGTGCGTCAACGGCATGAATATCTATGCCAAGTTTTAAAAATTGTTTTATATGCTCCTCTTTGTGTCGTACTAAAGCGAAGCAAGTAGGCAATTTAGATGGAACATTAAAATCAGGCTTAAGGGGATTATTTGGCATATCTCTATACTTACAAAGGACTTCTATTGATTTGAGCATATCTTCATTATACCCTCTACACAGAATAGTAGAAAGTGCTGAATAAGGGTTGTTTTTCTTATTTTTATTAGGATTAGCCCCCCTTTTTAAACATATATCAATGTATTTATATGCTTTGTAACAACAAGCATGGTGAAGTAAATATTGTAATTCTTTTGGATCTATAGGTATATCATTATTCAGAAGTATTTCTACTTTTTCTTTAGCAAACCATTCATACCATTTATTCCTATGTTGTCTTTTCATTACCTCTTTTTTAGTTTTTTTTTTATCTTTTTGTTTTTTTTTTCCTGCTTTAACAGTTTTGAGCTTTTTGTCATCGATCTTACCAGAAATCGTTTTACATTCTACTATCAATGGTAGTATATATAAAAATATAATCGTCGTTTTCATGCTTTAGTATTTGATTGTTTAGCTGGTTTTTCTTTCTTTACAGTCAATATTCGATAATATATACCGCCATCGGAATAATATTTCCTCATACATCTCTCTAGTTTATTCAAAGTAAAAAA
>PJEL010004137.1_pt1 | contig 12132 bp, 7 predicted proteins | sample 1853271 | NCBI WGS metagenome assembly PJEL01 (sample SAMN08108733, study PRJNA415343) | Invertebrate metagenome, whole genome shotgun sequencing project. | host: Globobulimina | place: Sweden: Gullmar Fjord | collected 2015-08 | reverse complement strand
CAGGCAGCCGAAAATCGCGAGCAGGATTACGGTAGCGCCCGCCTGGACGTATACCGACTGGAGCGTACCGATCTTCGCGGTAGCAAGCAGATCCCACACCCACACGGCACCCATGAGCACGATCAGGCCCAGCGCGATCGCCGACATCAGTCGTGTCCAGTATCCTTGACCTGGTTTGTAGATTCCCTTGGCCATAATCCAAACTCCCTTTTAGCCGCTGGTCTGTTCTTTTTCATAGACCAGAAGCCGGTTGGGTGAACACGCCGGGAGTGACTCGAACACTCAACCTGCGGATTTGGAATCCGCTGCTCTGCCAATTGAGCTACCGGCGTTCAAGAGCGCTCGATCGCACGCCGCGGACGAAGGGCCGCTTTATTTGCGCTTGATCTTGTGCAACGTGTGCTTCCGCAAGCGCGGGCTGTACTTCTTGACCCCGGCCTTGACCTTTTCCGCAATTCCGCCTTTGACGCGGATACTTGTTCGGTAGTTGAGGTCTCCGGTTTCCGTGCATTGAAGCCAGACATGTTCGCGATCGGCTGCTTTCTTAGCCATAACTGTCCGTTCGTTTTTTCCGGTCTGGTCAGCGGGAGCCGGCCGTCGTGGGACAGAGAATACTGTCCAGCGACTACCGGCCGCTGATTACCGGTCTACTCTATAACCTTGGTGACCACGCCCGAGCCGACGGTGCGACCGCCTTCACGAACCGCGAAACGCAGGCCTTCTTCCATCGCGATCGGCTTGCCTTCAAGGTCGATCGCCATCTGAATATTGTCGCCGGGCATGCACATCTCGGCCCCGCCGAGCAGGTCCAGCTTGCCGGTCACATCCGTGGTACGGAAGTAGAACTGGGGCTTGTACCCACTGAAGAACGGGGTGTGCCTTCCACCCTCTTCCTTCGTCAGGACGTAGACCTCGGCGTGGAACTTGGTGTGGGGCGTGATAGAACCCGGCTTGCAGAGAACCTGGCCTCGCTCGACATCGTCCTTCTCAACGCCTCGGAGCAGGCAACCGACGTTGTCGCCGGCTTGGCCTTCATCGAGGATCTTGTTGAACATCTCGACGCCGGTAACGGTCGTCTCGGTCGGCTTCTCGGAGAGGCCGACGATCTGGACCTTATCCCCGGTGTTGACCACGCCTCGCTCGATTCGGCCCGTGACAACAGTGCCGCGTCCCTTGATCGAGAAGACATCCTCAACGGGCATGAGGAAGGGCTTGTCCGTTTCCCTGGTGGGTTCTGGGATGTAGGAGTCGCAGGCATCCATCAGTTCATCGATGCACTTGCAAACCTCATCATCCTTACCTTCCGCTTCCATGGCCTTCAAAGCCGAGCCGGGGATCAGCGGGATTTCATCGCCGGGGAAGTCGTAAACGGAGAGCAACTCGCGAACCTCAAGCTCGACGAGCTCGAGCAGCTCTTCGTCATCGACCATATCGACCTTGTTCAGGAAGACGATCATGGCGGGCACACCCACCTGACGAGCGAGCAGGATGTGCTCACGAGTCTGGGGCATGGGGCCGTCATCGGCGCCGACAACAAGGATCGCGCCGTCCATCTGTGCCGCGCCGGTGATCATGTTCTTGATGTAGTCGGCGTGGCCGGGGCAGTCCACGTGGGCGTAGTGACGGGTGGCCGTCTGATACTCCTGGTGGCTGGTCGCAATCGTGATGCCGCGGGCCTTCTCTTCCGGGGCGTTGTCGATGTCCTCGAAGTTCCTCACCGTAGCGAAGCCCTTTTGAGCCTGGCGCATGGTGATGGCCGCCGTCAGCGTGGTTTTACCGTGGTCGATGTGACCAATCGTGCCGACGTTGACGTGCGGCTTGTCGCGAACAAAGGTCTCCTTAGCCATTTCAGTTAACTCCAACCAAACGGTTTGCCGGATCCTCTGTGCGTTCTCCGGCGGCGACAGTTGAGGAATACGCCGCCCGCGCACATTCTCGCGACCGGCGACAGACTCAATAGATTAACAGGCGAGCCCTGAACAGTCAGATCTCGCGGAAGCCACCGATGGGACTTGAACCCATGACCTCACCCTTACCAAGGGTGTGCTCTACCACTGAGCTACGGTGGCCTGCAGGCCGGTATTTCCGTGCGGACCGACATTCCGGCCGGACCGCCCCACCTGACAAGAAAAAAGCGTCCCGAAAAGGGACGAAACAGCGCGACAGTTTAGCCATTTCGGCCCGTCTGGCAAGCGGCATCACCAATAATGTTGGCCGGAGTTGATGTTCCGCCGATTGTCGATATGAGCCCGCGGGGTCACCATCAGGCCGCCCCGGAGGCTCTCCTGAACACCTCAGACGTCGCCGCCAAGCCCCGATACACACCTCAAATCACCGCCTGTGCATCGACGGCTACCCCCCCCCGGGGACGGGGCCATCCCCCTGCCCAAACGGAAAAACAAGCTCCAGATGCCCGGATTTCACGTTGCGGGTCGCCACCGCCGGGGCGAACCTGAAGGTCCACGAGGACTCCCGCTCTTCGCACTCAAGCCAGATATCCACAATACACTCACTGCGGATTTTCACCGGCCCCCGGATGAGAATCGGCCGGTCAACCCGGCCGAACGTCCTCGACAAGCTGTGGTTGGCAGCCGAAACGGGTGTTTCCGCGTCGTTTGGAGTTCGAGGTTGGAATTCGCGGTTGGGATCCTGGGGTCCCGGGGACAGGGCCCCGGGGGCTTACGGGCAGGGTGATTTGCGTTCGGTGAGGTTCCTGACCCGCACGTTGCGGCCGCCGGACTTCTCGAGATCACACAGCTCATCCCATGACGTTTGCTGCCCTATATGCCCATCCAGGAAGAGCATCAGGCAGACATCCCCGCCATAGCGGAAATCGACTTCGATCGTGTCTTCGCTCGACTGCCCCATCGGATCTCGGCCATAGGGTTCGAGTTCATCCTCAATGATCTCGCCCACAAACGAGTCAACCAGGTACATCGACTGGGCGGGGAACTTGATCTGCCCGGTGGTATACCAGCCGTTGTAGGCAGTGCTGGCAGCATCGGCATTGAAGAAATTGTTGGCCGCGAAGTAGCCGGCATACCCAACTTCCTTCGCCCCGGGTCCGAAGGGTTTCGGGAGACCGCCCTTCTCCCACTGCCTGGTGTTCCGCACGCTGGACCTGAGAGGATTGGAGTCCCAGTCCGACTGATTGTCGTAAAAATCCTTGTCCGGCGAATCGTATTTGTAGCTTTGGACCACGGGAGATCCGTCGGCGTTCACTTCTGCAAATGGCGAGACCTCGAAAACGGTCCATAGAATGTCCGTCCAAGTGCCCGTGTGCTCATCGCCGATATTCGCGACCGAGCGGACTTTGCCCGGATAGGGGTCATCCACGTAATTGAATTGGCTCGGGACGATCTGTTCGGAGTTATCCGTGGAATACTGGCGCAACCAGAGCGAGACCTGCTTGAGATTATTCATCGACCGGGTCTTCTGGCCTTCCTGCCACACGCCGCTTAGGGTTGCGGTCAACAGGCCCACAAGCAGGATGATGATTGCGACCACCGCCAGCAGCTCGGTGATGGTGAAGGCCGGGCGAGGTTTGCGTCGATCCCACATGGTGAAGCTCCTTGAAGGGGCACCGGGACCCCTGAGGCGATCGGCTGACTCCCCTATTACACCTTACTCCTGATCGCCGGCCGATCCAACAAGCGGCGATAGTAAGGCCGAAACCGTCGTTCCGAACGGACCCGCGCGGTTTCGCAGGCAACCGCGGCGATCATCACCATGATCCAGGCGCCAACTCACGAAGTGTGATACGGCGCACCGGAAACCTGGCCGGGGCCTTTTTTAGAGGCCGAAGTCCATTAATTGGACCCTTCTCGGGGGCCCGGAGCTGAGACATGTTCCGTCAAAGGTGTTCGCAGGCGGACTAGCCTAGGTTCATGGTCATCAGGAATTCCGCATTGGAGTTCGTCTTGGCCAGCCGGCCGCGCAAGAGCTCCATCGCCTCGACCACGCTCATATCGGAGACAACCTTCCGAAGTCGCACAACTAAATCCAATTCCTTGGGGTCAAGCAGCAGCTCTTCGCGCCTGGTTCCGGATGCGGCGATGTCGATCGCAGGCCAGATTCGCTTTTCGACGAGCTTGCGCGTGAGATGTAATTCGGAGTTTCCAGTCCCCTTGAACTCCTCGAATATGACCTCATCGGCCCTGGAGCCGGTATCGACCAGGGCGGTGGCGACGATTGTCAGGGAGCCGCCGTTCTCGATGTTCCGGGCGGAGCCGAAGAATTTCTTGGGCTTGATAAGGGCCTGGGAATCCACGCCGCCCGTACCGATCTTGCCCGTGTTGGGCATCGCGTTGTTGTAGCCTCTGGCGAGCCTGGTGATGGAGTCGAGGAGGATCACGACGTTCTCGCCGTATTCGACCATGCGACGGGACTTCTCGGTAACCATCTCGGCGACCTGGATATGACGGATCGCCAGCTCGTCGAAGGTTGACGCCACGACTTCGACCGAATCGGGCGTGTTTCGCCTGAAGTCGGTGACTTCTTCCGGCCGCTCATCGATGAGCATCACGATGACGTGAGTATCCGGGTGATTCTCAGCTATTGCGTTGGTGAGGTGTTGGAGGATGACGGTCTTTCCCGTTCGAGGCGGAGCCACGATGAGGGCTCGCTGGCCGAACCCAAGGGGGGCGACGAGGTCGATCACGCGGGTCTCGATGCCACCTTTTTCAGCCTCCAGATGAATGCGTTCATCCGGATGAAGCGGGGTGAGATTCTCGAACGCCGGAATGTCGTGGAGCAGCTGCGGATCCTTGCCGTGTACTTCCTCGACCCTTAGAAGCGCAAAATAGGTCTCGGTTTCCTTGGGCGGGCGAATGAGACCTCGGACCTCTTGCCCTTTGCGCAGTCCAAACCTGCGGATCTGCGAAGGGCTGACGTAGACATCATCAGGTGATGAGAGGTAGGAGTACTCAGCACTGCGGAGGAAGCCGTACCCATCGGGCAGAATCTCGAGTGTGCCCTCACCGATCGTGAGCCCCTGTTTTCGGGCGCGTGATTTGAGGATCTCGAAGACGAGCTTCTGTTTGGAGAGGGTGACGAAGTCCTTGAGCCTCTCCTTCTTGGCGACCTTGGCCAACTGATCGTTGGTCATGTGCTGGAGGGCGGCGAGGTTGAGGTCATCCTTCTTCGCCAAGTCGTATTTGCCCTGCGTTTCCTTGTCCAGGGCTTCAGCTTCGGCCTCCAGCTCCTCATCAGTCGGCACCTCGCCGGGTCTGAGGGTGACGGCAGCATGCGGGTTGCCATGGTTGCTGGGCTTCTTCCTACGACGACGGGATTTCTTCGTGGCCATCGTTTCCACTTACTCCTGGGTGAATGGTCCGCATTCAACAGCGAGACCTTGGGGGTCAACCGCGCTTTGATGCAAGGTCATGCATCCGCAATAGCGGCAAATGGGTCGTCAACAACGGGAATCGGTAAGGCTGGTTTGATCCGGTATCGCCCTCGCCGGCGCGAACATACACGCCGCATAGCTCTGGGTGCAACCGCCGGAAGCGTTACTACGAGCCTTTCGGCTCCTCACAGTTCGCCAAACGATACGCCTCGCCCCTTGAGGGACGGGATCACGTAGAGCGGAATTCAACGATTTCGCTTAGGACCCGGCGAGTCTGAGTTTCCAGGTCGCTCAGATCGCCATCGTTGCACACAATATAATCGGCTCTGATCCGCTTTTCGTCAAGTGGAAGCTGCGAAACTTCTCGCTTCGTCAGCTCCGCTTCATCCCAGCCCCGGTTGTCCAGTACCCGCTGAAGCCTGCTCTGAGGGGGGGCTTCGACGAAAATCACCACATCGCAGAAGGTCTCCCAGCCAGCCTCAAAAAGCAGAGGGGCATCTACCACCAGGGCCGGTACTTCGGGGCCCGCGGTCTCGAAGAGGGCCTGATGGCGGGCCTTGATCCACGGGTGGGTCAGCGCTTCCAGGCGTTTCCTCGCCCCCGGATTGGCAAAGATGATCCTCGCCACGGCTTGGCGGTCTATCTCGCCGGAAGAATCGAGGATGTCGAGCCCCCACCACCGGATGAGGGAGTCCCGGATCTCGGGATCGGTCAGTGCGACCGCGTTCTCACGGTCTGAGTAGGCGACCACACAGCCGAGCTTGGCGAGGATACCGGCCACGGCGGATTTGCCGGAGCCGATCCCGCCGGCGAGGCCGATGATGGGTTTGGATATAGGGTTGGGCACTAGGGAATGGTAGCGCACAGAGGCTGGAGTGGCTTCCCGCGACGACCTTGAATGACCTCTTCCACTAGAAGTGGTTCGGTTTCAGAATATTTACTTTGCCGGATCATGAGAACCAGGGCCATGACTACCATTGAGCTTCTTGGGCTGACATCGCTAGTCGTGGCAACAATCCTGCTCAGCCGCTGGTTGGCGGCTGCAGCGGGCATTTCCCTTTGGCTTTCGGCGCCGCTCTCGATTGCGATTGTTGTTTGTGGTTGCTGGATTCTGTCATTTTCGATAGAGCGCTTTGCCAGGACCATCTGGCGGCGAGGACAGGCGCTTGATAAAGCCGGCAACAAGGCGGAGAGAGAAAATGACGATCAAGCACGGCTGTAACTGAGACCCAGAAGCGTCATGAAACGTTATTCAGGGGTGCTATCGGTGCGGATACGCGGCGTTCGCATTGTTTCTCTGTGGTGGCGGCAGGCTGCACCTGGCCAAACGACGCACGACGTTACCGAGGGTCGCGGCTTTTCGTTGTGCTCGACCGGTGTGGGCAGAATGGCGGGGACGAGGTTCGTAATCTCGCGCAAATGAAGTCACTGCACCACGCGCGACCACGCTGTGCCTTCCGGCCCATCTTTGATGGCGATGCCCATTGCGAGGAGTTCATCGCGGATTGCGTCGGCGGCGGCCCAGTCCCTGGCGGTGCGGGCTTCTATGCGCTGGGCGATCTTTTGTTCGATCAGCTTCACGTCAAGATCGCCGGTATTTTCCGTGGCGGCTGCTTCGAGATCGAGAACGCCGAGAACCTGGTTCATCGCGTCGAGCGCTTCGAGTTCAGATACGTAAGTTGCTCCACCGGCGGGGCCGGCGGCGAGGTCGGCATCGGCGGTGTATTCGCCGACGGCTTCGTTAAGAGCACCGATTGCCCCGGCGATGTTCAGGTCGTTGGATGCCGCGGCTTTGAACGCTTCCAGCGCGCGGGCGAGCGGGCCGGGGACTTTCTGCTGCATCGGAGCATCGCGGGCAGCTTCGAGGCTCGCGCGCAGTTTCCGCCAGCGATCGATCTGGCGCTGAGAGTCCTTCAGACCCTGAAAAGTAAAATTCGCGTTGGATCGATAGTGGGTCTTTATAAGTTCCAATCGAATCGCGGCGGGTGAAGCGCCTTTGGCGAGCAGATCGCGCAGGGTGAAGAAATTCCCCTTGCTCTTGCTCATCTTCTCGCCTTCGACCATCAGGTGCCGGCCGTGGAGCCAGTAGCGGGCGAAGTGGTCGGCACCGTTGGCGCAGCGCGATTGCGCGACTTCGCATTCGTGATGTGGGAAGAGGTTGTCCTCGCCGCCGGAATGGATGTCGATCTCGCCGTTGGTTTCGCCGGCAAGCAAGGCCTGGGCCATGACGGAGCATTCGAGGTGCCAGCCGGGATAACCCTCGCCCCAGGGGCTGGGCCATTTCATGATGTGCGAAGGGTCGGGCTTCCAGAGCATGAAATCAGCGGGATGCTTCTTTACCGCCTGGGTGGCTTCATTAACCCGGCCGCCTTCGCCTGAGCGGATTGATTCGAGGGTATTGCCCGAAAGCTGGCCGTAGTCGGGGAATGACTGCACATCGAAGTAGACAGCGCCATCGGAGGCGACGTAGGCGTGGCCCTTGTCGATGAGGATCTGGATGAGCTCGATCATGGGCTCGATGAACCGCGTCGGCCGGGGCATCAACTCAGGGTGATCGACCTGCTCGAGCGCGACTTTGAGCCCCAGCGTGCGGGCGTCTTCGAGGAAAGCGTCCGCGTAAAAATCGGCTATCGCGTACGGATTACCGGGGTCTATTTCAGCTTCCGGGGGCAGTTTGCCGGACTTCTTGTCTTCGAGGATCCGCTTGGCGGCGGCCTCCATCTTGTCCTCGCCCGCTCCGTCGGCGACCTCATCGTCGGTCATATGGCCGACGTCGGTGATGTTCATGATGTGGGTGACATCGTAGCCGAGCAGCTCGAGGCTGCGGCGGAGGACATCTGCGACGAGGAACGAGCGGAAGTTGCCGATGTGGGCGTAGTCGTAGACGGTGGGGCCGCAGGAGTAGTAGGTGACGCGCTTCCCCTCGGGGTCGAGCGGAACAAATTCCTCCTGGCGATTCGTCAGCGTGTTGTAGAGTTTCAAGGGCATCGGTTGGAACGGTACGAGGGGGAGGTGGAGAGGGCAAGGGAGGGCGGGCGCGGAGAGCGCGTCTCGGTACCGACTTTTCGCCTGCGGGCTCGCCCCGCCGGGAAAAGCGCCATCAGGGCTACCAATGTGCTGGACACGTTTTCCGTCGCGTCTGCCCCCTTCCTCGTCCGGATTGTGGCTTTTCACGCGATCCGGGGCCTAAAAATCGCCATTTTCTCCCGCAATCCTGCCTCTTACCGGGTGCTTGATGGGTAGTACCACATGTAGCGCGCAGTGGCGAGCGGCGGAGAACGGGCGCGCCTGCGGGGCGGAGCAAGAGGCCCTCAAGGCCCGTCACAAACCAGGAGACATCGAGGTGAAGAATTCATTGTTGTCGATAGGAGCGGCCGGGATCGTAGTCTCGTGCCTGGGCGGTGCCATGCCGGCGTTGGCCGGGGCATCGGAGTATTCGATACTCGATTCAGCGGGTGCGGCGGGGCAGGCAGATTTCCGGTTGGCCGACTACCTGAGCCGAGAACCTGAAGTTCGCGCAATGTCCTCGCCTGCCGGTGAGCTGATCCGGCTGTTCGGAGGCCGCTTGGCGGAAGGCAGGACTCCCGCGGAATCAGCCGACGCCGTGGTGAGCGACATCGCTCACCTCTGGAACCTCGATCCCGGAGATTTTGCCCGCTCCGGCCCGTCTGATGATCGCCGACCCGAGCAGGGGCTGATGTACGACTCCAAGACGGACAGCTATCGCTTTACCGCGGTGTATTTCACGCCGACGATTGCGGGCGTCCCGGTGTATGACGCGGGGCTATCGGTGCTGGTTCGCAACGAGGACGATCACCCGGCGGTGCTGGTCTCATCCTGGATCCCGTATATCTCGGAGATCGAGAACTGGGATGGTGGGCCGACGGGACGGGCGGATGAGACCATGGCGCTGCGGGCAGCACGAATCATGCTCGGCGAACAGGCGGAACTCGGTTTGCCGATCCGCCATGTGGTCTTCGCGGGCGTGGAGGATGATCCCGCGCCGGCGAGCCTGGCGATTGAGTTCACCGCCAAGCTCGGCAACCCCGCCGAGGCGAGCGATTATCGTCGGTCACAATTCGTCGTCGATGCCATGACGGGAGAAGTCATTCACGAGCGGAACCTGGTGATCAATAATCTTCGGGAAGACGGTGTAAGCGGTAACGTAGGCGGGATCGCCACCGAGAGCAGCGGGGCCGATGAATGTGAGCCTGAATCGCTCGCAGGTATGCCCTATGCTCGCGTCTCTTCGACCGAGGACGCGGTCTTCGCCGATGCGAACGGCGATTACTTCCTGCCCGTCACCACTTGGCCGATCGAGATGAAATCCTGGATCCAGGGTCAGTGGTTCAAAGTGTATAACGAAGGCGGGGCCGATGCGGTTCTGGTGGTCACCGTCGACGAAGGCGGCGTCGTGGATTTCGTACACAATGAGCCGGATACCGATCCGCTATATCGGGCTGAGGTCAACGCCTACATAGAAGCGAACCGTGTGCGCGACTTCGTACTGGGCGTGAACCCGACGTATCCGACGATCGAAACGCAGGAGAAGTTCACGATCAACGTCAACATCGAAGATAGCTGCAACGCTTTCTACGATGGAACTTCGATCAACTTCTTCCGCGCTCTTGGAGATTGCAACAACACAGCGTTCAGCGTGATCGTGCATCACGAGTACGGTCACCACGTCGTGAATGTGGGTGGCAGCGGGCAGGCCGAATACGGAGAGGGCATGGGCGACATCATGGGTGTATTGATCACGGGTGATCCCGAGATGGGACGGGGGTTCCACCTCGGAGAATGCGATGAGGGCATTCGAACCGCGGACAACAACTGCGTCCTCACCAGCAATTGTTCATCGTGCGGCACGGAAATCCACGCGTGCGGCCAGCTGATCTCGGGCGCAGTCTGGGATACCTGGCTGGCGCTGCAATCGATGCTCGGCGAGCCGGAGGCGTTTGAAGTCATCTCGAATCTGACCATAAACAGCGTGCTTCTGCACACGGGGGGGTCGATCGGCCCCGATATCGCGGTGGATTTCCTCACCCTCGATGATGATGACGGGGAGATCGGCAACGGCACGCCGCATTATGATGCCATCGAAGAGGGCTTCGAGCTGCACGAAATCGAAGTCCCGGATCTCGTCTACCTGAAATTCGAATACCCGGATGGAGTGCCGGATGTGATCGATCCGGACGGCACGACTTCGCTGCTTGTGCTCATAAGCGACCTGATCGAGGAGCTGGTTCCCGGCACGGTCGACCTAAACATTGATGATGGAACCGGTTGGGCGGCCTATCCGATGACCGAGGGCGAGCCGGACGAGTACACGATCAACTTCCCCGATATGGCGTGCCCGACACCCATCGGGTGGTACATTTCGGCCCAGACCACGATCGGATCGACGATCACTTCGCCATCGGACGGTGCTGCTGAACCGTTCGCGGCAACGGTCGCCGAGGATGTGGTGGTCGCGTTTGATGATGATTTCGAGAAGGATGAGGGTTGGCAGGTATCCGGCGATGCGACCACTGGTGAATGGGAGCGGGCGGTGCCGTTCGATTTCGGGCCCTTCTTCTGGCCCCACTGGGATGCGGACGGTTCGGGGCACTGCTACCTCACCCAGTTGTGGGATTGGGACGGCAGCGATGTGAATGGCACCACAATCCTGACCTCGCCGGTGCTCGATGCTTCGCTGGGCGGGTCCATGAGTTTCAGCTATTGGCTCATGGACTACTTTGAGAATCCCGCGGGGCCGGAAGACGGCATGAAGGTCGAGGTCTCGACGGATCCCGCCGGTGCGGATTGGACCGAGGTGCGGTTGTATGACAGCTATGTCGGCGCGTGGCGTGAAGATTCGCTGGTGATCGCACCTGATGGCGATGTCGAGCCGACGGAGACGCTGCGGATCCGGTTCGTGGCGTTCGATCTGCCGCCGGACAATCTGGTGGAAGCAGCGGTTGATGCGGTGTCGCTGGTGGCGGTGCTCTGTGAGGACCCGTGCCCGCCGGACATCGTGGACAGTGGTGTTGTTGATGTGGATGATCTGCTGTTGCTGTTGGCGTATTGGGGGCCGTGCAACGACTGCCCCGCCGACTTTGATGGCGATTCCGAGGTGGATGTGGATGATCTGCTTCTATTGCTGGCGTACTGGGGACCGTGCCCGGATGCTTAATGGCGCTTAATGCAATTGGTTTAAGTTTCGACGATGAGCCCGGCCTCAGCGCCGGGCTCATCCGCTTTTTGGAGGCCAATTCACCATTTTGTCATCGGGCATATCCCGCAGTGCGGAGACCTCGGAGAGGCAAAAGGGCCCCTGCTGACAATCAGCACGCTAAGGTATGCGGATGGCAATACCTGACGAGAGCTATTCTGATGCGTTCCGTGGCGCTGCCGTCCTCATTTCCGGGGGCGCGGGATTTATTGGATCGCATCTGGCTCATCGGTTGATGGAGTTGGGGGCGGAGGTTCGGATCATCGATGATCTTTCCACGGGGAGTGGTGCGAATCTTCCGGGGGCAGGGGTGGAGTTTTTTGAGGCTTCAATTCTGGATGATCTAACGTTGCGGCAGGCGATGTCGGGGTGCAATTATGTGTTTCACCAGGCGGCGATGGTTTCGGTGCCGCTGAGCGTGGAGCAGCCGCTGAAGTGCTCGCGGATCAACATCACGGGGACGGAGCGGGTGCTGGAGGCGGCGCGGGAGGCAGGGGTCAAGCGTGTGATGCTGGCATCGAGCGCGGCGGTGTACGGCGAGAAGCCGAGCCTGGCGAGCAGCGAGACGGAT
>PJEL010004136.1_pt1 | contig 12133 bp, 13 predicted proteins | sample 1853271 | NCBI WGS metagenome assembly PJEL01 (sample SAMN08108733, study PRJNA415343) | Invertebrate metagenome, whole genome shotgun sequencing project. | host: Globobulimina | place: Sweden: Gullmar Fjord | collected 2015-08 | reverse complement strand
CCAAATTAACTAGGGATAATGGGGCAATGAACCAGAATGGTAAAGCATTGTTAAACCAAGGAAGAAGAGTGGGGTCAGAAAGAATTCCGCCAATGGCTGGGCCAACAACCAGTCCAACACCAAAGGCCATGCCAATTAAACCAAAATTCTTTGCTCTTTCCTTTGGATCAGGGCTGACATCTGCAATGGCAGAATTTACTACAGCAATACTTCCACCAGTGAATCCGTCTAGAATTCGCCCTGCAAAAAGCATCCAGAGTTGTCCAGATAATATTCCAAGGGCAAATATGATATACCCAAGGAAAGTTCCAAAAACAGATATACCCAAGATTTTTTTTCGTCCATAAAGATCGGAGAGTTTTCCAAGAATGGGGGCACCAATAAAAGCAAAGATGGGGAAAGTACTAAGAAGTATGCCCAAGACTATTGTTCTCATATTTTCATCCCAGATTTGCGGGACAAGATCACTGGCAGGGTCCAGCATGATACTTGGCAATATTGGAATCACCACACCAACACCCACCAAATCAAGGAAGATGATTAGGAAAAGTGTAAATAGTGCGGCTTTGCTTGATTTTTTCATGCAGTGTTTTAATCTGGGGGAGTATAAAGCATCTTATGGTTAGAAAAAAGCTTCAACATTTTGCGGAGATGAAGGACTGGTCACATGTAATTGAGCCGGTTTGGAACGAGCCTTCTGACTTACCTGGTACTTGGGGTGAAAAAGTGATTTTGGAGCTTGGTTGTGGCAAGGGTCATTATACTTTGGGACTTGCGCGTTTGGACCCTGAGGTGACGGTTGTTGGGATAGATATTAAAGGAGCGCGAATGTGGCATGGTGCCGAAATCGCTAAAGAGGAGGGCTTGAAGAATGTGCGGTTTTTAAGAATTAAGATTGAAGACTTGGCTCAATACTTTACAGAAGGCGAGGTGGATGAAATTTGGATTACTTTTCCAGATCCACATCCAAGAAAGGGCAGGGCCAAACGGAGGCTCACATCCCCAAAGTTTTTGGCAGTTTATGAGAAGCTTTTAAAGCCAGGTGGCAAAATTCATCTAAAAACTGATGACCCACCTGTGTTTGACTACTCTTTGGAAACGGTGCAAGAAGAAAACTGGAATTTGGAAGCGTCCATAAGAGATGTGCATGGGACTGATTCCACTACAGTTCTAAAGGAAATTCGTACACATTATGAAGAAAGATTTATCAAAGAGGGAAGAAAGATCCACTATTTACGTGCATCAAAATAGTGTATGGTTCTGAGTGCATTTACCAAGCGCCAATGAAAGTTGACAAAGAACTACTATTCCCGATCTTGCTCATCATCATATTTTTGGAGAGCAGTTTTATTTTCCTTGTTTTAGCGACTGACTTATTTTAATTGGTCGGAGTGGTGGGAATAGTTACGTAGAACTATCTCTAGAACTATCTCAACTAAGAAATACTGCTTCACAAGTTGCACGTGCTGTTTCAATGGAAACTTTTTTTGGAAGTATTGCAAGAATCCTGCTGAGTTGATCCATTGTAGGTTTGGGTTTTTTTCAACTAACCAATCAAATATTGCCCAAGCTTCTTCTCTATCTTCTGTTTTGGAAATTCGACTAACAATTTTACATGCCAGTTCACGTTCTGTCGGACTATTTTTGTCAAGGAGATCAAAGATGCGCGCTGCTTCAGCATTTAGCCATAGAGTTATAAGTGGTTCAAGATCTGTGTTTTCAACTGCAGATCGGAGAACATTTGGGTCAAGTTCATCAAATTTTTCCGCGGTTGCATAATCCACAACTGTACGCAATTCATCGCCTTCTGGGCCTTCAATACGATCTACAAATTCTCTAAGTGACTTTAAAGTGAATGGCATAGTCAATAAATAATGGACAGCTAAGCGATTCTAATACAATTCCCCCTATTTGTCAATGGTCGGAGTGGTGGGACTTGAACCCACGACCTCACGCCCCCCAGGCGTGCGCGCTAGCCAACTGCGCCACACCCCGACGCTGGTTTTGTTTTATCAAAGATTTGTCATTTTTCCTATCTTCAATACACTTGACTATGAGTTGAGTAGTGTTAGCATTGCTTCTCTTTTATATTACTATCAATATAATCAGCTGCAATGAATGTAAGAAGACCTAGCTCGGGGCCAAGAAGTGTTATAACTAGGATAAGTCCTAGTAGACTGCTGCAAGGATTAGGAAGAAATGAAATTACTTTTGCTGTTGCTGCAGTTTTGGCTGGACCTGGATGTTTTCTGATTCCTGATGGTGATGATTGTGCAGATCTTAATGGCAAAACCGAGCAAGAATGTGCGAAGGATATTTGTTTAGGTATGCATGAGGCGTATAGAGCAGATAATGCGTGGTGTGATTTAGCTGGCTACCCTTTTGATACAGGTAATCCTTGGACTAGGGATAGGGAAACAACTACGCCAACTGGTGATACTAGTACTGAAACAGGGATTATTGATACTGGTACAACCGACACTGGGATTACTGATACTGGAACCACTACAATCATTCCACCTGTTGATACAGATGGGGATGGATTAACTGATGATGAGGAAGTAAATATTTATGGAACTAATCCGTTCAATGCTGATACAGATGGGGATGGTGAGGGCGATGGAGCCGAGGCAGCTTTAGACACTGATAGTGATGGACGTAATGATGCGATAGAAAGTTCATTAGTTGATTTCGATGGAGATGGCCTCTCTGAAGAGCTTGAAGTGAATGATAACAATCCATGTGATCCAGACCCAAGTGTTGGATCTTGTGATCTGGATGGAGATGGCCTAACAAATGCTGAAGAAGCAGTGATTGGGACTGATCCATTCAATGTTGATACAGATGGAGACGGAGTTTTAGATGGAGCAGAAGCTGGAGCAGATGACGATGGAGATGGGATTGATAATGCACTTGAAAGTGATGTCACTGATAATGATGGAGATGGTTTTTCAATCCAACAAGATACAGATGATACAGAGGTTTGTATCCCTGATCCCAGTGTTGGACCGTGTGACCAAGATTCTGATGGTCTAACAAATGCTGAAGAAGCACTGTTAGGCACTAATGAATTAATAGCGGACACAGATGGGGACGGAGTTTTAGATGGAGCAGAAGCTGGAGCAGATGATGATTCTGATGGAATTGATAATGCACTGGAAAGTGACATCATTGATAATGATGGAGATGGACTTTCTGCGCAGCAAGATATTGATGACACTGAAGTTTGTGTACCGGATGCTAGTATTGGCCCGTGTGACCAAGATTCTGATGGTCTAACAAATGCTGAAGAAGCACTGTTAGGTACTAATGAATTAGTTGCAGATACAGATGGTGATGGAGTTTTAGATGGAGCAGAAGCTGGAGCAGATGATGATTCTGATGGGATTGATAATGCGCTTGAAAGTGATGTCACTGATAATGATGGAGATGGACTTTCTGCGCAGCAAGATATTGATGACACTGAAGTTTGTGTACCGGATGTTAGTATTGGACCGTGTGATCAAGATTCTGATGGTCTAACAAATGCTGAGGAAGCATTATTAGGAACAAATGAACTAGTTGCAGACACAGATGGGGACGGAGTTTTAGATGGAGCAGAAGCTGGAGCAGATGATGATTCTGATGGAATTGATAATGCCTTAGAAAGTGACATCATTGATAATGATGGAGATGGTTTTTCAATCCAACAAGATACAGATGATGCTGAAGTTTGCGTACCAGATGCTAGCGCTGGTCCATGTGATCAAGATGGAGATGGTCTAACAAATGTTGAAGAAGCACTGTTAGGTACTAATGAATTAGTTGCAGATACAGATGGGGACGGTTTAAATGATGGGGATGAGGTAAATGTCTACTTCACAAATCCAAACAGTACAGATACAGATGGGGATAATGTGTTGGACGGAGATGAAGTGACAGTATATTTCACAGATCCAAATAGTTCTGACACGGATGTGGATGGTTTATCAGATTGGGATGAAATAAATTTATATGGAACTAATCCACTAGTATTTGATACTGATTTGGACGGACTGGGTGATTGGGATGAAGTGAATGTACATAATACAGACCCTACGAACTCTGATACAGATGGAGATGGTGAAGATGATGGAGTCGAAGCATTCTTAGATACAGATAGTGATGGTATAGGTGATGCTTTGGAAAGTTCTATTCTTGATCCAGATGGAGATGGTACCGCTGAAGAACTCGATCCAGATGAAGCTGATGTTTGTAATCCAGATCTAGCTGCTGGCTCTTGTGACCAAGATGGCGATGGACTTGATAATGTAACTGAAATCTTAATTGGAACAGACCCTACGAATCCAGATACAGACGGAGATGGTGAAGATGATGGAGTCGAAGCATTCTTAGATGCAGATAGTGATGGCGTAGGTGATGCTTTGGAAAGCTCCATTCTTGATCCAGATGGAGATGGTACCGCTGAAGAACTCGATCCAGATGAAGCTGATGTTTGTAATCCAGATCTAGCTGCTGGCCCTTGTGACCAAGACGGAGATGGACTTGATAATGCAACTGAAGCTGTACTTGGAACAGACCCAACTCTTGCTGATACAGATGGAGATGGTGAAGATGATGGAGTCGAAGCATTTTTGGATGCAGATAGTGATGGCGTAGGTGATGCTTTGGAAAGCTCCATTCTTGATGCAGATAGTGATGGTACAAATGATGAAGCTGATCCAGCTAATGGTGATCCATGTATCCCAGACAACTTAGTGCCCGCTTGTGTTGTGGACACGGATGGAGATGGACTTACGGATGGGGAAGAGATTTTGCTTGGAACGGATCCAAATCTTATTGATACGGATGGCGATGGTTTGGATGATGGAGAAGAAGTAAATGTTGAAGGAACGGATCCACTTAATCCAGATACAGATGGAGATAGACTAAGCGATGGAGATGAGGTGAATGTTCACGGAACGGATCCTCTTGTTCCTGAACCTGATACAGATGGAGACGGTCTGACTGATATTGAAGAAGGCCTAATTGGTTCTGATCCAAATCTTATTGATACGGATGGCGATGGTTTGACTGATGGTGTAGAAGTAATCACTCATGGAACTGACCCTCTTTTACAAGATACGGATGGCGATGGTCTTACTGATGCAGAGGAAGCTAATACACATGGGACTGATCCACTTGATGCTGATATGGATGATGATGGTGCAAATGATGGTCAAGAAATCGCTGCTGGATCAGACAATAATGATCCAGATTCAGATGATGATGGCCTCACGGATGGCGAAGAATTAAATACCTATGGAACAAACCCAATGAATCCAGACACGGATGGTGGTGGTGCTAGCGATGGTAAAGAAGTGAATATTGATGGAACTGACCCAAACAATGCTGGGGATGATATTCTTTAGCAACAAAAAAAGCCCGACCTCTGCACTCTATAAGAGTCGCATAAGGCCGAGCTTAAAAGTCTAACTAAAGTGCTTCCTCACGCCAATCATCATTTGGCCATACTTGTTCGCTTTTTGTGATGATTTCAAATGCTTCACCACGTGATACATCATTGTATCCACGGAAGGTTCTGTCTCCGTATCCACTGATCAATCCTTTGTTATGCATGTAGATAGTTGCGTAGGCAAAGAAGTCGTCAGAATCAACATCACGGAAGTAGATGTCTCTATCATCCCATCCCCATAGCTCTTTGTTATGCATTCTCATGATAACAGTAACAAGTTCTCCACGAGTGATAGGGTCGTTTGGTCTAAGGTATCCGTCGTATCCATTCATGAATCCAAGCGAGTGAGCAGTTGTTGCAACTTCCCAATACCAACTTGTTTCGTCAGCATCTTTAAATGTAATTCCAGAAACTTCACGGATTTGGTATCCACCAGCAATAAGAGCTACTTTCATAACTTCCATACGAGTCATGTCTTCATGAGGGTATAGACGGTTAGCTTTATCAATAGCTCCCATTCTCCTTAGAGTACAAGCGCTATCATGGAACCAGTCATCTTGGTCTACATCTGAGTAGTTCATTTTTTCAGCACAGAGGTCACTGCGTTGAATATCGAGTGCATCTTCAGCCATTGCAATAGGGCTGATTAGGCTAGCTATGAGCACAAAGCTCATGCTGAGAATTGAGAGGGTGCGTTTCATAGTATATGGGTTAGAAATGCGTTTAGGATGTGAATATACAGCATTATTTGCAAGATGTCAAGTACATTGTGTAATATAGTTTGTAACCTGGATCCTTGCCCCTTTTGGGGGAACGTGTTTTAATTTTGGCAGCCTTAAATTAACCTTATGGAATTCCTTATCCCCTCATTTTTAGCCGGTATTTTAACCGTATTAGCACCTTGTGTGATTGCACTTTTGCCAGTGATTTTAGGGGGAACTTTAGGTCAAAAAAATCCTTGGAGACCTTTGGTTATTGCCGCTTCTTTAGGAATTTCAGTGATTATTTTCAGTCTTTTGCTTAAAGCAACTGCTGTACTTTTGGGAGTACCAACAAAATTCTGGCAGGTATTTGCAGGGGCTTTGATCCTATTGTTTGGGCTCAGCATGACTTTCCCAGGAGTTTGGGAGGCAATTTCACTCAAGCTTAAACTTTATAAGAGTGAAAACCTACTTACAAAAAGTGGTAAGAAAGAAGGCCTAGGTGGGGCAGTTCTTTTGGGTGCTTCATTGGGACCCGTGTTTACAACCTGTTCGCCAACTTATGCTGTGATTTTGGCAATTATTCTTCCTGCGAATTTCTTTGTTGGCTTTATAAACCTAATTGCTTACACCTTGGGACTAATGGTTTTCCTTTTGGCAATTGGATATGGAGGGCAAAGGGTTTCCTCAAAATTCCGTTTTGCAGTGAATCCAAGAGGTTGGTTCAAAAGAGGTTTGGGAATACTCCTCGTCCTCACCGGTCTTATGATTGTGACCGGATTGGACAAGGAATTTGAAACTTGGATTTTAGAGTCTGGCTATCTGGGGCCAATTCAGATTGAGCAATCTTTCATTGATAAAGCCCAGGATAGTGGTGCGTTCTAGTTAAGCTCTTCGTAAGCGTTTTGTACAAACTCAGCAGCTTCTGCTCTAGTTGCATCTTTAGCAGGGTAGAAGTAAGTATCATCGTCTTCTGCGAATCCAACTATTAGATCAAGATCGTATGCAGTGAATACTTCATCTGCGTACCATTTAGTATCTTTAATATCTGCGAATGGAGTGCTTCCTCCATCAATATCAACATTTTCAGCTCTTAGAAGCATAGTTACCATTTCTGCACGATCAATGTTGTCATTAGGACGGAAGTAGTGATCATAATCGATGATGTCTAGTTCATATCCAGCTACAACGTAATCATATTCCCAGTCGTTTTTAGAAACATCTGAGTAAGGTTCGTCATCGTCTTCAAAGTCTTCTAGATCAATGTCTGCATTACGGATAACCATAGTTAGGAATTCAGCACGGCTGATTTGATCATTTGGATCAAAGTCATTGTTGTCTCGTCCTTCAACTACTCCACGGCAGATAAGTCCATCATGTCCTTCAAGGGCATCTTCTACCCAGTGTCCGTTTACATCATTGAAATCGTGATCGTCACAATCATCATCGTCTTCTTGTTCAAAATCTTCAATTTCTACTGTGTAAGCTTGTCGCTCAAGAGTGATTGGCCCAACATCTACGCTGGCGTCATCACCAATAAGAACAGTGTACTCAGTATCATCTGTTTTATGGTTCAGACCGAATCTGTAAACACCGTCTCGAACTTCGTCAAAACTGTAAATTTCATTGTCGGTTCCACCAAGAATAGTAAAGTCATGTTCTCTTAGGTCTTCAATTGAGTCTCCATCTTCGTCTTGGATAGTAATTTGAAGATTGTAAAAATCATCTGCAAAAGCAATAGGACTGATTAGGCTAGTTGCTAATAGGAGGCTAGCACTTAGAAAGGAAATAGTTCGTTTCATAATATTTTGTTTAGGTAAAAGGAGAGTACGGTACGCTCTTTAAGCCCTTATGTCAACGTTTCTATTTCTTTACCTTAATAATTATATCTACTACTGCCAGAATTACTCCTATTCCAATTAAACCATAGGCTAAAAATCTGTTATCCCCAAAAAGTACCCCTGAAAAGATAAATATGAATGCTAGGCTGGTTAAAGGAGTGAGTTTTTCTCTTTTTTTACCTTTATTCCTAATAAATACAAGTGCGGCGATTACTGCCAAAACAACAATTGCTATGATTATGTAGATTTGTGATGTGTCCATAATTATTCTTTTTTATGCTTCTTCAATTGCTCTTCTAGCTCCTCAATTTTCTCTTTGAGAGTTATCATCTTATTTTCCCTATTAACGGTAATATCATAAAAGGATTCAAGCTCTTTATTCCTTTCTTGTAATGCAAGTTCTGTTTTCTTACGGTCTGTTGTATCGATAGATACAACCATCATGTATTCAATTTCGCCATTATCATCTTTGACTGGGACCACAGTTGTATGGAACCATAATTCGTCTCCATTTACATCATGAACAGGCGCCTCCACTGATACTACTTCACCTGTATCTTTAGACTTTTTCAAATAGTCATTTAAAGTATCTTTGCTCGACTTTGGATAAAAATAGAAAGGGAATGGCTTCCCATAATGTTCAGAAATATCGTCTATCTTCAGGGCTTTTATCCCTGAAGAACTCATGAATTGCAAATTAAAATTTAGATCCAGAATCTTAGTACATACTGGTGAATTCTCAATCCAAATGTGGCTTTTTCTCTCTGCAGCCTTCAACTTCTCATCAGTGGTTTTATTTTCTTCAGTGTTCATAATTGCATTTTAGTTCTTATTTAAGGCCATTGCTAGTTATTTTCTTTTGTAAATCGCTAAGAATTTCGTAGAAGAGATATAGAGAATAAAAGAAGAATAAGTATCCAGCTATGAAAATAACATCAATCTGTAAAAAGAGTTTCAAACCTTCTTCATATTGGTTGTAAAATTGAGCAAATAGTAAGTCAGCTACTAAGTTCGCTAGCATTCCGAATATGAAGAAAACCCAAGGTAGGGAAAATTTTGCATTTCTGAGTTTGCCAACAATATCTATCAAGAAGAAAGCAGATATGATTAGAATCAAATCACCAAATCCATAGGATGCGTTTGCAAAGGTCTCTAATATGGTGGCGGATGGATCAAAGATAACTTGTGCTTGAACAAATATTGTTATACCTGTTATCACAATCAAAAGCAGTGTTTTTGACCAAGTAAAACTTTCTTTAAATTTGCCACCATAATTATAGATTTCGTTAATAATGGCGGCAAAAAAGAATGGATAAGCAATTATATAAAATACGTCAGCAATTGATGGGAATGGGTCAATTCCCAAGAACTCAAAAAAGTAAATAAAAATTACTTCTGCTATTGCCCAAGAGACAAAACCAATTCCAAGAAGACCGAATGTTCTACCAATACCTTTTTTAATACCTGTATTTTTTAGTAATAAGCCACAGGCAAAGACCAATAGGAATACTGGAGCCAAAAAAACAATGTCTTCTGAAACAGCTGAACCTGAAAACCAATAAATTATTATTGAAAGCACTAAGTAGAGTACTAGTAGAGCTTTTAAGAAGTTTTTCATATTATCCTTTTTTAAGGGTCATTATCTTTCTTTTTGAAAATTCTGGACCCACAGCTTCCTCAAGCAGTTGTCCTAATGATTTAAGAATTAGATCTTCTGTTTTATCTGCATAGAATTGACTGTATAAGTCGGCTGTAGAGGACCCAAGAGTTTCTTCTATTAAAACAAGTGCAACTTTTAATGTATGAGATTTTGGCATATTTTTTAGCGTGGGTGCTTGGAGTATATCAAAAGACCGAACATTAGAATAGAAAATAAGGCAAAGAAACTGAAGCTTAGAGCCCTACTGTCCTTAATGTGGCTTCCCTAACCCTATTAGCTGTTTCTTCCCTTTCTTTAACTAAAGCAGCAAGTTCCTCTAGAGTTAAATCCCCAGTTTTCCTGAGAAGCCTTGCCTTAGTTATCCCCTTTTCCACTTTAAAACCTGCTGCACGGAGTAGTGCTCCTATATCGCCTGGTATTTTGGCGGTGTTACCTACCCAAGGGGCACTTTTACTTGGGCCATCTTTAATTAGGTCTGATAGTCTTTGTGGCATAATTTAATAATTAATGTGTGTGACACTAGCATTTTCCAGTTTTTCCTACAACGTCTGGGTATAAGCGATGTTGTGCGGGTGTATAATACGCTGAAAGCGTACACCCGTGCAATATGGGTGAAGTGAAGGAGTGAAACGACTGAACGTAACCGCTTATACCTTGTTAGCGGATGTACATTTGACTCCTTATATATAAAAGATCTTTTGGTTTTGCTTGACATTTGTATAAAGTGATGTATTATTTGTACTCATTTTTAACACAACACATAATGACAACATCAGATTCAAGTGAGCGGAAGTCTTACTTAGACCCAGAAAGACCAAGGCAAAGAGAGATTGCAGAATTGCGTGAAAGACTGACAACTCTTGAAGAACAAGAGCGTTGGGTAGGTTTACTACAGGGTAGTGTTCCTGAGAGCCAAGATGCTTCAAAAGAGCTAGGCGCGACATCAGTTGAAGATATTTATGATTGGGCTAAAGACCAGACTAATAGAGTACTTGTGCCTACAGAAGACACATTGGTTTTTATTCAAAGTTTAGTTGACAATAGTGTGGTACCACCTCAGGCTCTTTTAGATCCTGATTACGATTTGGTGTTTGTAGCTACGCGTGGAGAAGCCGATAGTGAAAGTGATTGGAGTAACTTTGGAGATGTGTGTGCTGGTCTTGCAGATGAAGAGCCAATAAATACTGGATTTTCTTATTTAGATGAATCAAGCAATCCTGGAACTGGTGCTCATAGAGAACCGCAACACTTTGCATGGGCTCTTTGGAAAACAACAAATGGAAGTCATATCTTTGTAAGAAGAATGACCCCTAATGAAGTTTAGAGTTTGAATATTTATTTCAAGAATCCAGTCTGATCATACATCTTTGTAATTTGTTTTCTTCCTTTTAGTCAAAAACTAATCCCTCCCCTCTAAAAAAGAGCAAATCAAATTCCTTTTCCTTTAAAAAGCTGGCCGCAGGCCAAAAGAGGAAAATGTATTTATGCTAACGTCTAGCGACTATACGAACATTGGACGTGCAAAGATTACACGAAGTGTGAGCACGGACAAAGTTGAGTGAGGTGGTTTAAACGTGCGAAGCCGTTTTGAAAAGACCACCGAAACCCGTATAGGCGCTTGTTGTGTGATGCGCCAGAGATTAAGCTTATTCATGGGCCTGTGCCAGCACTTTCTACATGCCAACCTTTATTCGTTTCTTTAAGATAAAAGAAGCCTACATTGCTTCCTAATGATGTATATCCGTAAACACGGAATAATTGACCATATTTTTCATCAATAGTGTCTCTTTTTTCTATGTCTAAATTTAAGGCTTCAATGAAGTGACCCTTTTTTATGACGTGTTTTATGATTGCACCTTCTGGTGTTTGGGCTGCTGGCACAGAGATCCATAAACTTATTCCAAAACCTAGGCTTAAAACCAAAAGAGTAATACCTACTATGGTGTATTTTATTATTTTCTTCATATTTTTATTATACTAGAGGCGTTTCACACAACGTTTGCTGAGTATGCGAACTTTGACGGTGCTAGACTAGCACGAAGTGCTTGCACCGGAAAAGTTGGGCGAAGGTTTTTGTGCGTGCGAAGCCGCACGATTGAAAAACCGAAGCCGCATAATCAGCTGTTGTGTGATGTAATAAAAAGCCGACTCTTAATTTTATTTATTAACACCTTTATTTTTCTTTAAACTGACTATAAGCAAAATTAAGGTTATAAAAATAACTGCTGCCCATATTAACAAGCGGGGCCAAATAAATACCCAGCCTGGCCAGGAAAAAAATACAAAAAGACCTAAAAGAAGAATACTTACAATTGATGCAATGATTCCTGTGTAGATAGCCCATGGTTTGGCTTTGAAGATAAAGTAAGCCAGGATTATCAGGAAGATTCCAATTAATAAGTGAGGTGTCATGAACCCAAAATTGGTCTGTGGCCAATAATGCTGCTTATTATAGATATATATACTGATTTGAAAAATACCCATAAGTGCCAGCAGA
>PJEL010004135.1_pt1 | contig 12134 bp, 12 predicted proteins | sample 1853271 | NCBI WGS metagenome assembly PJEL01 (sample SAMN08108733, study PRJNA415343) | Invertebrate metagenome, whole genome shotgun sequencing project. | host: Globobulimina | place: Sweden: Gullmar Fjord | collected 2015-08 | reverse complement strand
GGTCTCCACATCCACACCAGTTACCTGGCTTATCCCACACTCAAACGCAGTGGGCTCGCTATGATCCGTCACAGACTTGCGATGCATTTCTATTATTGAATCTCCTTGTAGCTCGACATGTTTATCTTCAAGCTCCTTTGGTCTCTGGACATAATGATGTTGGTTTCATTCATGTATCCACAGCGCTCTTGATGTTTGTTATGCTAAAATCGCTTTCTTAGAACTATCCTATAAAAACACACTGTGTCAACCAATCGGCAGACACAGTGTGTTTTTGGTGAATATACTTTTGTTGATGTGTGGATTTAGTTTGATTGCTTAGGCACTAAATGCTCTTATGCAACAAAATAAACGGCAGAAACTATCCGCTCTCCATTCATCGATCAAGCTTCACCATCACTTGTAACAATCGTACCGTCTTACATAATTTGATCGATTGTTAACATCTCGGCGTTTGTATCGCCCAGCAGGCTTAAAAACACCCGTACTTCCTGATCAATCACAAATTGCTTATGTTTCATGCACCATCATTCTGAGTAAATACAACATCATCATCAACTTTTAGGCGCACTATTTCTAGAAGAGAACCAAAATGAGTGACACCCATTTTGCCCTCGTTTTTTCCACTTTCGAACATAAATGGTGAGCTATCGCCTTTGCTTATCACAACAGTGGCAAATACGGCTTTATTCTCGTCATTGATATCTTTAAACACAGGACGCAACACGTCACGTGCTTGTTCGGTGCTGACCGATAGAGAATAGAAATCCTTTTTCGGCTTCTTTGCATTTCCGTAAAGAACAGCGAGTGAGACGCGAACCTCGTCTGGACCACCTTTCTTTTTGGCTTCGTTGACCTTAATTTCATTAATGTATGCAACACAGTGCATAGTTATATTGAAATAGTCTGTTTTATTTCTGTTACTATTGTTGCTCATTTTGTTTCTCCATAACGTTAAGACTACGACGGAATGCCGGAATGTAGGCCCAGTGGGTTAGTCTCTACATTCATCTTCTGGCTAAACCAGATTCACACTTTAAGTGAAGTGTGCACACTTATTAATTTCCAAAAAAAAACCGCACCCCCGAGAGGAGATGCGGTTTCCTATTTATTTGTGCCTTTAATTAATGGGGCGCTTTAAATATCACCCTGTGTAACTAAATACGTTAGACGCATTATTTTATCTTGTCAACGAGTTCTTCAACACCTTGTTCCAGTCTTTACTCTCTGGGGTCTCGCGGCCAATTTGCGCGCTCGTTGTTTGGCGAAGTTTACAGTCTAGGTTGTCACCCCCTTTATCGTTGTCAACTCCGCTGACAATCTCACCACCCTGCTTATTGAATCTCTCTATAATCTTTCCTATTAGTTCCCATGACTCAGGGCTCGGCTCGCCACCAATGCTAAGATACCGTGTTCCATGTGGCTCGTACAACGCAAAGTGCGACAACGCATCTATACCCCCCTCCACTACAAGCATTCTACGGTCGGTCTTAAATCTATTTGAGAGCCACACACTTTTTATTCCACCCTTCGTAAAACCTTTGAAATTGTGATTTCTCTTTTCGCCTCCGCAAACCCCTTTTTCATTGATATGAGGGAAAACTGCATTTCTATATCGATCCACGAGCACTGTTCCGTAAAATCGTCTATCTCTCAACACACATTCCTTTATTCCCCTGTGTGCGAGATAGTTGTTCGCAGTACTTATTGTCATCCTTGATATTTCACGTCTTGCACCCACGATATCTTTCGCAGTCGGCTCTAGGCGAACCTTTTTTATCTCTACTGGTGCATCTAGCACTTTCCCAAAATATTGGGCTTGTATTTGTCTCAGTGCTTGCGCAAATGTCAGACTAAGGTTTCTATACATTATAAAATCAACAACAGACCCTTTATCCGAGCTGTCGTGTGTATTGAAATACACCCAATGACCATCTTTATCCATTTTAACAATTATGGAGTCGCAATCTGACTTAAGGCTGGCTGATTGTTTTGTTGATTTTGTTTTGTTCAGCTTATAACCATACTCGCTCGCCACTTCTAGTAGGCTTATATTTCGCTTTAACAAATCAATGTCAATCTTCTCCATCTTACCGCCCTAAATATACCGCTGTTATCTGCTCTCGCTCATGGCCTAGTTCGCCTGATATTGCAAGGCGTGCACGCTGATCTATCGTTTTTTTCTCCTCTGTCAGTAGCTCAGCAATCGCCCCTCCGGCAGCAGGCGATTTCCACCCGGTAATTTCTTCATACCGCCTCTGTGCGTAGGCATGCCGCAACCCATGCATCTTATCTAGGTCTGCATTCGACACATGCCACTCGTAGTTCTTTAATTGCTGCTTGTACGACTTATCATCTGGTATTAGAGACCGGTTGCCTATCTCACTTTTGATTTCATTAACCAACGCTCGCTGCTCACTTGTTGTTATGGGCACTACTCGCTCCTTCCCCCCTTTTGTCCAAGAACTCTTCAGTTTTATGTAGCTGCCATTGTCTGCAAAATGTGCATTAAACTTAATTGCCTCCTCTCGCCTAAAGCCGAATTGTTCCTGGAGCCTGAGGCTATACGACACCAAAGTATTTGTAACACGGCTAAGCTTTTCATCTGGCAGGTCTTTGGCTTTGCTAACGTTTGTGACATAGACCCTTTTGTCTATACCATATTCACTGTTTTCTCTTTTTACTACACCAGCCTTGCCTACCTTTTCTGCCCACCAACGTATACACGCTAGCCTATTTTTCATCGTTCCTGAGGTTACACTCTCTTCCTTCCAACGCCTGACGAGTGCTTCCACATGCTTCGGCTTTAAGCTTTTTTGTTCCATTTTTCTATAGCCAAGCTCCTTCAATTGTTTCGCACTCATTTGAAGAATCTTTTGCCGAGTGTTTTGCGTCGAATAGCTTCCTTCCCGGTTCCTTTTACACATTTGCATTAGTTGATAGTTCAGCTGGTCCATTTACCTTCCAGTGTTTCATTGTGTGTTTTGCAGTCGTTTCAAAACACTCAAACCTTCGTACACAACGGCCACCCAATAGCAGCCATAAACATCGTCTGTTTTACGACTGTTTTGCCTACAAAACAGTCCGCAAAACATTTATCATGCTGTTTTATAAGGTTAAAACGGCTGACTATTTCAATCGTTGCAAAGCGTTTTTTGCTCCGCTTTTTCATTGCCACAGTGAACAATGGGTGTGTGATTTTTGGTTAGTGTTTATGATCACACAGTAGCTATTTGCTATCTGTGTCGTGACACTGAATCAGTGATCACGCAACGATCTGAGGACACCACTCCTCTCGATTAAAATGTGCTTAGATAAACTAAGCGTGAGGCAATTCGCGTTGCGATATATACCCCATCAGATCAACCAGGAAACGGCAGACTATGAAAACATTTTCTGCGCGTATTCCTTTACAACCATCATTGCTTTCTCAGAATCGCATGCTGCATTCTCAACGAGCGCAGAAATCACCATTGTGATATCCGGTTTATACCCATTTAGAGATTTACGCATGTTTCTCTGTACTACTACTGCTGTTTCAAAAGCACTATCTGTAATCCGAATTTTCCGAAGATTATCATCTGGATCACTTTGTAGATGCTCTAGTACACCTTTCTTTACTACATATAACTCTCCTTCTTCGAGATCGTCATCTTCTGCATCGCTATCGCTACTCATTTTTGCCTCCTATAAGTTCATCGTATGACCTAATAAAGCTATCCATCTTTTTCTCCTTTTCTATAGTTCATCTACTGACCTTTCAAGGTCATCTTCTTCATCACTATCGCTACTCATTTTTGCCTCTTATAAGTTCATCTACTGACCTTTTAAAGTCATATTGCTGTACCATACGTTCTATTACCCCACTTTAGAGTTGGGCTCTCATTACACTCCGTAAAGCCGGAGTCACGCTATACGCCTTTTATATAGTGTTAGGCTTCACTACTGAGCGATCAAAAGAACGCTCAACTTGCACGTCTAAATATATGCTAAATAATATTTATTTCAACGCATAACTCTCTTGTAACTGAATATTTATTGCTGTAACTCTTATTCCTACTGACAATACACTGCGTGTCACTACCTAGTAGTGACACGCAGTGTATTACGCGCAATTTTGTCTAGTCGATTCTAGGCGCATTATATAGGTCGTTAGATGATCTTTATAATGCCTAAGGAAAGCCATTCAATGAAGATGTATATTCTCGGTGGGAAAACACTTTTCGTCTGTGTTTGGTGCCAGTTGTGTTTTACGGCACTTTTCCAAATGGCTTTGCCAGAAGATCATCTGGCAAAGGGTCTTTCGGTTTCTGCAATTGCGGGATCATACCGGTCGGGATAGAGACCTCCGGCTACCCGATTTAGGCATGTGGTTGGATACGAAAAAGCGGATCATTCATATCAAGGACAGGAGGCCCAACGTTGTCGTAGCTCTCCAGCATTGTTCCCCTGAAAAACTTACTCCCGTAGTCTACAACCAGATACTCACCTGAGTAACGGCGGTCATGGTTTCTCCAGACATAAAAAAAACCGGCGCTGGGCCGGTTTTCATAATATTTTCTTAAAACTTGAAACGAATGGATCGAATCAACATTCAAACGATAACCGTATTAAACAACCTGTTATTCACTTGGCAGTTGACGTTCAGTGCGATCACTTGCCTCAGACGTTATTGGTCCGGCACATCACGCCTTTTCCATACCACGTTCAAAATCAGCAAGGTTTTTTCTAACGATTTTGGTGTTCGGATGATCTGAACCCAGGGCTTTTTCGTAAATTGACAACGCCCGCTTACACAGCGGTAGCACCTCGGCAGTCTCACCCATTGATTCATACAAGAACGCCAGATTGTTCAGCGTCGTCCCCACAGACGGATGCTCCAGACCCAGGGCATGTTCAGTAATCGACAACGCCCGCTTATACAGCGGCAGCACCTTGGCAGTTTCACCCATTGACTCAAACAAGCCCGCCAGATTGTTCAGCATCGTCCCCACATCCGGATGCTCCGGGCCCAGGGCTTTTTCAGCAATAGACAACGCCCGCTTACACAGCGGCAGCGCCTTGGCAGTCTCTCCCATCGACTTATACAACAGTGCCAGATTGTTCAGCGTCGTCCCCACTTCCGGATGTTCCGGGCCCAGTGCTTTTTCGCGAATCGACAACGCCCGCTTATACAGCAGCAGCGCCTTGGCAGTCTCTCCCATTGAGTCATACAAGAACGCCAGATTGTGCAGCGTCAGCCCCACATCCTGATGCTCCGGGCCCAGGGCTTTTTCACGAATCAACAACGCCCGCTTATGCAGCGGCAGCGCCTTGGCAGTCTCACCCATTGACTTATACAAAGCCGCCAGATTATTCAGCGTCTGCCCCACATCCTGATGCTCCGGACCCAGGGCTTTTTCACGAATCGACAAGGACCGCTGACACAGCGGCAGCGCCTTGGCATACTCTCCCATGAAGTTATACAAGCCCGCCAGATTGTGCAGCGCCTGCCCCACATCCGGATGCTCCGGGCCCAGGGCTTTTTCACGAATCGACAACGCCCGATTAAACAACGGCAGCGCCTTGGCATACTCACCTATTGACCCATACAAGACCGCCAGATAGTTCAGCGTCCCCCCCACTTCCGAATGCTCTGGACCCAGGGCTTTTTCCTTAATCGACAATGCCCGATGATACAACGGCAGTGCCTCGGCATAACTGGCCTTATCTTCTAACCGGTCAGCAATACAGTGGAGCACTCTGGCCAGCGCCACACTGTTGTTGTCAATAGAGGCCGTCAAACTCTCCAGTGCAGGCAGCAGATAATAATCACCGGGGTAGCGGCCGTTAAAGTAATCCCCTTCTATCGTCTCCCGTATCGACCCCAAGATCCTGTCCAAGGATTCTTCGCTGTAGCGCTCCGTCAACCCATCGCCTTGACGCGCCAGTTCACTGATAACAGGATGCAATCGACATTGTTTATCGTGGTTTGCCCGGCTGATCCACCCTTTGGCGATCAAGGCGTTTATCCGTTCAGGGCCCGGCAACGCAAACCACTGCTGCACCCAGCTTCTAACAAACGGATGGCCATCAAAGTGGCCCAAGCAATAGAGCAGTTCCTGTTCGTCCGCACTGAGCACGGCAATGTCATACAGTTTTTTGAGCGCCTCGATCAATTGCTGGTTAAACCCCTGACCACCCATACGATAGTCCACTGGCGTCTCGATGCTTTCTAAATCAAAACCCTCGGTTTGCAAACGCGCCAACATCGCCTCACTCGTGCAATCAATTGCATCGGCCGTTTTGGCAATCAACTCAATGGTCAGCGTATGAAATCCCGCCAATTTCACAATGGCCCGAATGGTATCGGCTTCCCCACGGTTGTGAAATTCGCGATACAGGTCCATACAGTGTGACTCATCCAGAAAGCCCACTGCGTGGTCCTTAAATAACTCGTTTTGCTGCCGTGAGGTCGCCACCAGGTGAACACCGGTGCGAGCCAGCTCCTCGATAAGCTGCTGGTCGGTTTCATGGTCTTGCGCGGATTGATCCCAGGGCAGGTTATCCAACACCAGCAGCACATGATCCAATGCACTTAAAGACAGGCAGAGACGGTGGGGATCGGCATTAAGACCCAACTCACTATACAGATCGCTGGCCGACAGCCCTGCCCGCACCCCTTCAGTACAATCGATCCAGGCGTAATGGGCAAACCGATTGTGCACTACACACTGGTATACCCACTGGCAACACAACGCGGTTTTACCCACGCCCCCGAGACCACTTAAGAGCAGTATTTGCTGGTTCTGATCAACAGCTTCGTCAAGTGCTGCTAACTCTGACTCTCGACCAATAAAGGTTTTCGGTGGCCGGGGAGGTAGCAGCTTTAGGGCTTTTTTTCGGGTTCACTCCCCGCGTAGTTCGTAACAGTCGTGTTCGTTATATTGGCATTGTCACCGATGCTCCCAGCCTGCAGACCACCCTCAATGGTGTCGGCAATAGCCCCAATATTTTGCTGAGTGTCTGGCTTGATCTCTTTGATCAGCGCCTGCCACGAGGGAGAATTATCCAAATGAGACGCCAGTGTTTCCACTGAATCTTTGGCAGGTTTGGGTAGATACCCAATCTGTTCGATCACTTGCGCTGCGATCGCATCATCAAACAGATAACCAGACAATTGTTTACGAAGATGTTCTGTTGTAACGATGCTACCGGCTTTGAGTAGGTCGTAGAGTATTCCCCCAAGAACTGCAGAAGTGATAAAGTCCATCGTCCACCTTCCCCGTTTTATTATGATATGAATGACTTATTGGCAGACGTTGCAGGGGTGATGCCAACCCCCAACCCTTGCCCATCTGCCATCATTTTCACCCGGCACTCAGCAATACACTCTCGGCATGAAAACTTTACAACCGTAAAGTACCATAATTGGTAAGGCCAACCCACTAGAAATTGTTAATCGACAATACCCGTCTTGGAAGCACCACAACGCCCGCCCTTTACATGCCCGATGTGCAAGAGTCCGATGTCGATTGTCGCGTTTTTACCGCCAAGATGGCGATCTGGATGATCAGCAGCGTGCCATAGCCATCGACAAAAACGTGCTGATACTACTAGCGCAGGGACGACGGCAATCAACCAAGGAGCAGTCTGCTGGGCTCATTTTTTTATTATTTGGGGACTAAAAGTATTTTATACCAGGCCAAAAAGCTATCTTCATAAAATAGCGGCTTACGTTGGCTTCTTCTCTGATGGACCTACCGTTTCTCAATAGATCCGCAAAAAGCATCCCAAACAAAAACCATAGGCCACCTACTGTTTGAAATTCCCAGGCACCGTTATTGGTATAGCTGTGGAAAGCGAAAGCAAACCAAAGAAATGGTATTAAGCGAATGAGTATAATGGCGTTAATTTTAAACATCGCGGCGCCCTACTCTGCATTGCCTGTTCCCAGATTTTCAATTGCAGACAGTATTTCCTCAATCTCTGTATCGTCAAAATCGTCTGACCTGGGTCCAAACTCTGGCAAAACCCTTTTATGAAAGACCTCCTGGTCAGGCTCTCCTCTACCCTCCAGTATTTTCAAGGCTGCTGAGGTTTTTTCCATGATGTCGCTCCGAGTGACTTCACACGGACTAAATTCTCCAGGGCATACGAAAACCCTTCTAATCGCTCTACCTCCATGATACTCAATATCGTTTGCCTGACGACGCTTTATGAGTGCGCTCGAACGACAAGTCTCCATCAACGTCATCATCTGATCGTATGCAGCAAGCAACAATACACCCTTGTTTGCATAAGGATTGCCACCAAAGTTCGGCTTTAGGTGGAACGGCTTAGTGCTTTTTACAACCTTAAGTTCGGTGTTTGCCGGGAGGTTTGATAGTAGTACTTTCAGCGTAGCGATCTTTTCTTTAAAGAACTCTTCCGCTTCTTCAATTCTCATTTCGAGCTTTACAAGAGCTTCATCAACATATGGGTTGTCTTTATGTGCCATCCGATAGAGACGAATTACGGCGGGGGCATACTTCACCAATCCGATTACCTCGTGTTGAGCCCACTTTTCTGTTGCTTTCGGATTCGCTTTACGGCCGCCTACCAAGCGTAGCGTATGCTTGCTATCAATAAATACTTCCAAGTCGTGCTGGTAGTGACCAATGTTGTCATAATGGCCACGTTGAGGTTGCTTCCTTTTGGAACTGTTATCAGCCATATACTTTCTCCTTGGTGCTATGCCATCACGCTGTTTTTTTGGTAATTTGCCCGCTTTGTACTATCGCGTCGTTTTCTGACTGCATAACCACCATGTGAATAACTTTTAGAGAAAGTTCGGTTTCGTTGGCTACAGCCATGTAGCGCGCACGCTCCTCAGTTTCGCTGTGTTTCTGCCAAGATGCTTGAATGTCGAACCTTTGCTCAATTGTGCATCTCGGTCTGCCGCCTGCGGGGGTAACACCGACCCCTTTCCGTAAGGCAGTTACCTCGCTGGTACCCAAACCAAAGAGTTTTTCCATGAGCGGAATACTTGCGCCACGCTGAATAAACTCTATAGCTCCATTAGTCTCTTCATCGATACGTTTGATGTTACGAACCAGCATCTCAAGCTTTTCAGTGTCAATGGACACTTGAATAATGTCACGGCAATATGCTCCTGCTAGCTTTGTCATCTCGCGATTGCTTAGATTCTGAATATCTAAAACCAGTTTCTCGGTCAATCCTAACCCTGGCGCTTTTAGTGGTGTTGTTGCTCCTGCTAAAGTGAAAAGCTCCCTCAAGCAGGTGGTCTTCACTCTGTCCAATGCTTCTATCATGCCCATTCCCTCCGATACAGCATATACACTCATAGTGTAATCTTCACTATTAGAGAAGATTACACGCATTGTGTATCCAAGGGGATGCGCTGTCAATATATAGGGCAGCTATTGACCTTGTTTTTTTCGAACTGATTCTTTGTTAGCGAGGACCAATAGGCTGCTGATCAATCTTGAATCAGGCTCAGCCAGTTTGTTTTCAACCACATCATCCATTATTTTTGTGTAGACGGAATCCATGATTGTTGATTGTATCTCATAAATATTGATATCAAGCTTTTTAGCCATTTTGTGGACGAGTACATATATGCTCCCCATTATGGCATGGTCATTGGCAATGGATTTCCCGCTTTTGAAAGGATTCGGTACGAATTCGTCTCCATACTCCAGCCAACAGGCAACCCTTTTTGGATTGTATTTGGTGGGCATTTTTTTCTCGATTACTTTCCCACAGACTTCAATCAGCCTGCTGCCTTTCGGTGGGTTATCCTCCACGACCCACTTCCTTGCGCCGGATAAGCTCATCTCCATATCCTCGGCAAACTCAGTCAGCCTACCTTGATTTATATCTCGGTAGCCTGCTTCGTTTAAGAACCAATTAAAACGGTTCGAAAAACCGGGGCACGCAGCCTCAACTTTCTTACCTTTGTCATTTGATGAATGACTCATTTAATATCCTTGAGGTAGGACAAACATCTTCGAATAACCAGATAGCAATTATAGGCTACCTGCAACGAGTGAATTGAGCAAAATGTGTCTTTTTATTATGCCTGCGTCGATTTTACTTATTTGGATCTCCTTTGTAAAAGGATGCTTTCAGCAAGAACCGCTGTAAATATTTGCAGGTTGGTCGTTTTTTGTACATTTTCATCTTGTAGCTACTAACTATCAATTTATGGTGCGCTGGCATTTATATTTTTTGAGCAAGTGCGTAAAATGAGGCAGTGGCTGAGAAGTTCGAGCTCATTTCAATTTAACCAAACAAAATAGGTCCTGTTTAGCAAGTATCATCTTTAGCAGTGTTTCGTCGCTGCCAGTCATTCGCTGAAAAGAGCATTACAGCTTCATACGCCTAATCGCCTACATATTGAATCGCATTAAGTGTGGTGCGCTTTGGTTGTGCCATATTTAGTCGATTTGTCTCATTTTTACACGCCCTAAACATGTTGAATTTACAGGATGTAGTAGTATGCAGTTCATTCACAAAATACCTTTCCCACTATTTTTTTTTGTATCAATGGCATTTTGCCAAATCTGTCTGGCAGAGCAGTCTAATGAGGATTACTTTGACGAAGCTGAGGTTCCGCTACAGGTAGTACTAACTCCAACCCGCACAAGAATAGCTGTGGTTGATTCTCCTGTAGCGGTTTCCAGTCTTGATCATGATATTCTATTCAAGCTAGGCATAGGCTCTTTCGAAGACGCTTTGAGATTGGTTCCAGGCATGCTTGTTAGCTATAACGCCGGCCATACTCCAATGATTAGTTATCATGGCACCCTGCCTGAAGTACCAAGGCGTATGGAAGTGCTAATAGATAAAGCTCCTGCATACCGGCCTGGATATGCTCGCGTTGACTGGAGTCGAATGCCACTCAAACTTGGTGATGTGAAATCTATTGAAATCAGCCGTGGTCCCAGTGTTGTAGATTATGGAAGCAAATCGTTCCTTAGCGCTGTCAATATTCTAACGACCGACCCTATTGATGATATGGGCACCTCTATTAATGCTACATTAGGCACTGGTGATTTCAGGGACTTTTCTCTCAAGTACGGTATGCCTTATAACGATAGTAGCTTCTCCATCAGAGTTAATCAAAACCATAATACAGGCTTTGACGAAGATGAATATGGTGATGAATATGACGATGACTTAAAATCTAAGAGCCTCTTCCTTAAATATAGCCAAACACTCACAGACAATTCCAGTTTGTATTTCAAGGCAATGTATGGAGATTCTGACTATCAATGGCATACCCCTGCCGATGAGCAGTATCTACAGAGAAAGACTGATATGTCGCAGAACAACTCTACTTTTGTTGCAAACTACGAATTTAGTGGCAGCAGTGACGGCAACAGCAACACTGTTAATATCACAGGATTTGCCTCTTCCTTTGAGCAGGAACAGGAATTTTATAACAATTATATATATGGTTTCTTCTTTGATGAGGTTAAAGCAATTGATAGACATCCTGATCTGGATGCAGCGGAAATAATCTTGAATTATGATCTGTACGGAGCATTCCCGACAATAGACCCTACTACCCAATCCAGTGAGGAAGTCCAGCTCCTGAGTAACCTGATGGCTAAGCTATTTACAACCCCTCGCTTTGTTGAATCTGTTCCTGGGCGTCAAAACCAGGACGCAAAAGAAGCTTCTTATGGCTTGGAAGTAGAAGACACATATTCATTCCAGGATATTGTTTACTCTACATCTGTATTAAGCTATAGAAAAATCTACGTCGATAGTGAAACATTTCTTGGTGGTAAAAAAGACGACTATATAGCTTCCATTTCGAACAGTACTCGAATACACATATCACCTAAATATACACTCCATATAGGTGCAATGTTTGAATCAGCAGGTCGAGTAGACAATGACGCATTTTCACCTCGTTTTGCTCTTAATTATAAACCGGTTCCTTGGCGCAGCTTTCGTATAAACTATTCTGTCGCAAATCGACTACCTGATATCTATGAGACATCTAGATACTGGGAGCCTATGGTAACATTCGACCCAGGGTACACCGATCTTGATGAGAAGAATCAACTTCTCAGCTGCCAATTCCTATCATTCTGATCAAATAAACTGATGTTCCACCAGCTCCCCCCATCAACAAGCTT
>PJEL010004134.1_pt1 | contig 12136 bp, 4 predicted proteins | sample 1853271 | NCBI WGS metagenome assembly PJEL01 (sample SAMN08108733, study PRJNA415343) | Invertebrate metagenome, whole genome shotgun sequencing project. | host: Globobulimina | place: Sweden: Gullmar Fjord | collected 2015-08 | reverse complement strand
TGAATGCGGAGGATATCTGGTGTCAGGGTTTTTCAGAGCCCGACAATGGATCTGATCTTGGCAATGCGCAAACAAAGGCGGTTCAAGAAGGCGATGAATATATCGTCAATGGTTCCAAAATCTGGACAACACTTGGACCATACGCCAAATACATGATCTTGCTCGCGCGAACCAATACTGAAACAAATTCCAAATATGAAGGTTTGAGTTTCTTTCTATCCCCTATGAAAGCAGAAGGGGTCTCTGTTGCGCCGATCCAAAAACTCACTGGTGAATATGGCTTTGCGCAAACTTTCTTCGATGATGCCCGTATTCCAGAAAGCACCCTTATTGGCAAGGAAGGAGAGGGATGGAAGGTTGCCATGACCACCCTGACGTTTGAGCGCGGCGCAAGTGGTGGTCAGGCTGGTGGACATGCGGCCAATGCATCAAAAATATCTGAACTGATAAATCTGGCGCGGCGGTCAAAAAGAGGGGGCAAGGCTGCGATTGAAGACCCGGTAACACGAGGCCAACTCGTTCAATATGTTCTCGAAGACAAAATAATGAAACTGAATGCCAGAAGAGCCAAAATACCGGAGCTTATCTCGGAACGACCGCATGCCATTCCGCTTTCAAGCAAGTTGGTCAAAGCAGAATTTTATCGCCGCATGAACCAGTTTTCACTCTCTCTTCAGGGGGCAAAAGCGGGTTACTATGTCGGTGATCCGGGCGCTATCGACGGCGGCAAATGGCAACGGGCCTATATGCAGTCCTTTTCTTCCACCATTGGCGGCGGAACCACTGAAATCCAGCGAAATATCGTGGGCGAACGGGTTCTTGGATTGCCAAAGGATTAAGGGCCAGGCCCTAAGGGAGAAAATGATGCAACAGAATATTGATCTTAGTTTTAGTGAAGAACAGGCCATGATGCTGGAGACAGCGGAGGCTTTCTGTAGGGACCGGTCTCCAATTGAAGTCGTCCGCAAGCAACTGATTGAAAAGTCGCCGGATGGCTCCCTCTGGGATGACCTGACGGATATGGGTTGGCTGGGTTTAACGATCCCGGAAGAATATGGCGGCGTTGGCCTTGGGATGGCCGAGGCTGTCTGCCTTATGGAGCCTATGGGACGCGCATTGCTGACTACCCCATTTATGAATACAATCCTGTTTTCAGGGGCCTTGATGGAGGCGGGGACAGCAGCACAAAAAGAAACCTATTTGCCGCAAATATGCACCGGCAAAGCAGGAAGTCTTGCACTTACAGAAGGAAATGCCGATTGGAACCTGCAAAACGTATCTTGTAGGGCTGAACGAGACGGTCATCATCTGACTTTGTCGGGCACAAAAATTCTGGTCATGGACGCAGATTTTTCAGATTTTCTACTGGTCTCGGTTCTTCTGGAAGGTACCCCTTCTCTGGTTATTGTTGAGCGAAGTACAATTCCTGACGGATCACTGCAACGTGAGGTTATCCTGGATGAAACGCGGCGCAGCTATCGATTAATTCTGGATGGAATTAAAGTTCCGACTGATCATCTTCTAGATCCTCTGAAAACAGTTGGCTGTCTGGATTATCTGGATCAGGCCGGGTGTCTGCTCTATGCGGCTGAAATGTGCGGGGGAATGGCGGCTGCAATCGACCTGACAGTTGAGTATCTGAATACGCGGCAACAGTTCGGCCGTTTCATTGGTGCCTATCAAGGCTTGAAACATCCAATGGCCGATATTCTGGTGCAATATGAAGGGGCGAGATCACTGCTTTACCATGCTGCAACTGTTTTTAACGATATTGAGGCTCGGGAAGTGGCTGTCCGTATGGCCAAGGCCTATATCAGCGATGGGTTTGCGTATGCAGGGGATCGCGCTGTTCAATTCCACGGCGCGATGGGTTTTACCTATGAATGTAATGCCCAGCTTTACCTTCGCCGGGCACTGTGGGGCCAAAGCCAATATGGAGACGCTGCCTGGCAAAGGCAGCGACTGGAGAGCATTCTTCTGGACGAGAACTAACCCAGCGGGCATGTTCGGATTTCAACACGCCGTTGAGGAAAGCGCATACTTTCATTTTCGCCAAGCCCAACAGGAACGAGGCGATGGCGCTTGACGCCCAGTTTTTCCAAAAGCTGGGCAACATGCTGGGCCCGTTTTAGGGAAATAGAGAGATTGTACTCTTTTGCACCAGACGGGTCGGCATATCCGGTGATGACGAGTTTGTTTTTGTCGTCACGCCGGAATTGTACGGATAACCTGACAAGTTGATCCAGAATTTCCGCATCTGTAATGACAGCGGACCCTTTGATGAATTCCAGGAAAACAGCCGGTGAATTCCTTAAGCAGGATTGCGGGATATCCAATTGACTAGGAGAAGGGAATTGCTGGTCTTCGCGCGCTTTTTGTTGCGAGTGACTAAGCTCAGTCAGTTTTCTGTTTGCCTGTTTCAAATCACTTCCCAGACCGAAAAGTCTTTTGTTGGAATCTGACATTTGTTGTTCCAGCAAAGAGAATTGCTTTTCCAGTTGTGTTGTCGTTTGACCCGGCTTCCTATCAGCTTTTTCCGGTGCAATCAGGGATAGGGTCCCTTTGGGAAGGGCAAGCGCTCGGCCATCCCGTCCGTTGAAAAAAAGATCAAACCGTGAGGTCGTGGCCAAGTGAAGCAAAGTTACCTGCCCATCCCACGCTTGAATAATGACAGGTGTGAAATCAAAAAAGTGGGTAATTGATTTGATAAACTTACCCGTGAGGCTGGCACCGCTTTCTTTTTCATCCACTGAAGACAACATGCAGGGCTCTTCAAGAATAAAGGCAGGAAAAGGCATATGTGATTTTTGCTTGGTGCTGTTGTGACCGCTTTGCATCAAACTGCAGGCACGCGCATATTCCGCCTTGCTGCCCGCGTGATAGGTCATCCCCAATGAAACAACAAGAAGCAGCAGGATCGATATGAAAAAACGATGGTTGCCCGCATTCTTGAAATACAGGAAATTTTGAAAAACACTATTGGCGGTCACCAATGGTTTTCCTTCTTTTGGCTTCAATGCTTTCCCCTTTATCTCAAAAAGGGAGCGCAGTGAGTTTTCCCGTTTGAGAAGCATTTTGTCAGCTCTTTTCCGGTTATGTTTTGGAAACAAAACAACAAGCATGAGGAGGAGGTTGAGGCAGAAAACGGAAAAGCTGAGCCCAATAATTTTCAAACGATTAGCAATTCCCAGCTTGGAATTACCTGTGGATTTGATCATTCGAACGATCAGTATAATACTGAAGACTATGGATAAAAGAACAGCATAAATAATCCAGATCAACCCGATAAAAAGCGTGACCATTCCGCCAAAACGCAACATATTCAGAAACAGATCTTCGATACCTGCATATTTGAGATAGTTGATGCCAAATACGCCGAAGATCGCGGTTTCGAACAGCAGACCGAAAAAGAAAAAATAACCTGCAAGAATGCTCAGTAGAAGCGGAATTAATAGAGTAAGATTGTACGCGTGATTGACCCGCATATGGATGTCACAGAAAAGCTCGCTATCCAACGAACGATTTCGGCATCTCAGCCCGGTTCTGGTTTTTCCCTGACATTGCATTGGTGAAACCTCTTTCTCTAATCGCGATTGATATCCCCATTAGATGGTAAGAGGAGGTTAAAATACAAGCATAGGTAGTATTTGATTTACCCGATTGATTAATGAGTGACACAAAATCCTGCTCTATCCCTTGCCCTCCTTGATCAATAGCGGTAGGAATGAGGGTTCAATAAAGACTGCCCAAGGACAACAAAAATGCCGCAATACAAATCAAAGACTTCTACACATGGCCGCAATATGGCGGGCGCTCGGGCGCTATGGCGTGCAACAGGCATGCAGGATGAAGATTTTAAAAAACCGATTATTGCGGTCGTTAACTCCTTTACCCAGTTTGTGCCGGGACATGTGCATTTGAAAGACCTTGGTCAAATGGTTGCGCGCGAAATTGAGAAGTGTGGCGGGGTCGCCAAGGAATTTAACACAATCGCCGTGGATGACGGTATTGCCATGGGCCATGACGGTATGCTGTACAGCCTGCCATCACGCGAGATTATTGCAGATTCAGTGGAATATATGGTCAATGCCCATTGCGCGGATGCGATGGTCTGTATTTCAAACTGCGATAAAATCACGCCCGGCATGCTGATGGCTGCGATGCGGCTGAATATCCCCGCCGTTTTTGTCTCTGGTGGCCCGATGGAGGCTGGCAAAGGAATGGCCGACGGCAAAGAGGTTGGACTAGACCTGATTGATGCCATGATCCAGGCGGGCGATTCAAATGTATCTGATGAACAGGTTGATGAAGTGGAACGCTCCGCGTGTCCTACCTGTGGTTCCTGCTCGGGTATGTTTACTGCCAATTCCATGAACTGTTTGGCTGAAGTTCTCGGGTTGGCTCTACCAGGTAATGGCAGCATGCTCGCAACCCACAGTGATCGCAGGCAGGTGTTTTTGGATGCCGCGCGGACGATTGTTGATATAACGCGCCGGCATTATGAAATGGACGAAAAAGGATTGCTGCCGCGCGATGTGGCTTCCTTCAAGGCTTTTGAAAATGCCATGATGCTGGATATTGCCATGGGCGGTTCCACCAATACTGTCCTTCATTTACTTGCTGCGGCGCAGGAGGGGGAAGTTGATTTCACTATGCAGGATATTGATCGCCTGAGCCGCAAGATCCCTCATCTCTGTAAGGTCGCACCAAGTACCCAGGATTACCACATGGAAGATGTGCACCGGGCAGGGGGTGTTATGGGAATTATGGGCGAATTGGACCGCGCAGGTCTTTTGCACAACGATCTTCCAATGGTTCATAGCCCAACGGTGAAAGAAGCTTTGTCACTCTGGGACGTTATGGAAACGCGGAGTAATACTGTACAGGAATTTTACCGCGCAGGGCCGGGCGGTGTGCGTACAACACAGGCCTTTAGCCAATCCAAGCGATATGCAGAACTGGATGTGGACCGCGAAAAGGGCTGTATTCGCGAACTTAAACACGCTTATAGCCAGGATGGCGGCCTTGCTGTTCTGTATGGCAACATCGCTGCGGATGGCTGCATCGTGAAGACAGCCGGTGTGGATAAAGATAACCTGAAATTCTCCGGCCTTGCCCGTATCTTTGAAAGCCAGGATAGCGCCGTTGAAGCGATCCTCGGCGACAAGGTCAACGCAGGGGATGTGGTTGTAATTATGTATGAAGGCCCCAAAGGCGGTCCGGGCATGCAGGAAATGCTCTATCCAACGACTTACCTTAAATCAAAGGGATTAGGTAAAGCCTGCGCACTTCTTACAGACGGACGTTTCTCTGGTGGCACGTCTGGTCTTTCTATCGGCCATGTCTCTCCTGAGGCTGCAGAAGGCGGAAATATTGGCCTGGTGCAGGAAGGGGATACAATCGAGATTGATATCCCCAACCGAACCATCAACCTCGCCATCAGTGATGACGAAATGGCGAACCGCCGTACAAAGATGGAAGCCAAAGGCGCAAATGCATGGAAGCCAACCGAAAAGCGCACCCGTGTTGTCTCGCAAGCACTCAAAGCCTATGGCGCACTAACAACCAGCGCCGCAAGAGGTGCGGTTCGGGATGTGAGCCAGCTGGATAAGTAGATAAATCAAACAAACACGAAAAAGCCGCTGAGAAATCAGCGGCTTTTTTGTTGGTTGTGTCCTGTTCTGAATTGAACTGACACATTAGACACAGAAAACAACCTATGTTAGAATATAATCCTATTATTTGCAGAGAATGCTATTGACCAAATGTAAGCCGTATGATTGGTTCACTTCCATATGAATCAGGATATGGGGCTACTATTGCTGGATTTACTGCTATTGCTCTGACGAGCACTATCGCGAAAGCATCGACTATAACCATGGACGAGCTTCCCTCTCAGTCCTTGAATGGGGTTAGTCTCAATGGTGTTACTTTCAGTACCACAGACACTGACGCAATATTTGGCGGACTAACATTTGGAAATGGAGCTTTTGTTGAATCTAGCGCATCATATGGAAGAAATGCTTATGATTTAACGCTTGATTTTTCAGTGGCAACGTCGTTTCTAAATTTTGGATTTGCTTTGTCTGAGACAGGATCTCCTGGCAATGATGGGGTGACTGTGGAACTTTTTGATTCAGTATCAAATTCTCTGGGAATTTTCACTGCATTGACGAGCGGGCTGACGCCTACGTACAGTTATGAAGAGGGTTTGTTTTCTGCGAATGTTGGTGGTATTGCGAAAGCCGTTATCAGTTTTGGATATCTAAATGGTACTTCCAAATCGTGGGGTCTAGATAATATTGAATACGGTGTCTCCGTTGTTCCTCTCCCCTCTGCGCTTCCTCTTTACGGTGCGGGGATAGCTGTTATGGGATTTATTGGCTGGCGGCGTAAGCGTAACACAATCAATAGTTAAGCCCTTCGAAGTCCAATTGATAAAACCAACCCATAAAAAAAGCCCGGCATTTCTACCGGGCTTTTCAGTCTCAATTTGGAGGTGATCTTAACTTTCGTCGCTGACCATAATGCCGGTTTGATCCAAAAGATCTTGGGCGGAGAGGTCTCCGTCATGGTTGCCAAGTGTTGTATCATCCAAGGTGATGGAGAAGTTTGCTTGCCCATCAATTGTAATAACGGTATCCGTTCCGTCGTCTACGAGGTTGATCAGGTCTGCACGATCTTCAGCTGATCCAGCACCAAGAACATCGAACAGGGCGTCTAGATTAATCACATCTTCTGTTTCGTCATAGAAGTAGATTGTATCTTCACCATCACCGGTGTTCATATAATGGAAAGTATCCTCGCCAGCCTGACCAGCGATATCATCATCACCGCCACCGCCGATTATGGTATCTTCGCCGTTGCCGCCAGCAATTGTATCCGCATCATCACCGCCAATGATGATTTCATTGGCATCGCCGCCGACCAAGACACTGCTGTCTTCATATGTGACAAACACTTCACCGGTATCGGTGGCAAGGCCATCGTCACTGACATCATATTCATAAGAACTTGCAGGCTGGGACTGTACATCATACTGGGCATAGTAGCCCACGTCGGATGCCGGTGGTGCCACACTGTCAACAAAGAGGCTATCGTCATCGTCATCAATGTCGATGTCGTTGACCAGCATAGCATATTCAGGGACAAAGATGTCACCCGCAACGTTAGTGATGACAATATCATCCACCGCAATTGGTGCATCATTTGTGCCGTTCACGTTGATGGTCACAGTGGCATCTTCAAGACCTTCTACAGTTCCTGAATAGTCAAAGACAATTGTCGCCACATCGGGAACATTCATCGGATCGTAAATGGAAACCCCTTCTGGAATATCCAGGGTCACTGTTACATTTTCTGTATCCGTTGCATTAAAGATCAATGATCCATAATCATCCGCACCATCAACAAGGGTCATTGTCCAGACACTGCCTACTTGCGCCCAGTCTCCTGCAACAAATAAAAGCGGTGCGCCGCCCGGCATTGTCAGGGTCACTGCGCCCGGTGTGTGGAAGGTTGTTGGTGATCCGGCATCATTTGGAATGAAGTCCTGTTCAGGAGTTCCCAATGTTGCTGTAATTGTTTCGGTGATATCACCATCTTCATCTGTTGTGATGGTATCGTCGATCAGAACCGGCACTTCAAACCCGTTCACATGTACCGCGACATATTCAATGTCAGATGCGGTCAGTGTCACCGTTTTGCCGCCAAGGACGGCTGTCAGGGTGATGTTATCTTCCCCATTTTCAACACGATTTGCAAATTCAGCAAGCGCTTCTTCATTGGCATCAAATTCAGCCTGTGTGAAATACAGCTCTAACGTATCGGTATCAGCGTCACCATCATAGATGTCATCTGTACCATCAGCATTATCAGCCATAGTCCAGCGCAGGACATCATTCCCGGCATTACCATATAGGAGATCGTTCCCGTTACCGCCAGTCATGGTGTCATTATCGTCATTGCCGGTCATGCTATCCGCACCATACCCGCCCGACATTACGTCGTTGCCGACACCACCTTCCATGGCGTCGGAACCGCCTTCACCAAACATGGTGTCATTGCCAAATCCGCCAAGCATGATGTCATTGTCACCAATAACAGTATCATCGCCGTCATCGCCAAACATCACGTCATTATTATTGCCGCCGAACATGATATCAAAGCTTCCAGAGCCACCATACATCGTATCGGCGCCATCGCCGCCATCCATGAAGTCGTTGCCGGATCCGCCATGCATGGAGTCGCGATTATCGCCGCCATACATAGTGTCAGCGCCACTTTCACCAAACATGCTGTCGGAGCCGCCGTCACCTTCCATAAAGTCGTTGCCGGAACCACCGAACATAGAGTCATCATTGTTGCCGCCGGACATGTTGTCATTCTCGCCGCCGCCATGCATGACATCGTTTCCGTCATTGCCGGTCATGCTATCCGCACCGGAACCACCATACATAAGGTCGTTGTTGATACCGCCTTCCATGGTATCGGAACCGCCTTCACCAAACATGGTGTCTTTGCCAAAGCCGCCGATCATTATGTCATTGTCACCAACAGCAGCATCATCGCCGTCATCGCCGTACATCAGATCATTGTTATTGCCGCCGAACATGATGTCAAAGCTTCCAGTGCCACCATACATGGTGTCATTCCCGGATCCGCCTTGCATGAAGTCATCACCTTCATCGCCATACATCAGGTCGTCATTTTCCTGACCATAGAGGGTGTCATTGCCGGTTCCGCCATACATGATGTCGTCGTCGAAGCCGCCAGCTAGGAAATCGTTATCTTCATCGCCGTACATCAAGTCGCGTCCAACCTGGCCAAATAGGGTATCTGCGCCATGTCCACCTGACATTTCGTCGTTACCATATCCACCCAACATGGAATCAGCGCCGCCGTCACCGAACATGGTGTCATGACCGAAGCCACCATCCATGAAGTCATTGTCACCAACAACAGCATCGGCACCGTTATCGCCATACATCAGGTCGTTGTCATCGTCACCATACATTGTGTCTGCGCTTCCGGAACCGCCATACATGGTATCGGCACCAGTACCGCCATCCATATAATCGTCGCCTTGTTCGCCATACATCAGGTCGTTATTGTCCTGGCCAAAGAGGGTGTCGTTACCGGTCCCGCCATACATGATGTCGTTGCCGAAGTTGCCAGTCATGAAATCGATATTTTCATCGCCGTACATGGTGTCAGCACCAGAGCCGCCATCCATGTTGTCAACACCTTCATTGCCATACATCAAGTCGTCGTTGTCTTCGCCGTATATCAAGTCATTGCCGGACCCACCAGACATGGTGTCGCCACCATCGCCGCCAATCAATACATCGTTATCTTCATTGCCGGACATCACGTCATTTCCGTCCTGGCCGTACAGTGTATCAGCGCCATGCCCACCAGACATTTCGTCGTTGCCATATCCACCCACCATGGAATCAGCACCGCCATCACCGAACATTGTATCGTTGCCGAAGCCACCAGCCATGAAGTCATTGTCGCCAATGATGGCATCATCACCATCATCGCCAAACATCAGGTCGTTGTTATTGCCGCCAAACATCCTGTCAGCACTTCCGGAACCACCATACATGGTATCTGCGCCGGATCCGCCATCCATATAGTCGTCGCCTTCGTCGCCATACATGAGGTCATCGCCGTCTTCGCCGTACATGTAATCATTATCGGCGCCGCCATACATGGTGTCGTTGTTGTTGTCACCTTCCATATGATCGTTGCCGGTTCCGCCATACATCAGGTCATTGCCGTCTTGGCCAGTCATGTAGTCATTATCGGCACCGCCATACATAGTGTCAGCGCCGCCTTGGCCTCTCATGATGTCATCGCCATCATCGCCATACATCAGATCATTGCCCTGTTCGCCGAAAAAGCCATCGCCATTCATATAGTCGCGACCAGCACCGCCATACATCGTGTCATCATTGTCGTCGCCATACATGACATCGCCGCCGTCATCACCATATATAAGGTCATCACCGCCGCCGCCTTTCATGTTGTCGTTACCAGTACCACCATGCATCTCGTCGTTATCTTCAAGACCCATCATGTAGTCACGGCCTGCATCACCAAACATGGTGTCATCGCCGCTGTCGCCATAAAGGGTGTCATGGCCGCCATTGCCGCGGATTTTATCTGCACCGGAACCACCGGCGACAATGTCATCACCGTGACCTGCGAGGATAGCGTCATCACCGCCCTGACCGAAGATGATGTCATCACCCCAACCGCCATAAATCAGGTCAGCACCACCATAATTCCATTCAACATAATCACGATAGGCATAAGCGAAACCATATGGGCCATAATTATAAAACAGATCCATGATACGGCCATAAAGCTCATCGATATCAGAAGGCGTAAAGTCAGCTGCAGCTTGATCACCTAAGTCAAGACCCGCATTATCGCCATAAATGATGTCGCTGCCGTCGCCTGCAACGATGATGTCGCGCATGTATGTTTGCTGGTCATCAACGACACCATCCATCGTATCGTTGCCTTCACCCCCATACATGACGTCATTGCCTTGACCGCCATACATGAGATCGTTACCGAAACCACCTTCCATGGTTTCGTCGCCGATCAGCAGATCTCCGGTGCCATATTCAAACGCACCGTCCTCATTGCCAATCTCATCGCCTTCTTCAGCGTCCAGATCGTTGCCATATCCGCCATACATCAGGTCAAGTTTTACAGGATAGAAGTCATTGCCGTAACCACCATCCATGGTGTCAGCAATTTCTTCGCCCGGTCCGCGGCGACCGAACAGGATATCTGTACCGGTTCCGCCAACCAGCATGTCCTGGCCCTGATCATCAATGATCACATCACCGCCGCTTTCGCCCAGCAACATGTCGTTGCCAGCACCGCCATCAAGGAAGTCGTTGTGAGAGCCACCTTTAAGAGTATTCTCGGCTTCATCGCCGAACAGGAAGTCTTGCGCGCGACCACCTTCGATCTCTCCTGCATCATTGGTAAAGGCTGCCGCATTTGTTCCGGCAATGATGATATTCTGACCGTTTGTATCTATGTCTTCACCAGCCGCCGCATCAGGGCCTGCCAATTGTCCTGGGTTCATGTCGTCGTTGTATGGATCTTGCGGGTTTGCATCGACCACGTCATTCGTGCCAATTGAAGGCGTTTGACCGGTTGTCCAGTCAGCTTCGGTATCGGAGTCATTTTGATCAACCCGCGCGAAGATATTGTTAACGTCGATATCAAGGAAGAAAGTTTCTGCGATTGGGCTGCACTCAACCAGCTCAGCAAGGGAAATAGGACCGTAGACATCGAAAATGCCCGGTGCGACTACTTCTTGCGTGGAAATCTGGCCATTAAAGCTGCCATTGTCACCGAAAATATCAAGACCTTCTGTTGTGCCAAGGGCGCTGGTCCAGAAATGCTCAAGGGTTTCCGCATCAAAGGCAGCACCATTTGCAAGGAAGGTATCAAGAGCGGCCTCTTCGCCGTTCAGATCCCAGGACAGAATAACACCAAGCTCGGCTGTTGTGTCTGTTCCGACAGGCCATGCTGTTGTCCCATCAGGAACATCACCGGCGCTGACAACGCTGCCGCTTGCGTCAAAGACCACATAAACAGTTTCAACACCACCTTCGCCAGCGGCTTGCATAATTACCAGATGCCCACCAGAAGGAACGTCAACTGTTGGCAGGCCAATAGAAAGAGTAACGCCATCCGGACCCAATATATTGAGAGTTAAAACACCGTCTCCAACCGTGCTTTCACCGTTCCCACCCGAGGATTGATCCGTATCTGTATAATTAAACAGTTCAACATAATTGACGAGGCTGCCTTCAGCGAGTGACAGGAAGCTGTCGATGGCAGGATTACCAAGCGCGGCAAGAGCGTCAACAGTAGCGCTGTCACTATATTCACCATTCAGATCAGAACTTAATCCGATCTCATTGATCCTAAATACAGGCTGCTCAGGTTCAACTGGTTCTGGTTCTGGTTCTGGTTCTGGTTCTGGCTCAACTGTTGGTATTGTGTCTTCAACAATGCCTTGCAGTTCTTCTGGAATTTCACCTTCAGGGAATTCAAGACCAGTTCTTCCCAACAAATCAGAAATACCGATGCCGTCTCC
>PJEL010004133.1_pt1 | contig 12136 bp, 5 predicted proteins | sample 1853271 | NCBI WGS metagenome assembly PJEL01 (sample SAMN08108733, study PRJNA415343) | Invertebrate metagenome, whole genome shotgun sequencing project. | host: Globobulimina | place: Sweden: Gullmar Fjord | collected 2015-08 | reverse complement strand
CCCGAGAGCGAGCAATTTTTTCGCCTGGCAAAGACGGCGAAGCAGGCGATATTGGTTGTATCGTCGATGCAGCCGGATGCAGCCAGGCGAGAAAAGGGCCGCTCGAAGCCAGAGCGACTTTTCAGACAGAGCCTAGTATTCGATGCCACTATCGCCTCCCACATGATCCTCGACCTGCATTTGAAAGACGGTTTCTCCATCGTTGAGCTGGGGCGCTCCAGGCGTACTGCGGCCCTGTTTGACATATTTGCCCATTAAGTCCGTAAGACGCCGCACTGTCTCTGGATAGTCATCAAGGCAATTCTGTTTCTCTCCGGGATCCTCCTTCAGATTGTAGAGCTGTAAACGGGGCAGTGTCTTGAGCAGAGCCGCATCGGCAAAGGGGCTGGGATAGCTCCAACCGCCCGAACCTGGATTGAAGATCAGTTTCCAGTGGCCTTGGCGGATCGCAAAGACACCGTCAAAGGAGTGGTGTACGGTGGCTTGACGCACCGGCCCCGAGACCTTGCCCAGGAGTACCGGCAGGTGGCTGACGCTATCCTCACCCGCATTATCGTGAAGTGTGACACCCAACTGTTCGGCCACAGTGGCCAGGGTATCGGTCAGGCAGATGGTTTCATCACTGATCTGCCCCGGACGGACGGCTGCCGGCCACTGCACGATATAGGGCACCCGGTGCCCGGCCTCAAAGATGTCGGCCTTGTGACCCCGGTAGATGTGGTTGGGGTTGTGCCCGGCGGCGGCGAGCTCCTCAAAGTTCGCCATGGGCGAACAGCCATTATCACTGGTGAAGACGACCATGGTATTGTCCAGAATCCCCGCCTGTCGCAGGGCCGTGACGATTTCTCCGACATGGGCATCACACTGTGCCACGAAGTCACCGTAGAGATTGGTTTTGGTGCTCCCCGCATATTCCGCCACCGGCAGGATGGGGGTGTGCGGGCCAGGCAGGGCCAGATAAAGGAAGAAGGGTTGGCCGGTCTGGGCCTGACGTTTGATGTACTGCAGTGAACGCTCGACAAAGGTCGGCATGACGTCGATATGTTGGAAGTCCGCTCCGGTGAGACCTTTGCGCCAGAATTTCTTCTCGGTATTCTCTGTCACGCGGTCCGGTGCGGCGGTAATGCGGCCGTTTTCCACATAAACATAGGGATTCATGTCCAATGAACCACAGATCCCGAAGTATTCATCAAAGCCATTGACATTCGGGCCATTGCGCACCGGTTTGGTATAGTCAATGGGAAGGGTATTGGGGTCGTAAGAAAACGAGTCGGGAATCGCCTTGGGCCGCGCATCGGTCTTGAACTGGAAGTCCCAGCCGAGATGCCACTTTCCGATCATGGCCGTCTGATAGCCCTGTGACTTGAGTAGAGAGGCCACAGTCATGCGTCCCTTCTCAATCAAGGGCGGTGACACACCGTTGAGTACACTGCGTTTGAGGCGACTACGCCAGGCATAACGTCCCGTCAGAAGACCGTAGCGTGTGGGCGTGCACACCGCCGAACCACTGTGGGCATCGGTGAACCGAATCCCATTGGCCGCCAGGCCATCGATGTGCGGCGTGGCGATCTTTCCCTCTTTGTTGTAGCAGCTCACATCGCCATAACCGAGATCGTCGGCCAGAATAAGAACGATGTTCGGCTTCACTTGCCCTGAGCGTGCAGATGGGGTTCTTTCAGCAGTCGCCTGGTGGAGGCTGAGGCTAAGCAAAGTCAGTGTCGCTAATAAGTGGTTTCGCATGTTCATATATCTTCTCTGTTTCTTAGCAGTACGACCCAATCCTGGTCGAAGCTGTTCGGTGGAGTCCCCAAAGATGCGTTTGCCCCGCCCCCGGAAACAGTTCTAGGATTACCCTCTATCAAGCTTCCACCTGTACGCGGATTATACCAGTGTACCGAGAACTTTTCACCAGTTGCTTTGGATAAATCCACGTTGGCCTCTCCCCCGTTTCTTAAATAAAGCAGGTAGGTCTGTCCCTCATCTGCCATGGCCCAATTGTCTTCCCCGATCGCCAGACGATCATTGGGCTTCATGTTGACAATCTCTTGGGCCAGGTTTGCGTTCATAAATTTGGCGGCGTGGCCCATGACCGCCCAGCAATCTTCAAAGGTGGAATAGTCGATGTGTTTTACATCATCACTTCCCGTATAGAGCTCCATGTGACCTCCGGCCAGAAGTGCCCCCCATACCACCTCTTTACGGAGTATATCCGCCAAACCTTCGGGCCTTCTCCTGCCAAACCAGGGTTCATCAATAGACACCACCCATTTGTGACGGCTCTTGGCACTTAGATCGTACCACTTGCGGACCTCACCATGGTTGGTCAGCATGTCTACCTTTCTTGCAGGTTTGCTCAAATAGGTCTGCAGGCTGGGTCCGGTGTAGTCCCTGTATCCGATGAGTTGTGGGAAGATATCCTCGAAAACTCCGCCTGGGCCATTATGAACGGAAATGTGATCGTTATAATAGGTTAATTCCCTAACACGAGTAGCGAATTCTTTTCGCTGAGCATGCGTATTGGGTGCTTCGAACCCGGTTCCTTTGGCCTGGTTTTCCTCACCAACATTCCAGGTGACGGCCATATGATGGCCAAACCGGGCAATCAGTTCACGGTACATAATCTTGCGGGCAGTGGCAAATGTCCCTTTGCCATCCCTGTCTTCCAGATAGTTTGTGTTTTCAGATTCTGAAAGTTGAAAATGGACCATCAATCCCATTCGATCGAAATGGGTGAAGAGCACCTCCCACTGGGCCAGCTTGGACACATCATAGATATCGATGTCATCGGCTCCGGTCCAGGGCCAGGCCTCTTTACCATCTCCATAGGCATTCATACACAGGAAGTAGTGACCATTTAAGCCTAAGGTTGAAAGATAATTGACCAGCCCGATGATTCCCTTACCCTTGCCATCTCCCCAGGTGGGATCCCCGTTTTTCCAGTCTCTGATATTAGGCGTGTACAGATCATTTTCATGCCCGGGAGTTCCGTCGAACTCACCATACTCCAAAAGCACTTCAGGGCTGTTGGCTCCCAATTTTATAAAGTAATCCCCATCGGCAAAACGCAGGTAATGCTCACCCACATATTCCAGTTTGCCTTTGGCTCGGAAATCCTTTCCCGATTTGTCCTGGGGTCCAATTCTAAACGTTCCGGTTTCACCATCCGGGGCAGTTCCTCCTGTTCCTCCTGTTAGGTTTGCGGCTACATTTGTTCCTGTCACAAAACGGGTTGTATAGCTCCATGTTCCCTCTTGCCCCCCCGCGAAACGAGCTTTCCACTTATTGCCGCTCGTGGCGGAGGTGTTGGCAGGGTCTGCATCGGCATCAAAAAAACCAGGGACTTTGTATTCTTTGCCGCCGGGTGACGTAAAAGTCACATCCAATCTGAAGTTTCGAAAAGTAGCGGAGGATTCGTTTACCTGCGGTCCATCAAAGACCACCTCAATACGGTGCCACTTTTTAAAGCTGCCATCTGTATTTTTCTCCCCTTCTAAAACAGCAGAAAACGCCGAAACAGACAAAGAGAATAAAAGAATGACAGTTGTGCTTATTGACAGAAAACTCACTTGATTGGATTTCATTCGGTTAACTCCTTCTCTTGAACTTAAAATAACCTACCAACTTCCTACTTGGCTTTTAACCCATTCGACGTCGGCTGCCTTGAACAGGCTCTCAAAGTGGTGGGACACATTGTATAGAACCATGTCGAACCAGTAAGCGGCAATCTTTTCACCATAGCGTTGACCAACCTCAGTGAGAATTTCGGCAAAGATTTCACCGATCTAAGGCCTAAGACTATCGGTTCTAAAAGGCCGGGCCGGTAGCCCGACTTCATTGACTAGGTTGACTTTGGGCTTTCCTGCAAAGGCATAACGCACATACAGGGGGCCGGACAAGCCCGCTGCCTGCAAGTGTACGGTCTTGCCCTGAATCTCTGCCCGTGCACGAACCCATTTTTTCGAATCGTTCGCAAGCCAAAAGCCAATCGGGGCTTCGCCGTCCAAGGTCTTCAATCCTGCGGCATGATCGTAGTGGACGACCAAGACATTCCCTTGGCTCTGGACACGTGTCATCACCGGCCCCTCAGCCACCACATTCATGCCCAGGGTATCCCGTTGGGCCAGAAGCGATAGACGCTGTCCAATCGGCAGCTTGTCCTTGGGGTGCACGTTGCTCGCATCCCCAAGGTCGATGGTAGTGACAACACCGCAATGAGGAAGATCCAATGCCTTCAACTGGGATTCCCTCATCCAGGCCCAAGAAGGAGCCATCGGACTTTCCGGGCCTTGGTCCAAACCCCTCGCAAATCCAGGCAACATGACAATGAGAAAGTGGAAATCATCCCGTGCCCAGGCTTGGCGATAACGCAGCATCCATTGCTTGAGTGTGTCGCCGTATTTCAGCATACCAGAATTCCGGGAATACCAAGGCTCCTTCTTCATCCCGAACATCGACTGGGTATTACGTTCCCCCTGATACCAGACCAGGCCCCGGCAGGCATAGGGCGCCAGCGGATGCATCATAGCATTGTATAGAATATTTGACTGTCGCCGCAGGAAGATGTCGTCCGGATTACTCCAAGGTTTGGGCCCAGTCAGAATCCCTCTGATCCGGTCACTCGCTTCAGTATCTGCGTCAAATTCCTCCATCATGGTTTTGAAGTGGGGGACCGTCTCGGTCATGTCACGAGGCATCCACGCTTCAATGGACGAACTGCCCCAGCAGGTCAGGATGACCCCCACAGGAACGCCGGCCGCTTTTTCCAGAACATAGGCAAAGGAAAAGGCCACGGCACTATTCGGCCCTTGCGTATCCCATTTACCTTCCAAAGAGTCTTGTTCAGTAAAGGCCACAGTTCTCTTAACAGAGAAGGTTCGAAGATTCTTCTGCTCAGGCACCAGTGCCTTCACCTCTGGCACCCCACCGACCGAGAATTGCATATTGGACTGTCCCGAACAGATCCAGACCTCGCCAACAAGTACATCAGAACACTCGAATGACTCAACACTGGGCTTCACACCCGAAGAAACCTTTAAAACACGCGATTCCAATGAAGCGGACATGGAATCGAGCCGAACCTGCCACTTCCCCTTGGAGTTGGCCTGTGCAGTCTTGCATTGACCGGCGAATTCGACCGTCACCCTGGCATCCGGATCCGCTGTACCCCAGACGGGTACCGGCATATCACGCTGCAATACCATATGATCCTGAAACAGCGATCCCAGATGGAATTCCCCGGCCAGGGCCGTTGTTGTCAAGAATAGGGTGACAAGCAACCCTATGTGAGTCTTTTTCATGATCATTCTTAATTCTCTTTTTGATTTACAGGGAAAAGCACATTATTCTATCATACCCGGCCAAAATCCACCATCAGTAGAAAAGGGGATTTAGCTCATCAGCCATTGGGCACTGGTGGGAGAGGAAGAGTTTTTCAGCCACCTATAATGACTACAAAACTCGTTGCGTCCTTGGCGGCTAATTCATTCCCGGCCAGACTTTCGACTGTCCTTGCTTTAGCGAAATCACTTTGCTGAGCTTGTCTTGGTCATAGATGCGGAATGATCCGTCACGCTTGGCGTGAATCGTCCCCTGAACGAGCTTGCCATCGTTCCATTCGATGTCCACCTCAAAACCGCCGCGCGCGCGCAGGCCCTTGACACTCCCCTTGGGCCAGGCCGAAGGCAGAGCAGGAAGCAGATGAAGGATATAGGGAGCGTGGACCAGTTTTTCATCCGGAACCACAGGATGGAAATGATTCGGAACCTTCTCATCTTTCTTGTAGGCCATGAAAGCGGCATCACCGATGGTTTGTGCACCGTTATCAATGCTCCTCATATGGCTCTGGAGCAGCATCTCACAGATACCCGCAGGAACACCGAAGTTAGCATCGATTTGACCATTAAACAGGTTGGCAGAGCGTGCAGGACTTACATAGGGGTAAGCCCGTTCGCCATCCTGCAAGCGTGCCCAGAAGCTGACCGCCCAGGCCCCGCCCCAGCCGCCGCCTCGCCCGCCGCGTGTCCTGTGACCCAAAGACAGCTTGAACGCTTCGGCTAATTCCTTGTTGGTCAGCAGAGAGATATCGCGTCCCGGATACAGGCCAATAAGAGGCGATTCATTGTGACCCCACATGTCATTGGGCGTATCCCAATCTTCCGGCCATTCCTGCAATTGTCCCAATCGACCGATCTTCTGCGCACAGAGTTTCGGGATCAGCTCCTGGAGACTTTTTCGAAAGGCCTCATCCTTCTCCAGAAGGATGGATGCTTCAATGCAGTCGGTAAACAGGTTGTAGATCAGCTGTTGGTCATAAGACGCACCGTAAGTCACCTTATTCAACTTGCCATACTTGCTTTTCAGGAAGTAGTTCTCCGGGGACCAGGTTGGATAAACGAGGAGCGTTCCATCCTTCCAGGGAGCCAGAAAATCCATATAGAATTCTGCCGACCCTTTAATAATCGGGTAAATCTCTGCCAGGAACTGTCGGTTCTGACCGAAGGAATAATGCTCGTATAGGTTCTGGCAGAGCCAGGCCCCGGAATGCATCATTCTACGGCCATGCGGGTTTTGAGCCGTAAAGCCAAAGACATTTCCATTCAAGCCTGAACTCCAGCCTCCTGCTCCGAATGCCTCTTTGGCCGTATGCGCTCCGGACTCTGCAATGATCTTCATCCATCTCGCATAGGGTAAAAAGCACTCGGTGAGATTGGCCGTCTCTGTCATCCAGTAATTCATCGCCAGATTAATGTCGTTATGGTAGTCGCAATTCCACGCGGGTTTCGCGTTGATATTCCAAATCCCCTGCAAATTTGAAGGACAGGCGGTACCTCTGGAACAGGCGGTTTGTAGATAACGAGCAAAATTAAAATAGAGGCTTTCCAACTCAAGGCTTTTGCCCTTGGCCACCAGTTGATCCGTGGTCAAACCAGAAGGTTTGAAATCCAATGCCAACTGGCACCGATCAATCAAAGTTGTTAAATCATCAACGTGTGTCTTCTTCAGAGCGTCGTATCCGGAAGACACGGCTTTAGCAATCGTCTTCTCGCAATCCGCTTGGTAGTCACGGCCTTTAAATGTTGGGTAGGTCGGGAGATAGTCCGTGTACCCGGCAATGTAGAGCGTCACAGCTGTTCCCTTACGAACCGTAAGAATCCCCTCGGGTGTAGCACTAACGCCAGCCTGAGCACCTTGGGACACCACGTGAACAAGCTGCATAAATTCAATATTGTCTTTGACCATGGGGGTTTCGCCCACCAGCTTGATTCGGTTCTTCTCTCCCTGCAGAAGCTTGGTTTTATGCTTGGTCGATGCCTGGATGTTCAGATTCAAAGGTTTGCCGTCACTGGTATAACGCACAACCATCAGATCGTTGGGATAACTCACGAAGTATTCACGCGTGAATTTGGTGCTGCCAATGCTGTAGCTAACGGTGCCAATTCCCGTGCGCAAGTTCAATGACCGCTGGTAATTCTCAACCTTGTCGGCATCGTGCCCGGTAGAAATCTGCACCTGTGTAAAGGAGGTGTAATTACCCAAATTGAGCTGGCTGCTCAAATACTTCGTTGCGATGCCCTCTAGACTGTTTGGGCCAGTGCCGTATTGCTCATTGCGTGCAGCAGCCCTGACGGTTTCAAGGTGTCTATATGAACCGACACGAACGCCTGATTGAGACACCTCGTCACGGCCGCGTGACGCATTGGCCCAGGCCGAAATCTCATTAAACACGAGTTGCTCATGGTCTATCCCCCCGCCGAACATGGCTCCTAAGCGACCATTGCCCAAAAGAAGGGCTTTTCTCATGTACCCTCCCCCGCTATCTCTTCGTCCATTGTCTTGAGCCGTTGCAGCCGAATTGGCCGTAGCGGGTTTGTCATAGCGTAAAACATAACGATCATCTGCCAATCCCAGGCTGGATAAGCAGTGTGCAATGACTATGATAGCAATCAGCTCTTTGCTGCCATTTCCTAACCTCATACTACTCTTGTCCTTTCTATGAAAGCTTCTTTGGAATCTAAGAATGAGGTATTTACTTTCACTTTATGGATTATCACTCAGTCCCGAAGGTTCCCATGCTGGCGCCTCGGAGCCGCAAGCCAGTCTTGAAGTTCATTCTTCAGATCCCTCGCGATTTTGGGTTTGGCTTTCAACAGGTTGTGCTGCTCGTAGAGGTCCGATTCGATGTCGAAGAGTTCGACCGGCTCGCCGCCCTTGGCCAGCAGCTTCCACTTTCCCTTGCGCGCTATTTCGGTCGCATAGGGTTTCGGTTTCGGATAATGACGTTGGAGGTTTGGGTAGAGATTGATCTGCCAGAACACGGTTCCCCGCTTGAACGAGTCGGCCTGGCCAGTCAGGAGTGGCAGGAGGTTGATTCCGTCAAACGTATCGTCATTCGGGATCGGAATTCCTGCGGCCGAACAAACGGTGGGTAGCAGGTCATTGGAATGAGTCAACGCATTGGACACGCTTCCCGGCCGGATGCGTCCCGGCCATCGAGCAAGCCCTGTCACTCGGATGCCGCCCTCATGCAGGTCCGTCTTCCCGCCTTTTAGCTTGCCGTTATTGGCCTCGAAGGCGCCGCCGTTGTCACTGACGAAAATCACGATGGTGTTCTCTGCGATTTTCAGACGGTCCAAGGTATCAAGGATCTTTCCGAAATTGTAATCCATGCGCGCCATCATCGACCGGAAACAGTGCTGGTCGCGTGAGATTCCTTCCGCTGCGGTCAGGCTCCAATGAGGCTCGGGAGCGGGCTCGTAGGGCTTGTGCGGAGTCAGCCACCAGAGGTTTAAGAAGAAGGGTTGATCGTTTTTGTGAAATTCTTCGATCAGGCGAATGCTTTCGTCGCCAAAGATGTCAGTAAGATACATGGAATAGTAGGGATCGTCTTCGTCCACCGGCACATCATCGCGAAGGAGGCAGGTCCCGCCCTGCCGGAACAGGGTGCGTTCGCGTCCCATTTTTCCGCGCAGCGGTTGTTGTTCCTGCTGGGTCAGGAAGTGATCGAACCCGTGTTCTCTCGGTCCGGGAACCTGGTTGCGGCGCCCAGCGTCGGCCACGCGCACGCCTCCCAGATGCCATTTGCCGACATGAGCGGTCTGGTAGCCTGCGGTTTTCAGAAGTTTAGGCAGCGTGTGACATTCGGGGAGGAATTCCCCGCGATCGCTGAAGTGTTTTTTGATGTTGAAGCGAAGCGGGTATTTTCCAGTCAACACCGATGCCCGGGTCGGCGTGCAAACGGCCGAGGCCGAGTAGTATTGAGTCAGCTTGAATCCCTCAGTCGCAAGACGATCGATATTGGGGGTAGCGACGCGATCGTTACCGTAGCTGGAAAGATCTTGCCACCCCATATCATCGGACATGGCAAGGATAACGTTGGGCCGTTCAGCGGCGGCGCTCGTCAGCAGGCAAATCGAAGCCGCGATTAGCAGAACGATGGATTGAATAGCATTCATGAATTGACCTCATTTTAGTTGATTGATTCGAATTATCCTTTCGGCTGATAGGTCTTCAGCAGGGCTTCCATCTCCCGCACGACGTCGGGATGTTCTTTGTACAGGTTCTTCGTTTGGTTAACATCGACTTCCAGGTCATAGAGCTGGGCGTGCGGGGCATCCTCTTTGATTTTCCCGTTTTCGATATCGCTGTTCACGCTTCCGACAAAGGAGACACATTTCGGCCCGCCAGCAGCGTGTTCGCCGGGCCCTTTGGTGAATCCGCCGGCCCCTTGTGCCGGGATATACACCCACTTGCCTTTGCGAACGGCAAGATTCTTGGGCCTATACGGACAAAGCACAAGCGTCTCGCGCAATGGCACGCTCGGTTGGCCAAGCAGTGCCGGCAACACATTAATACTGTCGGCAAGCTGCGTATCTTCCACGGTCTGCCCGGTGAGTGCGGCAAAGGTGGCCAGCATATCCACAGCACTGATCAATTGATCCGATACGGTGTTCGGCTTGATTCGTCCCGGCCACTTGGCAATGAACGGTACGCGGTGGCCGCCCTCCCACACACCAAATTTGAAACCGAGCAGGTCGGCATTCTGGCGATGCCCGGCCTTGAAGGCATCCTGCCCTCCGGTATTGAACATGCCACCGTTATCACTGGTCACAATGACCAGCGTATTGTCTGTCAGACCATTGTCCTCCAGACAGTTCGTGACTTGGCCGACCAGCCAGTCAAACTCATGAATAAAATCCCCGTACAGCCCGCACTGGCTGGTACCTTTGAAACGCGGCGCCGGCGTGAAGGGATGGTGAATATTCGTGGTCGGCAGGTAGAGGAAGAACGGCTTCTCTTTGTTTTCCTTGATCCACTTGACACTCTTCTCTACCAGCAACGTGGCGGTCCGTTCATCGTCATAGATTTCGTGAGCTCTCTTTGCACCGGCAAACCGGTTGGGAGTCTTACGGCCCGCTTCAGGCGGGAACGTCGGCGTTATCGAAAAGGGCTTCTTGCCGAAAACCAAGGGATCACTCGGATCATAGCCGACGATGGCGTCATTCTCGACATAGACATAGGGGAACCCGCTGTTGACCTTGGGAACGCCGAAATAGTAATCGAAGCCGAGTTCCAGCGGCCCCGGACGCAATGGCTTGTTCCAATCCGTTTTTCCGGTTCCAAAGCCCAGGTGCCATTTCCCAACGGCTGCGGTGGCATAGCCTTTGTTCTTGAACAATCGGCCCAACGTCAGCTTGTCCAAATCAATAAGCAGCGGCTGCGAATGGCTGCAAGGTCCCCAAAGCCCTTTGCCATTGTTGGCTCTGACGGGATACTCCCCAGTCAGCAGGCCATAACGCGAGGGCGTACAAACGGCCGACGCCGAATGGGCATCGGTAAAGCGACGACCCTGAGCGGCCAGCTTGTCGATATTCGGCGTCTTGACCTTGGTGGCGCCATAACAACCGAGGTCGCCGTAGCCCAAGTCATCCGCAAAGATGAGGACGACATTCGGAGACGATTTGAGTTTTTCTTCAACAGCCTCTGGTAGCGGCGGTATTGTCAAGATCCCTTCCGGATCGGGATTGCGGTTTGATGTCGTCTCTCCAAAGGCATACCAGTAGCACCCGACCTGATACCCCATGTTACAGTCTGTTCCTGACCAGACTTCCATGTCGAGTTGCAGGGATTTGCCAAAGGGCATGGTGTCGAGTGCCCGAGTTCGGGTTTCTGTGCTGAGCCCTTGAGCGTTGCGTTCAGTCACATCGGTTTTCCGGTTCAGCTTGTTGTAAACGTGCGCACGGGGCTGAGCGTGAAAAGGATGTTCATAAAAATCAGTACTGCGCCCCCCCCACGAGTAGGCGTAATAGTCTTCCGTACCCGTACCAAAGATCGACGGAAAATCCTCACCATCGGTCCAAATCTTTTCATCTCCTTCGCCCCACCACTTCTCAACAGGGTTCATAATAGTCAGGGCATCGCCGACATAGACACCACGCCCCTTTAGGGTGACGTAGTTCCAATCCGAATGAGGCCGGGTTGGGACGGGGTACTGTCCGCGCCAGGCAGCGTGGAAGGTCATCGTACGATCATCCCAGGTCCATGGTTGTAACAGAGCGTCTAGCTGGAAATCGACCGGCTTGTCACTGAGATTAAGAAGGCTTATGCTAGCCGAGTTCTGATAGGGCATCACCCAACGGCTCTTCATGCTGCCGTCCTGGTCCACTGAGCTGTACCAACCTTGAACCGGATTCAGTCCAATTCCACAGCCGAAGAAATCGCCGATGGGGCACCAGACCGTTTCTTTGCCATCAAACTCGGCCTTGAGGATGACCTTGCGCGTGACCGTAGGATCGTCATAGTTGCCAAGCTTCACCAAGAGCTTGCGTATAGCCGCCGGTGCGCCGGAAGGCAGCTTGAGCGTGGTTTCCTTACCGGGTTCCAGTCGCCCAGATCGGGCTCGCGGACTTTCATGCTCACCAAAGGAGGGATCCAGCAGAGCCCTCCCCGTTTTCTCAGTCAGCGGCTTGGCCTTGTCAAAATCCGCCATCGTGAAGGTCTTTACCTTTGTTCCCTTATCATATTCGCGGAACGTAAACTGAAAAAAGAAGGGACGCTCATTGACAGTCACCCTGCAGCTCTTGGCATAGGGAATGGGAAAAAATGAAACCGCTGAACGTAGTGACGGGTGAGCCAGAGG
>PJEL010004132.1_pt1 | contig 12137 bp, 7 predicted proteins | sample 1853271 | NCBI WGS metagenome assembly PJEL01 (sample SAMN08108733, study PRJNA415343) | Invertebrate metagenome, whole genome shotgun sequencing project. | host: Globobulimina | place: Sweden: Gullmar Fjord | collected 2015-08 | reverse complement strand
ACGAGGTTGCCCGGATCCGTATCAACATCATAGCCGGACTCCGTCGGATTGACGAAGCCGAGATGATTGGCGTAGACATCGCTCGGAGTGTCTGTACGGACACGCAGGCTAGGATCGCCGAAAAGCGTCCAGAACTTGAACTCGTTGAAGCCGCTGCCGCCGTACTCGTCGATCATCTGGCATGAGCCGTTGAAGCAAAGCGCGGCGTAGCAACGCTTCGTCTCGGCGACCAGCAGGTCGATGCACTCGTCTTGCGCGCACATCGGCGGGTTCCAGCTCTGACTGATCGTCGATGCGTACATCGCGACGGCGCCGGTCGGCTCGCCGCCGTTCGTCGCCCTCAGCCAGGCCTCCGCAAAGCAGGTGCCACTCTGGAACTCGCCGTTGTTGCATGCGACGCTGAAGATGGTGGGCAACTTGTTGTCGTTCGTGAGCGCGTTCACGTTCGAGTTGCTGAAGCCCGTCGATCCCCAGCTCGTCATGCTGCCGTGGCCGGTGTAGTTGATGATGCTGCGGCCTTCGTTCAAGGCATCGGCGACCATCGTCGATGTCGCGCCCGGATCGTAGGTCTGATCGACCTCGGTGTAGGTGAAGCCGAGCAGCTTGCCCCGGATCACATCCTCGTGTTCGTAGTCCATCTCGCTGTCGTCGCCCGGGCCCTCGCTCGAGGCGATCCCCGTTCCCTTGTGGTACCAATCAGCGGCGGACTGCGCGTCACGCTCGTACTCGATCGAGCGTTCGACCTGCGTCTGGACCTGGGACAGGTTCTCCGCCGACATCCGCCCAACGAAAGCGTCGGGATAGTCGTCGGCGCCGGCAAGCAGCGAGTAGGACGGATCGCTCGCGCCACCATTATTGTAGTAGGGAACCTGCGCAACATCGCCGACGAGCACGATGAAACAGACGCCATCCGTGTCGTAGCAGTCCTGCACGAACTGCTTGACCTGCGTTCCAGTCGCACCGACCGTCGAGACATCGACGATCTCCGTCTTGATCCCCATCGTGTTCTTCCAGTTCACGAAGGGCATCACGGCGCTGTGGAAAGCGTCGTAGCAGATCACCATCATGTTGCCCGCTTCGGCAACGCTTTCGTAGCGATCGGTCATTCCGGCCGTCGCATAGTTCAGATAGTGACGTTCGTAGATCTTCTCGAACTCGGTCACCCTGGCATCGGGTTTCTGGCTGAGCACGTTCGTCAGACCAGGCCCCGCCGACGTCACCTCGACCGTCATGCTCGTGCAGACGCGAAGCACGCCCCGGGCGGGATTGTAGGTGAAGGGGTTCATCGCGAGCACCAGGCCGCGAGTGTCGCGCATGATGTAGGGCTGATCTATCGTTGCGGATTCCGTGGGGAACCAAGCGTCCTCGCCGTAGAAGTCGTCGAAGGTGTAGGGCACCTGCGCCGGATCGATCTGGCGCGAGAGGTTGCCCTTCGACGGAATGGGCGCCATCGCCATGAACTCCCGGTACTGCACATCGACGACGCGCAGTGTCATGGCCGCGTCGTCGGGGATGAGCAGCGATTCGCGGATCGTCGGCAGCGCGGGCATTCCCGGTTCCTGGAAGCGGGCGCGCTTGCCCAACTGAATGGAGACGTAGTCGCGGCCCGCGATGGGCACCGTCTCGACGTCGAAGTGCTGAAGCTCCAATCTCAGCACCGTGTGCTGAAGATCGGACTGTAGAAGCTCGATCGAAAAAGCGTCCTCACCGGGCGCTAGTTCGATGCGCTCGGCGGCAAAAGCAGGCGCCGTCAGGAGCGCGATGCTAATGAGCAGGATTGGCAATGCTCGCATGATTTCCCCTTCGTCATGGGCCGTTGAGGGACCCTCATTAATTAACCCGAGTACCGGGTCATTTTATCAGATATTACAGGGGGCAGCAATGCCCGACAGGGCACGATAGGGAGCATGAAGAAGCCCCCTCCCTATGGGAGAGGGCTCAATTTGAAGCTCTGAAGCCCGGATCAGGCGTTGGCGGGAGCCGGAATCGCCTCGAAGACCTGGGTGATGATCCGTGTCGCCTGCTCGAGCTCGGCATCGGTGATCACGAGCGGCGGGGCGAAACGGATGATGTTGCCGTGCGTCTGCTTGGCGAGCAGGCCCGCGTCGCGCAGCGCGAGACAGGCATCCCAGGCCTCGAAATCGTCGTCGAAGACGACAGCGTTGAGCAAGCCCTTGCCGCGTACCTGCTTGATGCGGGGACAGTCGATCTTGCTGAGATCGTCGCGAAGCCGCGCGCCGAGAACCTCGGAGCGCTCGGCGAGATTCTCATCATCGAGGACATCGAGGGCGGCGCTGCCGACGGCGGCCGCAAGCGGATTGCCGCCGAAGGTCGAGCCGTGGGTGCCCGGCGTGAACAGTCCCATGATTGCTTTGTCCGCGACGATCGCGCTGACGGGAAAGACGCCGCCGCCCAGGGCCTTGCCGAGCGTCATCACATCGGGTCGCACACCCTCGTGATCGACGGCGAACTTCTTGCCCGTTCGACAGAAGCCGGTCTGCACCTCGTCGGCGATGAACAGGATGTTCTTGGCGCTGCAGATGCGGCGCACCTCCGTGAGATAGCCCTCGTCGGGCACGAAGACGCCCGCTTCGCCCTGGATCGGTTCGACCAGGAAAGCGACGGTGTCATCCGTGATCGCCGCTTCGAGCGCCGCCGGATCGTTGTAGTCGATGATATCGAATCCCGGCATGTAGGGACCGTAGTTGATGGTCGCGTCGGGGTCGGTGCTGAAAGAAATGATGGTGCTTGTGCGGCCGTGGAAATTCTCGGCGCAGACGATGATCCTCTGCTTGCCGTTCTCGACACCCTTCACCTCGACGCCCCAACGGCGAGCGAGCTTGATCGCGGTCTCGACGGCCTCGGCGCCCGTATTCATCGGCAGCGCCATTTCGTAGCCCGTGTAGGCGCAGAGCTTCTCGAGGAAGTCGCCCATCTTGTCGTTGTGGAACGCCCTGCTGGTGAGCGTGACGCGATCCGCCTGGTCTTTGAGGGCCCCGATGATTTTAGGATGCCTGTGCCCCTGATTCACGGCGGAATAAGCGGAGAGGAAGTCCATGTACTCCCTGCCCTCGGGATCCTTAACCATCACACCCATTGCCTCGGCAATCACGACGGGCAAGGGATGATAATTGTGGGCTCCGTAGGTTTCGTCTTGGTGAATGATGGACTTGCTGTCTTTCATATCTCCCCCCTTCCTCGGCTCGTGAAAGCCTGGGGTGGCCAGTCATTGGGACATGGGATGCCGCGGACCGGGTGACGCGGCGACCGTCCCATACGGTAGTGCGAATATAGATGAGCGATGCGATTCCGGCAAGTGACGGGGCCCCAATCACTTAGGGCAATCCGACGGGAGGTGGCGGGGCGGGCCGCGAAGCGCCTTAAGTGTAGCGCCCGCAGCCGCTTAGTAAATAGGGCGCCTAGGAAGTCTTCGCGGCGCTCAGCAGTTCATCCACGATGGCAAGCAGTTCGCGCCTCTCGAAGGGTTTGGCGAGAATGCGGTCGGCTCCGAGCGCGAGCGCCGTATTGAGATAATCCGCCGGATCCGCGCGGCCCCCGCCCGAAATGGCGATGATCTTGCAGCCCGGGTGGTCCCGCTTGAGTTCCCAGACCATCTCGAGGCCCTCTTTTTCGGGCATGATGATATCGGTGATAACGAGATCGGGGGCCTCGCGCTTGAAGGCGGCATCCGCTTCGTGCCCATCGCCGGCGCTGATCATCTCGTGACCCTCGCGGCTGAGCATCCTGCAGATCATCTCCCTGACTTCAACATCATCGTCCGCTATCAGAATCTTTGCCATGGCTAAACCTCGATCAGCTGGTTGCTGTCCAAAACCTCTCGGACCTTCCTGCCTAGCTCGCGCAGGGCCAGAGGTTTCTTAAGGTGCGAACTGAATTCATATTTCTCTAGCGCCGTTTTCAATTCGGACTCCGGTACGCCCGTAACAAGCATGATCGGCAGACTGGGGCGAATCGTTTTGATTCTCGTGCTCAATTTGCCTCCGCAGATCTTGGGCATCGTATAGTTCGTGATCACGAGATCGAAAGCATCGGGGCTTCTTTCAAAAGCCGCCAGTGCGGCAACGCTATCCGTGTGGGTTTCGACCGTGTAGCCGAAACTCTCCAGAATGCGCTGGGAGAGCTCGGCAATCTCCGCTTCGTCATCGACAAACAGGATCCGCTCTCTGCCGCGCGGTGTGCTGTGGGAGTTCTCAATCTTGGAGTCTCCATCCACCATGATTATCGGTAGATGGATCCTAAACGTGGAACCCTGCCCCAACTCACTCTCGACCTCTATCTTCCCTCCATGGCTCTTGATAAAACCATGAACGACGGACATGCCAAGCCCTGTCCCCTCATCTGTCCTCTTTGTCGTGTAGAAGGGTTCGAAAATGCGCTTCAGAGTCAAGGAATCCATTCCGTGCCCGGTATCGCTTACGCTCAATGTGAGCGCCTCTTTCGCTTCGCTATGGACATCTCCATCGAAGTCACATTCGCCGAGCGCGAGAGTGATGGAAAGCGTTCCCCCATCCTCCTTCATCGCATGCGAGGCGTTTGTGCAGAGGTTCATGAGCACTTGGTGGATCTGGATGGGATCCGCGAGGACAAGGCCGGGCTCATCGCAGAGATCCCGTTTAATCTCAATGGAATTGGGGAGCGACGCCCTCAGCAGCTTGAGCCCCTCCTTTATAATCATTCCAATCTTGACGGGCTTCCTGTCCTTTTCGGACTGGCAACTGAACGCCAGGAGCTGCTCGACCAGATCCTTGGCGCGCCAGGCCGCGGTCTCGATGTGTTTCAGATCCTGCCAGGCCTGACTCCCCTCCGCAAGCTGCTCGCGGAGAAGATCGGCGTAGCCGATGATGGGGGAAAGGATGTTGTTGAAGTCGTGGGCAACGCCACCGGCGAGTGTTCCTACAGTCTCCATCTTCTGAGCCTGACGGAGTTGCTCCTCCAACTTATGCCTCTCCTCCTGGGCGCTGCGCCGCTCGGAGATATCCTGAACGGTTGCTACAAAGAGCATCGAGTCCTGGGCTCTGAGCATCTGCAGTTGAATCTCCGCCGGATAGAGGCTGCCGTTCTTCCGGAGTTGAACGGTTTCGATCTTGACGAGCTGCCGCTCGCCGCTGAGCAGAGGCTCTATGATCACTTCCAGCGACTCGCGATTGATGCCCGGCGATATATCGAGTGGAGTCATCAATTGTAATTCAGCGGAGGAATAGCCCAGGTTACGTCGAGCGCTCTTGTTGACATGGACGAATTTCCTCGTCTTCGCGTCAACGACCCGGATCTCTTCGAGCATATTCTCGAAGACGTCTCTCAGGCTCTCAATGCGGTCATGCGCAAGCTTGCTACGCACGGACACGAGCTCTTCGATCAAGTCACTACGTGATCTGTCACTATCGGATGTCATACAGTAGTTTGCTCCTCATTCGGCCCCAGTGAGCCCGCATTCAGCATGACGACACCTACCGTGGAAGGTGGCGCTTGCGGCCTCGCTCTTCTTATCGGCAGGTTCTGCTTGGCAATGAGCATTAATACGTTGGAGTCGATGATTTTAGGGGCCTGAATGCGGGATCAGCGGGAGCGACGAAGACCCTGCAGAGAGCCAACGGTCGTCAAACCGCGTTTGCTCGCGCCAATGCCGTCGATGGCCGCGCGAGCGCCGGAAAGCGTTGTGATGCACGGGATTTCCATGAGCGTCGCGGAGCTGCGGATCGGCACCTCATCGTAGCGGCTCCGCTTCCCGAGCGGGGTATTGATCACCATCTGCACATCACCAGCCAGGATGCGATCGCCGATGTTCGGCGATCCCTCGCCGACCTTCGCGATCATCTCGCAGATGAGACTATTGTCCTGCAGGAAAGCGGCCGTGCCCCGTGTCGCGAGAAGCTCAAAGCCTGCTCGTCGCAAATCCCTTGCGAGCGGCAGAAGGCCGGCCTTGTCGCGATCGTTGACACTCACGAATACGCAACCGGATTCCGGCAGGCCCTGGCCCGACGCAAGCTGCGCTTTCGCGAATGCCGACCCGAACTCCGTGCCAATCCCCATCACCTCGCCCGTGCTCTTCATCTCGGGACCGAGAAGCCGATCGGTATCGGGAAAGCGCCGGAAGGGGAAGACCGGCCCTTTGACGAACACCTTATCGAGCGGCGGTGCTTCGCTCACGCCCTGCTCCGCGAAATCCTTGCCGAGCATGGCAAGCGTCGAAATGGCCGTTAGCGGCAACTGCGTCGCCTTCTCGAGAAAGGGAACCGTGCGCGATGCGCGGGGGTTGACCTCGAGCACATAGACGCGTCCTTCGAAAACCGCGAACTGTATGTTCAGCGGTCCCACGATCCCAATCGCCAGCGCCAGACGCGTTGTGTAGTCGCGCATGATCGCGATCTGGGTATGGGTAACGAGGAAGGGGGGGATCACGGCGAAGCTGTCGCCGCTGTGAATACCAGCCTCTTCGATGTGCTGAAGGATGCCGCCTATGAGCACGCTCTTGCCGTCACAGATCGCATCGACATCGAACTCGACGGCATCCTCGAGGAAGCAGTCGATAAGCACGGGTGCGCGCGGATTGACGCCGGCGGCCGTCTTGAAATATCGGCGAAGCTCGGTTTCGTCGTAGGCGACCTGCATTGCCCTGCCGCCGAGAACGTAGCTGGGACGTACGATGACGGGGTAGCCGATCCTTGCGGCTTCCGCCGCGGCCTTGTCCATATCCATCGCGCTGCCGTATGAGGGGGTCGGGATGCCCAGCTTGTCGGCCAATTCGCCGAACTGATCTCTATCCTCCGCCATGTCGATCGCTGCGACGGGGGTGCCGAGAATAGTAGCTCCCGAATCGCCCAGAATCTTGGCGAGATCGAGAGGTGTCTGGCCCCCAAGGCTGACGATCACGCCCTCCGGCTGTTCGCGCTCTATGATGTGCAGCAGCTCTTCGCCCTGTAGAGGCTCGAAGTAGAGACGGTCCGAGCTGTCGTAGTCGGTGCTCACGGTCTCGGGGTTGCAGTTGACCAGGATCGCCTCGATCCCCTCGCGTCGCAGTGCTGCGACAGCGTGGCAGCAACAGGTGTCGAACTCGATCCCCTGACCTATCCGATTGGGTCCGCTGCCGAGCACGATCACCTTGCGGCGATCGCTTGGGTCGGCCTCGCAAGGGCCATCCTCCCAGGTCGAGTAGAGGTAGGGTGTCTTCCCGGCGAACTCGGCGGCGCATGTATCAACTCGACGGAAAACCGGTCTGAGCCCGAGCGAATCGCGTTTCGCCTTGATCACGGCGCCCGTCGAGGGTGGGCGCAGCAGCCCGGCGATCCTGGCGTCGCTGAACCCCTCGCGCTTGGCGAGACGAAGCATCTCGATGGGCAATGTGCAGAGTGAGAATCCGGCTAGCTTGCCTTCGACCTCGACGAGTCGGGCGAGGTTGTCAATGAACCAGGGATCAATGCCCGTTATGCTCCATAATTCTTCCGCGCTCAGACCTCGGCGCAGAGCCTCATGCACATCCGCGAGGCGTCGCGGGTTCGGGCGCGCCAGGGCTTCTCTCAGCGTGGCGAGCGGGCGAGGAGCCTCCCCCTCGTCGCCGATCATCTCGCTGCGATCCTCGATGGGCGGCGAATCCCATCCTTCATGACCCAGTTCGAGCGAGCGCATCGCCTTCTGCAGCGCCTCGCGGAAACTGCGTCCGATCGCCATGACCTCGCCGACCGAGCGCATGCTTGTTCCCAGTCGGTCCGAGCTTCCGGGGAATTTTTCGAAGGACCAGCGGGGAATTTTGACGACGGCGTAGTCGATCGCCGGCTCGAAGCAGGCCGACGAGCAGCCCGTGATCTCGTTCGGCAATTCGTCGAGGGTGTAGCCGACGGCGAGCAGCGACGCGATCTTGGCGATCGGATAGCCCGTCGCCTTGCTCGCAAGGGCGCTGCTGCGGCTGACACGCGGGTTCATTTCGATGAGCAGGTGTTCGCCGCTTGCCGGATCGACGGCGAATTGAACGTTGGAGCCTCCGCAGACGACACCGATGGCGTCGAGCACCTTCAGCGATTCGTCGCGCAGGTGCTGGTATTCGCGATCGCTCAGAGTCTGCGCTGGGGCCACCGTGATGCTGTCGCCCGTGTGGACGCCCATCGCATCGACGTTTTCGATAGAGCAGACGATGATCCCGTTGCCGACGCTGTCGCGGATCACCTCGAACTCGTACTCTTTCCAGCCGAGCAAGCTCTCTTCAACAAGAACATTTCCAACGGGACTGAGGCGGAGCCCCTCTTCGGCGATGCTGCGAAACTCGGCTTCGCTGTTTGCGATCCCCGAGCCCGCGCCCCCAAGCGTGAAGCTCGCCCGCAGAATAGCAGGGTATCCAATCCTATCGAGAGCGGCGTCGATTTTCGATGGCGAATCGAGAAGGAAACTCTTGGGGACGCGCAGCCCGACCTCTTCCATTTTCGCTTTGAACAGCTCGCGGTCCTCGGCGAGGTGGATACTTTTGGTGCTCACGCCGATCAACTCGACGCCGTGCCGCTCGAGCGCACCGTTCTCCTCAAGCGCGATGGCGAGGTTGAGCGCCGTCTGTCCGCCGACTGTTGGCAGCAGGGCGTCGGGCTTCTCGACCGCGATGACCCCCTCCACCTGCTCGGGAGTGAGGGGTTCGATGTAGGTGGCGTCGGCGAGTTCGGGATCGGTCATGATCGTCGCCGGATTGCTGTTGATCAGGATGATGCGATAGCCTTCGCGCTTCAGAGCCTTGATCGCCTGCGTCCCCGAGTAATCGAACTCACAGGCCTGACCGATCACGATCGGGCCGGAACCCAGGATCAGGATGCTCTCGATATCCCTGCGCGCGGGCATCAGCGACCCCTCCCCGCGGCCGCGCTGCGCGCCATGCCGCGCCGCTTGCCCATGTCGCTACGGAAGCGCCGGAAGAGGTGATGGCTGTCCCGCGGTCCGGGTGCCGCCTCAGGATGAAATTGCAGCGAATAGACGGGGCGCCCGATAAGCTCGAGCCCTTCAACCGTATTGTCGTTGAGACTCAGGTGGGTGATTCGCGCCATTTCGGGGTGAAGCGATTCGGCGGGAACGGCGTAGTTGTGGTTTTGACTCGTTATCTCAACCCGCCCGTCGGCAAGTCGCTTCACGGGATGGTTGGCTCCGTGGTGACCGAAGTGCAGCCGTTCCGTACTCGCGCCGATCGCGCGGGCGAGCAACTGATGCCCGAGGCAGATCCCGAAGACGGGCAGATCGGCGCTCAGGATTTCACCAACCATCTCGACCAGTCGCGGCAGACCGGCCGGGTCGCCCGGACCGTTGCTCAAGAAGATTCCATCGTAGTCGCCGCCAAGAATCTCGGCTGCCGGTGTGTAGGCCGGCAGTATGCTCCCCTCGCAACCCTCGGCGGCGAGGCGGGTGATGATGCTTCGCTTGACGCCGAAATCCAGAACGGCGACGCGGAACGGGCCTCCGCCTTCGGGTGGGGGTGATGTTGCCGCAAAGGGACGGGGCGTCGGCGTCGTCACGCGGGCCACCCAATTGGTCTCGCCGATAGGGGCGAGCTCGCGAGCGCGGGCGACGAGGGTTTCCGGGTCGGCTCCTCCGAGCGCCGCTCGGCAGCAGCCCTTTTCTCTGAGCTGGATGGTGAGGGCGCGCGTGTCGATGTCGGTGAGGCCCGGCACCTCCTCCTTGCGCAGGTAGTCGTCCAGCGAGCGCTCGGCGCCTCTGTGAAAACTGCGCCGGCAGTGATCGCGAACGACGACCGCGGCCGGGTGGATGCGCGCGGACTCGTAGTCCTCGAGGTGGATGCCGTAGTTGCCGATGTGGGGGGCGGTGAAGACGACGATCTGGCCGGCGTAGCTGGGATCGGTGAGGATCTCCTGGTAGCCGGTCATGCCGGTATGAAAAACGATCTCCCCCGCCGCTTCGCGCGGCGCACCAAAGAGTCGACCCGTGAAGACGAGACCGGACTCGAGGGCAAGGGTGGCGAGCAAGGAGACCCTTTCTGTCCTTCGGTTGCGCTAAGCTGGGCTGCGAAGAATCGGGCGAAGCTCCGATAGCTTCAAATTGCGCGCACACTACGAAGATCGGGGCTCCGAAACAAGTCTTTTCTGCTGCCGGCCCGCTCCTGCTATACTTTTAATGATTCCGTCACGAACTGGAGGGATACGCCGCGATGAGCGATTGGATCGGGGATATCGCGCTACTGCGCGCCGAAGGGCTGGGTTGCGTGCTTTTCCTCTGCGTTGCGAACTCCGCCAGAAGCCAGATGGCGGAGGGGATCGCCCGCTTCATCGCCCCGCCGGAAGTCACTGTCGTATCGGCGGGCTCGGCCCCGAGCCGAGTTCACCCCCAGGCGATCGCCTCGCTCGCGCGGATCGGCATCGACATCTCGAGGCAACGCTCGAAGAGCCTGTCGGAGCTCGAGAACACCGGCGTCGAGGCCGTCATCACGCTCTGCGCCGAGGAGAACTGCCCAATCTGGCTCGCCGATGCGCTCCGCTGCCACTGGCCGCTCGACGATCCGGCGGGCGCCGAGGACGAGCCCACCGCCTTCGACGCCGTTCGCGATGAATTACTCCTCCGCCTCGGCGCGCTGTTCGCGGACTAGCGAGCGATCACGGATCAGTCGCTCGGAGAGTCGGGCAGATCCCAGGAAATGAAGACGGTCGAAGGGATGATGGGATACTCGATCCTCACCTGGTAGACGTCGAAGGCCTCCCCGTCCCAGCCGAGGTGATCGAAGACGTAGCGGGCCATCTCGGCCTGCCGCGGCAGGTCGGGCGAGTGCAGCACGGCCGGCCCGCGGCCGAGGTAGGCGACCTGCTCCTGCTCGCTGTCCAGGTTGTTCACCTTGCGCCCCTCCTGCTGCTCGGGCGGCTCCGCGATCGTGTCGCGGAAAACGCTCTGCCAGGGATCGATGCGCCCGTAGGTGTCGCTGCGCAAGAGAAGGGTGAGAGAGAAGACTCTGCTCGGTACCCTGGTTTCGGAACGGACATGGCCGTAAAGGTTGTTCTCGGCTCGGTAGCGGGGCGCTACGCCGCGGATTACGGTGCCGGTGAACCAGTCAATAGCCCCCTGCATGCCGATATCGGGAGTGATGAGCTGACCGAAGAGGCGACCGCCTTTTCCCCTTGTCGCGCGGAACTCCGGCAGAGGTTTGCTGCAGAACTCCTCGAGCAGTCCGAGTTCGGGCCCGGCGGCCGCCGCGGCATCGACGGGTTCGCCCTTGCCGTCCTTGAACTCGAAGTCGTCGCTACGGACGGAGGTGAAGGAGGTCGGCAGAGGGGCGTCCTCGCGTAGCCGCTGGAGTCCGTGATGGCCGAGCGCCGAGGCGAAGTCGAGGAGCAGAGGGTCTTCCGGGGAGGGCTGGATGAAGAGGAGTGTGGACTGAGCCTTCGCGAGGCTCCCATGGATGTGCCGGTTGGCCCGGTAGGCCGCCTTGCGCTGGTTGACGCCGAACTGCCGCGCGTCCTGATTGTTCACCAGGGAGTAGATCATCGAGTCGAAGGTCTCGCGGTCGCCCGCGCATTCCGCGACGAGGCGTTCGAACTCGGCCATCCCGGCTTCGATCTCGCCCAGGACCTTGGCCTCGACCCCAAGGCGCGCGCCGGCCTTGAGCAGCGTGCGGGTGTTCGCCTGACCGAGCATGAAGGGGCCGGCGTCCAGGGGCTTGCTTGCCGTCGCGACCCGGAAGACCTTCCAGGCCAGCTTCATGTCGATCTTCAGTCCCCGCTGGAGATCGACGGCCTTGACGACCCCGCCCGGCACCGCGGCGAAGAGCTCGCCGTAGGCGATCCGCAGGCGGTTGAGGACTTCCGAAGCTCTCTGTGGGAAGGGTTTCATCGTTTTTTTTGTCGCTTTTTCCACGTTGTGACTCCCACTAGACTGTACTGATTCACAAGCACTTAAGCAATATCAAAGCTCAACATAGCTAGTTTATGAAATTTCCCTGGCATTTTTCAAGAGCTTTTTCATGAAAAGCTTGCGTCCTGAATCAAAAGACCCTATACTGGCCAGCATCGAGATCCAAGGGTCCTAAACCCCCCAAATTCTGGAGAGCTAAGATGAAAAACGGAATGCTAATGATCACCCTCGCGCTGCTGATGGCCCTGCCCGTCCTGGCCGGCGCTATCACCCATATCGAGGACTTCGAGAGCGGT
>PJEL010004131.1_pt1 | contig 12138 bp, 10 predicted proteins | sample 1853271 | NCBI WGS metagenome assembly PJEL01 (sample SAMN08108733, study PRJNA415343) | Invertebrate metagenome, whole genome shotgun sequencing project. | host: Globobulimina | place: Sweden: Gullmar Fjord | collected 2015-08 | reverse complement strand
CATTTAGAAAAAAGTAAAACTAAATACCTAATTATTAACACAGGCAATGCCAACGCAGGAACCGGCCAAGTCGGTTTTGATGATGCCATGGAAATTTGCCAAACTCTGGCAGATGCCAGGGGTGTTGACGTTTCTACGGTGTTACCTTTTTCAACGGGGGTGATTGGCGAGCGCTTACCCCTTGCTAAAATAACCAGCGCGATTCCAGCTGTATTTGATAACTTAAGTGAAAAAAATTGGTTTGAAGCTAGTCGTGGCATTATGACAACCGATACACAACCGAAAGGATTCTCTAGCCAGTTTGAGTATCAAGGTCATACCGTTTTTATTTCTGGTATATCTAAAGGTGCGGGCATGATCAAGCCTAATATGGCCACTATGTTAGGGTTTATTGCCACCGATGCATGTGTGAGTAAAAACATGCTTCAATCTATTTGCTCTGAGCTGGGCGAAAAATCCTTTAATCGCATCACTATAGATGGCGATACCTCTACTAATGATTCCTGCATGCTCATGGCATCTGGTTGCAGTGCTGTACCAGAGCTTGATGAAAAAAGTGATCCATTTTATTCGGTATTAAAGTGTGAACTTGAAAAAGTCTTTTTACATTTGGCTCATGCTATTGTGCGTGATGGTGAAGGCGCTACCAAATTTGTGGAAATCAATGTAAGTCAATGTGTTAATTCTGCTGAAGCGCTTGATATAGCCTATACAGTGGCTCACAGCCCGCTTGTAAAGACGGCTCTGTTTGCATCTGATGCAAACTGGGGTCGTATTCTGGCAGCCGTGGGTCGCAGCCAAGTTGAAAATATGAATGTGGATGAAATTCAAATTCATATTGATGAAGTGTGCATTGTTCAAAACGGTGCACGGGCTCAAAGTTATACAGAAGAAGCTGGCAGTGCGGTTATGTCTCAAGATGAAATAAGTATCCACATTAATATGGGGCGTGGTACCGCCTGTGAAACAGTGTGGACCACAGATTTGTCTCATGAGTATGTAACTATTAATGCCGAATACCGAACTTAAGCAGAAGGTTAGAATGAAAACAGTTCAGGTGGTTGCGGCGGTAGTTTTCTCAAAGTGCCAAAAAAAAGTTTTTTTAGCCAAACGTGCTAAAAACGCCCATCAAGGTGGGTTGTGGGAGTTTCCAGGTGGTAAAAAAGAAGCCGGTGAATCTCCCACGCAGGCACTATATCGCGAGTTAGAAGAAGAGTTGTCGATTAAAGCACTGTCTATGAGTCCTTTAATAAAGCTAAACCATGACTATGGCGATAAATTAATTGAGTTAGATGTTTATAAGGTTACCGATTTTTCAGGAGAGCCTTTCGGTGCAGAAGGACAAGAGACTCGCTGGGTCTTGATTGATGAAATCGATTCTTTAAATTTTCCTGCTGCCAACCAAGCCATTATTCAGGCTATTTCTAAGTTTTAATTCAACTAGTTACTACTTCCTGATAACCATTCTTTTACACCAGCTTGTCACTGTCGAATAGTTTTTCCTATGTTATTATTATCTTGCTTATTTGGTGCGCAATGCGCGAGATTTTAATGATCTTAGGGAACGCGGTAAAAAACCGCGGCTGTACCCGCAACTGTGAGCAGAGTCATACACTTAAGTATGCCTCTGCAAGCCAGGATACCTACCGCATAAGCCTAGAATACTAATCGAGCGGGCTACTCGGTGGTGCAGTGAATTTAAGTTTGAGTGTTTCACTTCCCTCCTATTGTTTGTCGCTTTCCTAATTTAGTTGTTAATACCCTACATCTTAATTGTGATGATAGTGGCAATTCAATATTGTTTTGGAACTTCTCTGACATGTATAAAATAGATTCTCTAGATTTATCAAAAGATCAAAATATCCAAGCTATCATCGATAATAAAACCAAGCCACCAGGAGCTTTGGGTAAGCTTGAATCCTTGGCTATGCAATTAGCCAGAATTACAGGCCCTGAAAAAATTAATTTAAATAACCCTACTATGCTGGTGTTTGCTGGTGACCATGGCATTGCCAAGGAGGGGGTGAGTATTGCTCCCTCAGAAGTCACCCAGCAGATGGTGATGAACTTTTTGAGTGGTGGTGCAGCTATAAACTGTTTTTGTCGAACTAATAATATGAAGTTAGAAGTCATAGATGCTGGAATTCTCTCTCAAATTGATCATCCAAATTTAATACAGCAGGCTTTGGGGGGAGGAACCGGAAACTTTTCAAAGGTGCCAGCCATGAGTTTGGCGTTAGTTGATAAAGGCATCGAGTTTGGCGCTAAAGTTGTTAATCGACATGTAGGAACTGGCTGCAATATATTTGCGTTTGGCGAAATGGGAATAGGCAATACATCTTCTGCTTCAGTATTATTGAGTGCGTTGACCGGTTTGCCAGTTGAAACAGTAGTAGGGCGCGGTACGGGTGTGAGTGATTCCGTATATCAATTAAAAATAGAGCTCATAAATAAAGCATTGGATTTACACCATTCGCAGTTAACGGATACAAAAGGTATTTTAGCGACCTTGGGGGGATATGAAATTGTACAAATGGTGGGTGCAATGTTGGCCGCGGCAGAAAAAAAATGTGTGCTTATGATTGATGGTTTTATTGCTTCGGTGGCGGCTATGGTGGCTTGGAAACTCGAACCAAAAGTAATCGAGTATATGGTGTTTTGTCACCAATCCGAAGAAATGGGCCATATTAAGTTAATGGAACAAATGCAGGTCTCACCCTTACTCAACTTAGGCATGAGACTAGGAGAGGGCACAGGGGCTGCGCTGGCAATGCCATTGCTCAGAGCTGCTGAGTCTTTTTACAATGACATGGCCAGCTTTGAAGCGGCAGGTGTCACGGAGGTATGACTGTGTTGAAGGCACAGTTGAACCTATTCTTTATTGCACTTGGATTTATGACCCGTATACCTGTGCCTAGTTGGGTAGACTTTAGCCAAGCAAAGCTAAATCAAGCCAGCCGTTTTTTTCCGGCTGTGGGCTGGGTAGTTGGATTAATATGTGCATTTATTTTTTATTTGGCCCAGTTGATTTTTCCAACTGAGATATCCGTATTAATTTCAATGGCACTGAGTTTGATGCTAACCGGTTGTTTTCATGAAGATGGCTTGACGGATAGCTGTGATGGCCTGGGTGGCGGCTGGACCAGCCAGCAAAAGTTAAACATTATGAAAGACTCGCGCATTGGTACTTATGGTGCAGCGTCTCTTTGGTTTGTATTAACATTTAAATTTAGTGCCCTGTCTCAATTGGATAATATTATGTTGGCTTTGCTGGTGGCACATCCCATTAGCCGTTGTGTCGCCACGATATTTATTCATGTTTTACCCTATGTGACGGATAGTCAGAAATCTAAGGTTAAGCCCTTGGCTGAATCATCTGACAGAACGGGTTTGAGCATTAGCATTTTAATTGGAATTTCTGCGTTATTGTTGGTGCCAAACCAAGCGCTGGCAATATTGATAACATTAATCATTGCCGGTTTTATTTTAGCTATTTTTTTTAGAAAGCAGGTAGGTGGCTTTACAGGTGATTTACTTGGGGCTACTCAGCAAATATGTGAATTACTAGTGTATTTAGTCTTACAGGTGGGGCACACAACATGATTCATTTAGTCATTGGTGGCGCTCGATCTGGTAAAAGTGGTTATGCAGAGCAGCTTGCTATAGACAGTCTTAAAGAGGTTATCTATATAGCCACCGCTACTGCAGGTGACGGCGAAATGCAGGACCGCATTGAACATCACCAGGCTTCACGGCCAAAAGCGTGGGGCTTAATTGAAGAGCCTTATCATTTAACTCACACTCTCCAACAGCTGGAGAGTGATAGGGTGATTTTAATTGACTGCTTAACGCTTTGGCTTAGTAATTGGTTGTGCCGTGAAGATATGCCTGCCTGGCAAAAAGAGAAATCTGCTTTTCTTGAAGTACTTAAGAATACTAAGCAAGATGTTGTAATTGTTTCTAATGAGGTAGGCAGTGGCATTATTCCCATGGGGGAGTTGAGTCGGTTATTTGTTGATGAAGCGGGGTGGTTGAATCAGTCGGTTGCTAAGGTTGCGGAAAATGTGACGCTTGTGGTGGCGGGTTGCCCGGTAAAATTAAAATAATAGGTAATAGAAGCCCCATCTGAATAACTTTGGATGGGGCATAAGTAAGGTTTATGAAAATTATTTCATTCTAGTTGAATATAATTTCATTTGGCAAAAGCGTAGTGTAGACAGTTTGTGTAACTTCATATTCGTCACTCGCATTTTTTGTATAAACCAATGTTCTTGGGTCTACTTTATCTCCAATACCCACCCAAAGTTGACCTTCGGCATCAAATTTAGCAAAGCGAACATCCATACCATTAATACTGCTATCTAAGAAAACAGGTGCAGAAGAGCCTGCTTTCAGATAGGTATCAATTTTCTCTTCACTGTTATAGCCAGTGAATACAATATCATCACCATAAATAGCGACTGAGTATGATTGACCATATGGGTAAGTACTTAGGTCGCTATTATCAATCAATATCTGACTATTCAAGCTAGTCAAATCTACTATCTCAATTCCGCCAGTGTGAATGGCTTCAACTCCCCAAGCCGCTATACTTAACTGTCCTGTGCTTGTTACGTATAGCTTGTCATTATTCGATAATATTTCTTTCGGATTTCTAAACTGTAAAGTGAGCGCTAAAGTCGCGTCATCATTAGGAGATAAATCTACTAATTCATTATTTTGAGTGTCTATAGCTACTAAAAGGCTATCCTGTAGTGGACTAAAGAAAGTGAGACGTTGTAGAGCAATATATAAAATTCCATCTTTTAATATCGCTGCTGACATATCAGGGATTCCATCATCATCAAACTCGGATAGGTCAATTTCAGCAACTTTAAATTCAGACTCAGTTTCAGCATTTGTATTAATTTGCCATACTTCACCAGCCCCAAAGCGAAGTACATAGGCAGTATTATTAGATGCTTCAATTACTTGGTATGGGTTACTTTCTTGATTGGCAATATCGGTATCATTAGTGCTGTATTGCCAAACAACCTCACCTAACGTTTCTTGACTATATTTAAGTATATTGTTTGCACCGAACTTATTGATCATATATACAGAATCTTCACCTCCAGAAAAACTGACATCACTGTAAGCTTGTGGGTATAAATTTTCAGTAGACTCATATTCTGAGTCGACTGTAACTAGATCAGAGCTTTGATAATTATCGCTGATTGTAATTATTGCAGCTCCTTCATATTTTGCTTGATTATTAATTGTGTCGTTATTATCAAGGCAACCTACTAGCAAGGCAGTTGAGATGCAGCTGGCTAAAATTTTATTCATGATATCTCCTAATGGTTGAGGGTAAAGTTAATTATGGCGGATCGTCCCGGCAAAGGCTCTGTCTTGAACCCAGTGTAGAAATTATCAAATATATTGTGAATATTAATACCTAGGCTCCAAATGTTTTGGTGGTAATCAGCGGACAGGCTCCATGTGTTTTGGTTAGGGGCCTTTTCGAGGTTGGCTGAGTCATAATATAAGCCAGATTTGTATTGATTTTCGATCTGGAGACGTAAATCATTCATCCAATACGATACACTTATATAGTTAGATGCATTAAAAAAAGAAGGTAATTTTTTATCTTTATTTGATTTAATATCCGAATTATTAATGCTATCAATTAGCTCGAAATTCCAATTTAATTCGAGCATTCCTATATTCCAATAGGTCTGGCCTTCTAGTCCAAGTATTTGAGATGAACCATCATTAGATGCACGACCAACTCCTTGTGCATTGTAACTAAATATAATCGTATCTTGTGACTCTCTAAAGTAGAGCTCGATTAATGCGCCATAATTATAAAAAATAAATTCTGAGCGGCTATTGAATTCATAAAAATTCTCAGGTTTTAAGTCAGGGTTGCCCACTTGATTTCCCTGGCTAATAAATAATTCAGATATGGAGGGTAATCGGGTTTTTTTAGCTAAAGATAGGTGTAAGTTAGCCCAGTTAGTTTTTAGGTAGGTATATAATACACTGGCATTTGCACTATCATAGCGTTGGCCAGATCCATCACGTTTAGACCAAGAAGAGCTTAATGAAATGTTTTTATTTAGCATTAGACTTTGAGCAATAGAAAGATAATCAGTGGTAATGTTTGATTTTTTTTCTATTTCATCTTTTATATCTTCAATTTGAACGTTTTCTTGTCGACCTTGAAGAGAAATATCTAAATCCATGCCTTTTATTTTAATTGTGTTTAGCAGTTTTAGTTGGTGTTGATTAAACTGAATAGATTGAGTGTCGGCAGAGAGGCCTATTTCATCTTTACTGTCATCATATAGGTGGTTAGCGAAGTCACTACTTGCTATGACTTGCCAGCTTGATTTTTTTACACTTGCTGATAAGAGAGTGGAATCTTGTTTAAAATACGCATGCTGAGACTGATTTAAACTATTGCTTATACCTGCTCTATTACGACGATGAATTGCCATGGTATTTACTTCAAATTTATTCAATTCCTTATTTGCCTTAACAAGTAGAAACTTTCTATCTACCTGGTTGTTCTTGCGAGTAGTTGGATAATCATCATCTTTATTAAACTGAGTTTGGTTGTCATGTTGATATGAGTAATCGTTTTTAGCATTAAACCATTCAGAGCTAACTAAATAATCATTGCTTCCTAGATTTCCTGCAATACTTCTACTAGAGAAACTACCGGTACTTAACTGTAATTCTTTTTGTTGTTTAACCTCTAGAGTTTTAAAGTTCATTGCTCCAGTACCTGATGCGTTGGCCAGATGTACGGGAACAGTCGATTTGTATATTTCAATAGATTGTAAAGACCAGAGGGGCAGTGTTGCTAGATTAATACCTCCATTAAGGGGGTCGTTAATCTCTATTCCATCTAAATAAACAGCAACAGATTTCGCACTTGAGCCTCGTAACCAGAAACTAGAATAAGTACCAAAACCACCTGTACCTTGAGTTTGCAACCCTGATACTTTATCTAATACGCCACTAAGGCTGCTATATGCATAATCTTGTGAGGACAAGTATATTTGATGGATATCAGATGACTGATTTGAATTTGCGGATACCTGAACAGTTTCTAGCTCAATAGGCGCAGTCTCACCGTCAGGTGTGCTTGCTAGACCGTAGTAGGGGATTAAGCTTGTAATTAAAAAAAAGAGATATAGTCTCAAACCGTCGCCCACCGCAACTTAAGTAAATGTATATTAGGCCGGTCTCCGGGCTTACGATCTGAGTTATCAAAAGTTAACTCTGTGATTAAACGCCTTCCCAAGAACCTTTAAATAGCACTCAGTGGCAGTATGTTTAATCTTGATCGCTTACCGTTGCGGGGGCAGCTCTGGACTGAATTACAAACACCTAATAGTGAGGGTTGTAATTGACACCAGATTCCCGTTTAAACCCTATCTAGAAATAGACATGGGTACCTAAAATTTGAGCGCATGGTACAAAAGGGCCAGATAAAGATCAAGACAAGATCTAAATCGGTATAAAGAATGGATTTAATTGAATTATTTAGCCAATACTTGCGAGATATAATGTTTATTGGGGTAAGGATTCAGTGGGAATGTTCGCCAGTGGCAAACTGATAGTAAATCGTGTGCCAGATCCAATTTCACTGTCTACACGCATTTGCCCTTGATGGTGGTTGGTAATAATAAAAAACGAAACCGACAATCCTAAACCTGTGCCAAGGCCCACCTCTTTAGTGGTAAAAAAGGGTTCAAAAATGTGGCGTGTGGTTTCTTCATCCATGCCAGGGCCATTATCATCAATGATAATTTCAGCCATTTGCTCGTTTAGGCGTGTAAATATTTGAATTTCACTATACCAGTCGCTATCCACTTCTTTTTGAGAATCACACTCTTGTAAAGCTTGAGCCGAATTTTTAAGTAAGTTAAGAATAACCTGCTCTACCTCCGATGGGATACACGGAACCTCGGGCAACGATAAATCAAATTCTTTAATTACTTCAATACTTTTAAAGTCATAAACACTGCTTAAACTATATTCATTTTTAGCAATGTTGAGTGATCGGTCAATTATATGATGAAGGTTTTGCGGTAGTAATTTTTTAGAGCTTTGGCGGCTAAATTGCAGCATGTTACTCACAATGGTAGAAGCACGTTCACCCGCCTGTGTTACATTATCTAAAAAAGTAAATATGCCCCGCTTATCTATATAATTTCGAACTTCTTCTATATTGACATTAATTGATTCTGATACTTCAATATTGCGTTTTAATTCTGGGTCTAGTCGGCGTTTAATATTTTGTACAGTATGAACAATGGCACCCAGTGGGTTATTTATTTCATGAGCCATGCCTGCAGCTAAGCCGCCTAGCGACATCATTTTTTCTGACTGCACCATCATGTCTTCCATTTTAGTTCTATGGGTCACATCATCAATACGTATAACCGCCCCCGAACGGGTAGTATCCAGTAACGGATAAATCGTTATATCTAAGAAGCGTTTGTTATCATTGTCATGATTAAAAGCAATGCGCTCTACCTTGTTGGTAAGTTGTTTTTCTAATGAGTTAGTGATCATGTTTAAGTAAGGGAATAAAAATGCGCAGGACTCTTCAAGAGGCTGATAAATGGCGTCGTCACGTTTAACCCCCGTAATGTCGTTAGCCCCTTTGTTCCACTGCGTGACTTTTAATTCAGAATCTATGGCAATAATGGCACTGGGCATGGAGTCTATAATATTATTTAAGTAGTGCTGGAAATCGGTTAGTTTGCTTTCTACTCGAGATCTAACCTTCACTTCAAATTCCAAGCGTTCGTTTGCATCGTTCATTCTTTTTGAAAGCTGTATGGCTCTTTGCCTGGCTTGCTCTGCTTTTTCTTTTTCTTGACGCAACATGTGATCATCTTGTTCGATGCGATTTAACATAAAGTTAAAGTTCTCGGCCAAGGTTCCTATTTCATCGGGGTAAAATCGCTTTGCCCGTAATGAATAATTTTGTTCCATAGCAATTTCATTGGTGGTGTCGGTTAGGGAAAAAATTGGGCGGATAATTAAACGGTTAATGAAATATATAACGACCCAAATTAAAGAAAAGCCCGAAACCAATAGAATAAAGCTAATAATCAACATTTCAAAAAGAAAAATTCGGGTGATATGGGGCGTAACTTTAACCATGAGTGTAAATTTTGGCCCTGGTAATAACACCGTATTGGTATTTATTTGGGCAAGACTAATTTGACTTAGGTGGCTAGGGAATACTGAGTTAGTCGCACTAATAAGCCTGCTGTTGTTATCGTAAACGCCCGTATCTGTAATGGTAAATAATGTTTGCTGCTGGTTTAAATAATCTTGCCACTTTTTACTGTTTAATTCGTGCGCCACTGGGCTGTGTAAAATAGGGGTGAGGGCGGCGATATGTTGCTGTATTGGGTTTTGAGAAGAAAGCCACAAATTACTGGCGACGTTTAAAATTGAAATAAACATCATGGCGCTGGCCAGCAGTACAATAACCTTATGTCTAACTTTTAACTGGCGGAAGAACTGGCGCATAGAGGGTATCTAATATGGTGGCTAACAGGGTTTTACTTTTTATTTAAGATTACATTAGATGCCATCAAGGGCCAAGATTTAGTTGTTGAATACGCTTTAAAATAGCTTGATTTTGTGGACACGAAATATGCTGCTCTTCACACCAAGAAGTAAAAAAACCGGTAATAAAATTAATTTCAGTGGGCCTTTGGTGATGCCAATCTTGATACATGGAACTATAGTTATTGGCTGTTAGTTGGCAAATATCACTTGCCAATAGATAAGATGGGCCAAAGTTCAACTTTAAGTGCTTTATCAGTTCATCCAGTTCAGAGCATATTTTTATCATATGCTGACGGATGGGCTCCTGCTGTAATAGCTGGCCATTTTGGCATTGGTATAAAACGGTTAATGGGTTAATGGCACAATTGATAATAAGTTTTTTCCACAGTATCGGTTCAATTTCCTGTTGCCACTGAAAATGCGACGGTGGTAACCAATTTAATAAGTGGTTTTCATTTGCGGTTTTACTCAGTGGGCCAACTTGGTTTACGCCTATACCCGCGTGAACTAGGGTGTGAGCATCACTTTTATATGCTCCTTCGGTAGAACTGCAGGCATAAACAGCGTAATCAGTGTAGTCCTGCTGAATATTTTGCTGGCTGCCCATGCCATTTTGTAAAAGTAAAATTTGTGCGTTGGGACTTAAGTATTGGCGAATATCATCTAAAGCAGACTTGGCAGAAAACGCTTTGGTGGCCACAATTAAATGCTCTATGGGCGAGCTAATGGTATTTTTGTCTAAAGATTGCCCTTCTATTATTTTCTCACCGGGCGTTTTTTTAAAATGAAAAGACTCACCCTGTTGGGTTCGCTGAATAAAGTAAAGTGAGTCTGTGTGAGAGAAATAACTTGCCCATAAGCAAGCCATGGCTCCGGTACCTAGAATATGTATGTGTGACATGTTTTATGCTGTAGCTAAAGATTGTTGCCAGGAGTCAGCAATATAACGCAAATAAGCCTTGGGGTGGTGTAATACAATGGATTTAATGTTCAATTGCAGGGTGGTTTCATCAATTGAGAGATTTTTAGCGGCGAAATAAAGTGGGCCTTTGGCCACATTCACAAATAACCAAGCCAGCAAGTAATGTGCTTCAGGCAGATTGTGATGCCGAGTTACCCCTAATAACGTGTTGTGTTCAAGTTGGGTAACTTGACTGAGTACCGTTAGGCATTTTTGCCAACTAGTTAGACAGGATTGCTCAACATCCACTTGATAGGGTTGATTATATTGAGACATGGCGCGGGTAAGGTAATTGCTATCGGCATACGCTAAATAATAGTCGTGGCTGCCGTTGTCAAATTGTTGGGCTTTTTCAGGTTTGTGACTGGCCATGTAATCTTGAAAGCGCCGATTACGCTGGCCACTGTGATGGGACAGCATTGCTAAGATGGTGCTGGTGGAAACATGTGTACTTTGCTGACCAATATAATCATGATACGAGCTGTATGAATATTGATCGCATGTGCTACACAATTTATTGGTGACGGGTAAATTGTGAATATGACGTAATGCTTTATTTAAATACTTGGGTTGAATCAAAATTTGCTTTATTTTTTCATCATCAAACAAATAACCACTTTCATTATTCACTTGTTGATGCCACTGGTTGTACTGTACCAGACAGGGCTCTAACCAAGTGCTAGGCTTATCTTGACTCAATACTAATAAATGCAATTTGTTTGGAAAAAAACAATAGCCATATAGGTTAATGGCTGCTTGCTTGCTTAAGAATTGAATAAGAAAGTCGATGGCAAAAACCGAGCTAAAGATCGGTGTATGAGCAGAGCTTTCAATTTGAATGTAATAATGGTGTTTAGCCAAGTCTAGGCTTATTTTTTTATCCATATCTAAAAAGTAGCTTATAGGCTGTCTTTTTCCAGAGTATATTGCCTTAAATAGTTCGTTTTTTGGACGATGAGGCATTACTCACAAATAAAACATGAATTTTCTGTCTGGCTGGTTAGAATTGCGCCTAGATAATATTTATAAAATGAATCAGGAGATTTGCCATGCCATCATTTGATGTGGTTTCAGAAATAGACAAGCACGAAGCCACCAATGCTGTGGATCAAGCCAATCGAGAGCTTGAACGCCGTTATGATCTTAAAGGCGCTAATGCTTCTTTTGAATTAAAGGAAGGAGTGATTACTCTGTTGGCCAATGAAGAGTTTCATACCGATCAAATGAAGCCTATTTTAGAAGCCTGCTTAATTAAGCGAAAAATTAAAGTGAGCTGTGTGGAATATGGCGACGCACAAGGTGCCGGCAAACAGGTTAAGGTAGCGGCTACTTTAAAAGAAGGTTTGGATAAAGACCTTACCCGTATCATGGTGAAAATGGTAAAAGACAATAAAATGAAGGTTCAGACGTCCATTCAGGGGGATAGTATTCGCGTAACCGCTAAAAAACGTGATGATCTACAAGACGTGATGGCATTATGGAAGGGTAGTGATGAGATTGCCTTGCCACTTCAATTTAAGAATTTTAAAGATTAAAGCTCATTAGTACCTGTTACAAAATTGTAAGGACACAAGTTGTTAAAAAACCTGCAT
>PJEL010004130.1_pt1 | contig 12139 bp, 20 predicted proteins | sample 1853271 | NCBI WGS metagenome assembly PJEL01 (sample SAMN08108733, study PRJNA415343) | Invertebrate metagenome, whole genome shotgun sequencing project. | host: Globobulimina | place: Sweden: Gullmar Fjord | collected 2015-08 | reverse complement strand
ATGCCAACTAAAGGTTATAAAACTAGAAAGAAAAAAGCTAGTGATAAACTAATCATTTCAAGAAAAAAGAAGTAAGGGTTTAAGATGTCAAGATCAATAAAAAAAGGTCCATTTATAGACGCGCACCTATTGAAGAAAGTTATCAAAGCTAATGATGCTAATGATAAAAAACCAATCAAAACTTGGTCAAGAAGATCAACTGTTTTACCAGATATGATCGGATTAACTTTTACAGTGCATAATGGAAGAAACTTCGTTCCTGTAAATGTTACAGAGAACCATGTTGGATATAAATTAGGTGAATTTGCACCAACTAGAACATTTAAGGGCCATAAAGGTTCTGTTCAAAGAAAGGCGTAATAGATGGCTAGAGCAATATTAAGATATATTAGACTTTCTCCAAACAAAGCAAGATTAATTGCTAGAGAAGTTCAAGGGATGAACGCTGAGTTTGCAATCGCATCTTTAGAGTTTACACCAAACAAAGCTGCTGGAATTATTTCTAAAGTTATCGCATCTGCTGTTGCAAATGCAGGTTTAGAACCAGAAAACGCAGTAATCGTTTCAGCGAGAGTTGATAAAGGTTCTGTACTTAAGAGATTTACTCCAAGAGCAAGAGGTTCTGCTTCACCTAAGCATAAACCAACTGCACATATTATGATTGAAGTAGCTGCTGCTGAAAAAGGAGACAAGTAATGGGTCAAAAAGTTAATCCAATAGGTTTAAGACTTGGAATTAATAGAAACTGGGAATCAAGATGGTTTCCAAAATTTTCTACTATGCCTGCTAACGTTGCTGAAGATGATAGAATCAGAAAGTTCGTTAAGAAAGAATTATACTACGCTGGTGTAGCTTCAACTATTGTAGAAAGAACTGCTAAAAAAATTAGAATTACTATTGTTGCTGCAAGACCTGGTATCGTTATCGGTAAAAAGGGTGCAGACGTAGAAAAACTAAAATTAAATCTTTCTAAATTAGTTGGAAAAGAAATTGCTGTAAATATTAAAGAAGAAAGAAAACCTCAATTATCAGGTCAACTTTCAGCTGAAAATGTTGCACAACAATTAGAAAGAAGAGTTGCATTTAGAAGAGCTATGAAAAGAGTTATGCAAAATGCACTTAAAGGCGGAGCTAAAGGTATTAAAGTTTCTGTTTCTGGTAGACTTGGTGGAGCTGAAATGGCTAGAACTGAGTGGTACTTAGAAGGTAGAGTTCCTTTACATACACTAAGAGCTAGAATTGATTATGGTTTTGCTGAAGCTCACACTACTTATGGTTGTGTTGGTATTAAAGTTTGGATCTTCAAAGGTGAGGTACTTGCTAAAGGTATTCCAGCTGAAAAAACTGAAGAAGACAAACCTAAAAGAAGACCACAAAAGAGAAGAGGTAAATAATCATGTTAATGCCTAAAAGAACAAAATACAGAAAAATGATGAAGGGACGAAATCGTGGTAAATGTGCAAGAGGATTTACTCTAGCATATGGCGATATCGGACTTAAAGCTGTAGAACATGGTAGAATTGATTCTAGACAAATTGAAGCTTCAAGAGTTGCAATGACTAGAAAAGTTAAGAGACAAGCTAAAGTTTGGATTATGGTCTTCCCTGACAAACCACTTACTGCAAAACCATTAGAAACAAGAATGGGTAAAGGTAAAGGTTCTGTTGATAAATGGGTTATGAACATTAAGCCAGGTAGAATTTGTTTTGAAATGGCTGGTGTAAGTGAAGAACTAGCTAGAGAAGCATTAACTTTAGCAATGCACAAATTACCATTTAAAACAAAAATTGTAACAAAAGATAGCGAAAATGAACTATACTGATTTAAAAGACAAAAACTCTGTTGAACTTCAAGAGTTATTAAAAGAGAAAAAGGTGCTACTTTTTGAATTAAAAGCTAAGCTAAAAACTATGCAGTTAACTAATACTTCTGAATTAAGAGTAGCTAAAAAAGATATCGCTAAGATTCAAACAGCTATGACTGCATTAAAAGCTAACTAAGGATCCATGAAATGACACATAAAAGAGAGATTCAAGGTGAAATAGTTAAGATATCTGGAGACAAAACTGCATCAGTATTAGTTACTAGATCAGTTATGCACCCTAAATATCATAAAACTGTAAAAAGATTTAAAAAATATTTAATTCATGATGAAAAAAATGAATTATCATTAGGTGATAAAGTTATCGCTGTTGAGTGTAGACCATTATCAAAATCTAAATCTTTTAGATTAAAGACAATTGTATCTACAGGAGCTAACTAATGATTCAAAGTTTTACTAGATTAAACGTAGCTGACAACACTGGTGCTAAACAGATCATGTGTATCAAAGTTCTTGGTGGTTCTAAGAGAAGATACGCAACTGTTGGTGACGTTATTGTTGCTTCAGTTAAGAAAGCATTACCAACTGGTAAAGTTAAAAAAGGTCAAGTTGTTAAAGCAGTAGTTGTTAGAACACACAAAGAAGTTCAAAGAGAAAATGGTTCATTAATCAGATTTGATGATAATGCAGCTGTTATTTTAGATGCTAAAAAAGATCCAATCGGAACTAGAATCTTTGGACCAGTTGCTAGAGAAGTTAGATATTCAGGTTTCATGAAGATCGTTTCACTTGCACCGGAGGTATTATAATATGGCAATTAAATTAAAAATCAAAAAAGGTGATACTGTAAAAATTATCGCTGGTGATGATAAAGGTAAAACTGGAGAAGTTATCCAAGTATTACCAACACAAAGAAAAGTAATTGTAAAAGATTGCAAAGTAGCTAAAAAAACTGTTAAACCTGATCAAGAAAAAAACCCTGAGGGTGGATTCGTTAACAAAGAGATGCCAATTGATATCTCTAACGTAACTAAAGTAGAAGGTGAATAAGATGGCAGCTAGATTATTAGAAAGATATAAAGCAGAAATCAAACCAGTTTTAGAAACTGAGTTTCCAAAGAATAAAATGTTAACTGCAAAGTTAGACAAAGTAGTTATTTCTGTTGGTGCTGGTGAAGCAATGAAAGATTCTAAGTTAATGCAAAATATGCAAGATACTATTTCTTTAATTGCTGGTCAAAAAGCAGTTCAAATTATTGCTAAAAAATCAGTTGCTGGATTTAAAGTAAGAGAAGCGTCACCAGTTGGTATCAAAGTAACTTTAAGAGGCGAACAAATGTACGCATTCTTAGATAAACTTTGTGCAATTGCATTACCAAGAGTTAAGGATTTTAGAGGTCTTAACAAAAATGGTTTTGATGGTAGAGGTAACTTTAACTTTGGATTAGATGAACAATTAATGTTCCCAGAAGTTGAATATGATAATATCATTAAAACTCATGGTATGAACATTTCAATTGCTACTACTGCTAATGACGATGCGGAAGCATACAGATTATTAGAATTAGTAGGAATTCCATTTACAAAAGGAAGAGCGTAATGGCAAAGAAATCTATGATCGCAAAACAACAAAGAACACCAAAGTTTAGCTCAAGAGCTTACACTAGATGTTCTGTTTGTGGTAGACCTCACTCTGTATATAGAGATTTTGGTTTATGTAGAATTTGTTTAAGAAAAATGGCTAACGAAGGTTTATTACCTGGCGTTAGAAAAGCTAGTTGGTAGAAGGAATTAAGCTATGATGAATGATATAATCGCAGATGCTTTAACAAGAATTAGAAATGCTGCAATGAGAAAATTAGATGTTGCAACATTATTACACTCTGGAGCTGTAGTAGGTGTTTTAAACGTATTACAACAAAAAGAGTATATTACTGGATTCAAAGTTATTGATGGTCAAAATAATAAAAAGACAATTCAAGTTGAATTAAAATATAACGATAATGATGTTTCAGTAATAAATGAAATCAAAAGAGTTTCTAAACCAGGAAGAAGAGTTTATAAAAACTCTGCTGAGATTAAAAACTTTAAAAATGGATATGGTACTATCATTGTTTCTACAAACAAAGGTATTATTGCTAACGACGAAGCATTCGCTGCTAACGTTGGTGGTGAAGTACTATGTACAGTTTGGTAGGGGTGTATAATGTCTAGAATTGGTAAAAAACCTATTACTATTCCTGCTGGAGTAGAAGTATCTGTTAATGGTACTATTATTGATGTAAAAAAAGGAAACAAAGTTTCTTCAATTGAAACTCACGGTAGAGTGGGAATTGAGCTTGCTGAAGGTAATCTTGTTTTAACTAAAGTTGGTGAAGATAAAACTTCATCTGCTTTCTGGGGAACTTACAGAGCTTTAACAAACAATGCAATCGACGGATTAACTAAAGGTTTTCAAAAATCTTTAGAAATTAATGGTGTTGGTTACAGAGCTGCTGTTAAAGGTAAAGTTTTAGAACTACAATTAGGTTATTCACACCCAATTAACTATGAAATCGCTGATGGATTAGATATTACAGTTGAAAAAAACTTAATTCACGTTAAAGGTGCTGACAAACAACAAGTTGGTCAAGCTGCTGCAATTATTAGAGGCTACCGAAAACCAGAACCGTACAAAGGTAAAGGTGTTAAGTATACTGACGAGCACATCGTTAGAAAAGCCGGAAAAACTGCTAAGTAAGGTATGAACTATGAGTAGAGCAAAAGATTTAGCAAAGAAAAATTCTTTAAGAATTAAAAGAAAAAGAAGAGTTAGAGGTTCAATTTTTGGTACAGTTAATAAACCAAGAGTTTCAATTTTCAAATCTAATAAATATTTAAGTGCACAAGCAATCAATGATGTTGATGGTGTTACTTTAGCAGCAGTTAATTCTCAAGCATTAGAATTAAACGTTAATAAAGAAAACGCTATTAAAGTAGCAGCAAACTTTGCTGAAACTTTAAAAGCAGCTGGTATTGATACAGTAGTATTTGATAGAAATGGTTACCTTTATCATGGTGTTGTTGCAGCATTTGCTGACGCACTAAGAGATAATGGTATCAAATTATAAGGGTTGATGATGGCAGTTAATAGAGAAGACTTTGAAGAAGCAATCGTTAAAATTGGTAGAGTAACAAAAGTTGTTAAGGGTGGTAGAAGATTTAGATTTACTGCTCTTGTTGTTGTTGGTGATAAACAAGGTACTGTTGGATTTGGAACTGGTAAAGCAAAAGAAGTTCCTGATGCTATTAAAAAAGGTTTAGATGACGCATTTAAATCTTTAGTAAAAGTAAATATCAAGGGTACAACTATTAATCACGATATTGAGCATAAATATAATGCAAGTAAAATCTTACTTAAGCCAGCATCAGAAGGTACTGGACTTATAGCTGGTGGAGCTGCAAGACCTGTTCTTGAGCTTGCTGGAATTAAAGATATTATTGCAAAATCTTTAGGTTCTAACAATCCAAATAACTTAGTACAAGCTACTGTTGAAGCTTTAGCTAGAATTAAAGGATAATTAATGGCATTAAATAATTTATCACCAGCTCCTGGTAGTACAAAAAATGTTAAGAGAGTAGGTAGAGGTCAAGGTTCAGGAATGGGTAAGACTTCTACAAGAGGTCAAAAAGGTCAAAAGTCTAGATCAGGGTACTCTGCAAAGAGACACTTTGAAGGTGGACAAATGCCAATTCAAAAAAGAATGCCAAAAATTGGTTTCTTTTCAAGAGTTGCAAAACCTTATTCTATTAACGTAGATAAGATTAAACAAGTGGCAGCACTTGAAGAAATTACAGTTGAGTCAATCAAATCTGTATACAAATTATCTAAATCTGTAACAAAAGTTAAATTAATTGGTTTAACTTCTAAAGATTTAGTTGCTAAGATTAAAGACGAAAACGTAACAACTACTGGCAACTAAAATGAGTAAAGATCTAATAAATAAGATTCTTATAACATTAGGTTTTATTTTTATCTACAGGTTACTGGCATACGTGCCAGTTCCTGGAGTTAATATAGACGTTGTTAAAGAATTCTTCGACTCAAATGCAAACAATGCATTAGGTCTTGTTAATATGTTTAGTGGTAATGCAGTTGAAAGACTGTCTATTATATCACTAGGAATTATGCCTTACATCACAGCTTCTATTATCATGGAATTATTAGCAGCTACTTTCCCCGCACTTGGTAAAATGAAAAAAGAACGAGATGGTATGCAAAAATACATGCAAATCATCAGATATACTACTATTGTAATTACTTTAATTCAATCTGTTGGTGTTTCAATGGGACTTAATTCATTAACTGGTCAAAGCGGTCAAGGTGCTATTTCTATTGACATGGATACATTCTTAGCTGTTTCTTCAATTTCAATGTTAACTGGTACTATGCTTCTAATGTGGATTGGTGAACAAATCACACAAAAAGGTATTGGTAACGGTATTTCTTTAATCATTTTCGCTGGTATTGTATCTGCAATTCCAAGTGCAATTGGTGGAACTATCGATTTAGTTAATAATGGACAAATGAATTTCTTAACTGTAATTGCGATTGTTATTATAATCTTAGCTACTGTTGGATCAATCATTTATGTTGAATTAGGTGAAAGAAGAGTTCCTGTTTCATATTCAAGAAAAGTAATGATGCAGAATCAAAATAAAAGAGTTATGAATTACATTCCTATTAAGGTTAACTTAGCAGGTGTTATTCCAGCGATTTTTGCTTCAGCAATATTAATGTTCCCTGCAACTATTTTACAAGGTTCTCAAAATGAGTACTTAGTGCTAATTGCAGATTACTTAAGTCCAACATCATATACATTTAACTTATTTATGTTCTTATTTGTAGTTTTCTTTGCATTCTTTTATGCATCAATAACTTTTAATGCAAAAGATATTTCTGAAAACTTAAAAAAACAAGGTGGATTTATCCCAGGTGTTAGACCTGGAGCAAGTACAGCTGAGTTTTTAAATGAAACAGCAAGTAGATTAACGTTCTGGGGTGCAATTTACTTAGGGTTAATTTCAACTCTTCCTTGGCTTTTTGTAAAAGCTATGGGAGTGCCATTCTACTTTGGTGGGGTTGCAGTACTAATTGTAGTACAAGTTGCTATTGATACTATGAGAAAAATTGAAGCTCAACAGTATATGAACAAATATGAAACACTTAGTGCGGTTGGTCTTTAAAAATGGCCATTGCTTTAAGAAAAACAAATGAAATCGAAAAACTTCGTACTGCAAATATTGCAGTTGCGAAGACTCTAAATCATTTAGCAAAAAACGTAAAAGCTGGTATGACTTTGAAAGAAGTTGATGCTATGGGGGAAAAGTTTTTAGATAATCTAAATGCTCGTCCTTCATTTAAAGGTTTATACGGTTTTCCAAATGCTATTTGTACTTCGTTAAATGAAGTTATTATTCATGGTATTCCATCAGATGTAGTTCTACAAGAAGGAGATATCTTAGGTATCGACATCGGAACTGAAATTGATGGTTGGTATGGTGATGCTGCAATAACGATGCCTATTGGAAAAATATCAAAAGAAGATGAAGAATTAATTGCTTGTGCAAAAGATTCTTTATATCATGCTATTGATTCTATCCATGAAGGTATGAGATTTAAAGAGCTTTCTAAAGTTATAGAAGACTTTATTGTTAGTAGAGGTTTTGTACCACTAGTTAGATTTTGTGGTCATGGTATTGGGAAGAAACCTCATGATGAACCAGAAATACCTAATTATATAGGAAATGGCAATGTTAAGTCAGGACCAAAAATTAAGAATGGTATGGTTTTTTGTTTAGAGCCAATGATTTGTCGAAAGAAAAGAGAACCAGTTATTTTAGATAATGATTGGGATGTTGTTTCTGAAGATGGGTTAAGAGGTAGTCATTACGAGCATACAGTTGCAGTAGTAAACGGAAAAGCTGTTATTTTAAGTACAGTAGAAGAGGGAGAATAATTTGTCAAAAGATGATGTAATAGTAATTGATGGTAAAGTTGTAGTAGCATTACCAAACGCTATGTTTAGAGTTGAATTAGATAACGGTCATGAAGTTTTATGTCATATCTCAGGTAAAATGAGAATGCATTATATTAAAATATTACCAAATGATAAAGTTAGAGTTGAAATTACACCTTATTCTTTAGATAAGGGTAGAATCACTCACAGATACAAATAATTTGTATTCTATTTAAATAAGGAATTTTATTCCTTATTTATTTTCTTATAAAATTAAATATTCTTTTTAAAAATTATGTAATGTACAAGAAATATTTATGTACAATTTACAATGACAAAAAATACTCAAACAAAGCTTCTTAAACATTTAAATTTTCTACAATCTATAGGTTATTCATACCATACAAATATTGAGTTTATTTCAAATGATATTAAAAATTTAAAACTTCCTGATAATTTAAATAATCTACGATCAACAGTTGAACATTGTTATCTATGTGAATTATCTAAATCAAGAACTAATATTTTATTTGGTGCTGGTAATGAAAATTCTAAAATTATGTTTATAAATGATGAACCTTCTGCTGCAGAAGATGAATTAGGTTTCTATTATTCTGGTAAAAGTGGTGAATTATTAGTTAAAATGATTGAAAATGTTTTAAATATTAAGAAAGAGGATGTGTATATTACAAATTTAGTTAAATGTAAAAGTTCTGGATCATTAAATAAATCTAATGTTGATTCATGTAATGATTACTTACTAAAACAAATTGAGCTAATTAAACCTTCTTTAATTGTAACTTTAGGTGAGAAAACCTATTCGTATTTGTTTGACACAAATCAAAATTTTTCACTGATTAGAGGAAAAGAAACAATATTTAATTCTATAAAAGTTATACCAACTTTTTCACCTAGCTTTTTATTAAGAAACCCATCTTCAAAAAAAGATGCATATCATGATATGTTAAAAATTAAAAATATACTGGAGTCTTTAAATTGAAACACTTATTATCCCTACTATTAATATCTTTTGTTTTCATAGGTTGTTCTTCAAAACAAAATGAAGTAAATATTAAAATAGCTAATAAAAATGAAAAGCTAATTGTTCACAAAAATACAAACAATGATAACGAAGATATTATTGAAAAAATTGATGTATTTGATATTGTTGAAAATGATCTTTTTATTTCAGGTGATAAACCTAGTGTAAAAATTGCATTTATTTTTCCTTCTAAAGTTGTAGGAAATTATGCAAATTCTTCAATCAATACAATTTTAGGATATTTAGCTTTTCAAAAAGTTTCTTATGAATTGAAAATATTTGATTCTAAAACTGAAGATATAGAAAATGTTCAAAATACATTTGATGATATTAAAGATAAAGGTTTTACGAAAGTTATTGCACTTTTTACTCCCAAAATTTCAAATAGTTTAAATGAATTAGATGTTAATGATTTAAATGTATACTTACCTTTAATAAATAAAACAGAAATAAATAGTTCTTCAGAGAATTTTATATTCGGTTCTATTTCTTATAAAAAACAAATACAAAAACTTTCTGAGTTTTCAAATACTAAAAATATAATGTTTTACCAAGAATCTTTTATTGGACATAAACTAAGAACTCTATATGAAAATACAATTCCAAATATTAAATTTCTAAAAGCAATAAAAAGTAAAAAAAATAATTTTAAAAGAATAATTAATGATGAAAGATTAGTTGATTCTACATTATTTTTAAATACAACAATTGTTAAAACATCTATTATTTTATCTCAACTTAATGTTTATGAAATTTTCCCAAAAGTGACATTATCAACGCAATTAAATTATAATCCTTTACTTATTTCACTTACACAAGTAAATGATAGATCTAATTTTGTTGTTGCTAACTCCATTGCTAGAGTTGATGATAAATTAACTGATAAAATTTCAACTTATGATGCCGATATTGTATATAACTGGGTTGATTATTCAACACTTGTTGGAATCAATTATTTATATGATTCTAATAAAGAAAGTTTAATAGAAACCCAAATTATAAATAATGAAGTTATTTATGATCCCAAATTATTTATTAGCACAAGTTTTGGTTTTTTAGAAATTAAGTAAAATTTAGATAAAATCGCGTATATTTATATTATGGAGTTTGAATTGAGAACACATTATTGTACAGACGTACGTGAAAAAAACATCGGTGAAACTGTAACTGTTGCTGGTTGGGTAAACAGTAGACGTGATCACGGTGGAATTATTTTTATTGATTTAAGAGATAAGGGTGGAATTGTTCAATTAGTAGCTGACCCAGCTATTCTTGCAATTGCAGAAACAGTAAGAGATGAATTTGTTTTAGTAGCAACTGGAACAGTTAGAGCTAGAGGTGAAGGATTAGAAAATCCTAATTTACTTACTGGAACTATTGAAATTGTTTTAAGTGATTTAGTTATTGAAAACAAATCTAAGCCAATGCCTTTTGATTTAAATGATGATAAAGTTAATGATGAAATTAAATTAAGAAATAGATTTTTAGAATTAAGATCTAAAAAATCTTTTGAAACTTTCCAATTAAGATCAAAAGCTGCTATTCAAGTTAGAAATACTTTGGATGAATTAGGTTTCTTAGATGTTGAAACTCCAATTTTAACAAAATCTACACCAGAAGGTGCTAGAGATTACCTTGTTCCTTCAAGAGTTCATGGTGGTGAATTTTATGCACTTCCTCAATCTCCTCAATTATTCAAACAATTATTAATGGTATCTGGATTTGATAAATATTTCCAAATTGCTAAATGTTTTAGAGATGAAGATTTAAGAGCTGATAGACAACCTGAATTTACTCAAATAGATGTTGAGATGTCTTTTTGTGACCAAGAAGATGTGATTAAAGTAGCTGAAAGAGTTATCACAGATGTATTTACTAAATGTGGTAAACCAGTTCCTACAACATTCCCAAGAATGAGATACTGGGATGCTATGGAAAAATATGGTTCAGATAAACCAGATATTAGATTTGATATGCCATTAGTAGATGTTATTGATATTTTTGCTAACTCTACAAATGAAATCTTTGCTGATATTGCTAAAGATACAAAAAATAACAGAATCAAAGCACTTAAATGTCCAAATGGAGATAACGTTTTCTCTAAAAGACAAATGAAAGGTTTTGAAGATTACGTAAGAAAATTTGGAGCTAAAGGTCTTGGTTATTTCCAAATGAAAGAAGATGGTCTAAAAGGTCCTTTAACTAAGTTCTTCTCAGAAGCTGATTTAGAAGAAATTGTTAAAACTACAGAACTTGAAGTTGGTGATGTTGTATTCTTTGGTGCTGGTGATAAGAAAACTGTATTGGATTACATGGGTAGATTTAGACTTTACCTTGCAGAACAAATGAATTTAATTCCTGAAGATGCTTATGAGTTCTTATGGGTTGTTGATTTCCCAATGTTTGAAGTTGAAGATGGTAAAACTAAAGCTTTACATCATCCATTTACAATGCCTAAATCATTAGAAGATACTTCTGATTTAGAAGCTATTGAATCAATTGCTTATGATATCGTATTAAACGGTATGGAGCTTGGTGGTGGATCTATTAGAATTCATAAAGAAGAAATTCAATCAAAAGTATTTAAACTTATGGGAATTTCTGAAGAAGAAGCACAAGAGAAATTTGGTTTCTTACTTGATGCACTTCAATATGGAGCACCATCACATGGTGGTTTTGCAATGGGTCTAGATAGACTAGTAATGCTTCTTGTTGGAACTGATTCAATTAGAGATGTTATTGCATTCCCTAAAACTCAAAAAGCTCAATGTCTATTAACAGGAGCTCCATCACCTGTTGATGCTGAGCAGTTAAAAGATTTAAGTTTAAGAATTAGAAAAACTGAAATCTAATTAAAGAAATTATAAAGGAGAATAGTATGATTAAAGTTGTTTTATTATTACTATTCCCTTTTTTCCTTTATTCTAAAAATTTACTACTTGTATCTTTTCCTTTTGAATCATATTTCATAAAACAAATATCTCACGACCTTATTGAACTAACGCAAATATCAAATGAGTATTCTCTTATTGAAAAAGAATTTTCAAAAGCAAGTTTAAAAAGACTTTCTAAAAGTAGTATATATTTTCATTTTGGCTTAGATATTGAAAAATCTTACTTAAAATTATTAAAAGAACAAAACCCTAAACTAACAAGTGTAAATATGGGCTTTGGAATTAAGAAAATAAAGAATAACAATAAAGAAAATGTTTATGTTTGGACTGATCCTTTATTAGTTAGAAAAGTTGCTACAAATATTTATAAGGCACTTGTAAA
>PJEL010004128.1_pt1 | contig 12142 bp, 7 predicted proteins | sample 1853271 | NCBI WGS metagenome assembly PJEL01 (sample SAMN08108733, study PRJNA415343) | Invertebrate metagenome, whole genome shotgun sequencing project. | host: Globobulimina | place: Sweden: Gullmar Fjord | collected 2015-08 | reverse complement strand
TCTGCATAAAATGACCTGGTACGTCCAGCATCATTATCCCGGCTGTTGATCGGTGTTGCATAGGTACGCAAATCCACAAAAGCATCTGGCTTATCAGTAGCACTGACCACAGACGCATCACTCATGTTGTGGTTAAATATCATTTCTTCATTGTCACCATTCAATTGGTTAAAAATCCCTTTCAATCCCGAATCCACGGCTGTTTGCAGTCCTGCCGCATCGATAAAGGTGTTTTCAGGGCTTAAGAAAGACAATGGCTGTTCATCAAGAAAGTCATCACAACTTGTTGAAATAAGGGCAAAGACGCCAATTTGCATTCGTAATGCACGGGCAGGAGCCATAATTTCCTCCATGGCTATTTCTGAAACGACAATCCAATTCAAACCAGCAATTTCGAGAGGTGAATAGGAAACGACCGCTTGTTCTCCGTCACGATTGGTCGTTGACAACGCATCAGTCTGGCCTGCCAAACCTGCGGCGACAGCGTCAGTGTCTATGCTCGTTGTTAGAATGGAATTACCATCCTCGAATCGACCTTGAGATCGCATCGTCTTATCTGGCCCAACAAAGTAAGATTCACCTGTTTCTCCCAGACCGGTGGTGGACGCCATCAACTCGTTGATCTTGTCAACTGGCATCTGAAAGATCGAGACGCCAACTTTCTTACCACCCCGGAACACCGGTGCGCCGATGAAGCTCGCGGGTGCGCCATAGCTTGGTTCATAAAATTTGAAGTCTCGGATTGTGATATCGCCAGGTGCATCGGATGCCATTGCGGATCTATAGACGTCACCAAAATTGGTGTCCGCGTAGGGGCCGGTCAGGAAATTGGTCGCGTAATCAGTTTCCTTGAAAACAGAATAAACTAAGTTGCCCTCGGTGTCAAACAGGAAAATGTCGTAGTATCCGAATGATTCGAGAAAATCTCGAATGCGAGGGTGGTACTTCCCATGCAATTCGTTGTAGGAGCAATCTTCAGCCGCTCGGTCAAGCTGGTGCTTTTCGCCAACTGCGTTGTGATTGGCTCCGATATACATTGATTGCAATGCAACCCCGTTGTTCGATGCTGCGGTATACGTTGTAGCACCTCGATAACTCAAGCCCGCCTCTTCGAGTCGTGGCTTGTATTCTGTGTCGAAGTACTGAACGCAAGACAATCTCGCATCACTTCCAGTACTCGTGTCGACCTGGAGTTCATCGGCAGTGGTGTGGAAAGCTGTTGTGAATTCATCCGTGGCTTCAGCAATCATCAAATTCTGTGAGAAGTTGTACATCTGCTCACGAATGGATGCAAAATAGCTTTCTGCGCCACTGGTTTTCTCAGCGCAAATGGTTCGCAAGTTATCAATGCGGCCCTCAAGGACGGCCTTCTGACTTGCACGAACACTGATCACACCCAGAAGCACCGCAGTGCTTACGGAAATCCCGAGCCCGAAAGCGGTCAATCGTTGTGAAACTGACCAGTTATTAATACTAAAGAAGCGGAAATTCATTTTCATTTTATTAATCCTCACGGCCAAATGTTGTCTTTTGCACTCGTCGATTAGGCCACCATCTGCGGAGCCCAATCAACACCTGAGTGAATACATTCCAGACAGCAACTAGTGATCACACTTTCAAATCAGAATGAAATGGACATGCCGATGAATCCTAAGCCATCCACGTCATCACCATCGTTTGTAGCCTCAGTGGTATCACCCAGCAAAAGCAATGTTGCTCCAATTGACAGATCAACGGAGCCATACTCACCCGAATGAAGAGGAATGTCGAGCTGCGCCGTTGCAGAGAAGAACCCGAAGGTTTCATCATCGCCGCTTCCATCTACATAGTATTCATCCAAGCTCAACCCCAAAGACATTGGAAAAGACAAAGTTGCCTTTTCGTCAAACACATCAAATGAAGGTCCGAAGTCAAACTGGAAATATTTTGCGTCGTCTTGACCAACATTGGATTCGTCTGTTTCAAAATAGAATCCGAAAGATGGATCACCCAGGAAGAATCCTAGGCCCTCTTCATTGTCAAGATCAAGACCAACGGTTAGACCAAGCTCTTGCACGGAATCGAATTGATCATTGCTTGGATAGGTATAGAAAGTATACCCAATTCCTGCGGACCATTGCTTCCAAGTGAAATCAACACTGCCGTACCAATCTGATTCGTACCAACTGCGTTGTCCGCTGCCCGTCGCGGCTGTTTTTTCTTCGTGTAGGCTGTTCCAGATGCCCAAAGTAGCACTGACACCTACTTCATGCGTTTCATCTTGGGGGACAATGTCAATTCCCAATTCAGCATATGGCTGCGCGATGAAACCGTTGTCTTCTTGGAGATAGCCGCGGAAGAAGTACTCTGAAACGATGTCAACACCCACTGTGGCACTCAGGCGCTCGCCAAAGGTGAACCCGTCGCCATCTTCATCATGTGCCACACTCGTCGAGCAAGGAATTAGCATTGCAGCGGCTAGAACCCCTGCTGGCCAGAGACCAAAGCTGCGATGATTGCTACTAGATGTAATCAAATTCAGTCTATTAGGGGAAGCCTGTTTCATAATTTCGAATCCTGTATCTTTACGGTGATAACACATAGGGGTAGTGGACGGGATCATTGTCGGCTGCTACATCGAACCAGATTACCTATTTTGCGCCAATTCTGGAATACCCCTAAAACTTACTAATCATTCCCTTGAGCGCTGCAAAACAGAGTTGGACCATAGCCGGCAATAATGTGGTAAAAAAAGCCCGATAGATCATTGGATCGCAGGCCTGAGGAGATGAACAGCTGGCACACCATGAAGAGAGTCCTGTTATTTGACACTTTTGTGTTTGGGGTTGGGCACTCCGCCCAGTACAATCGTATCTGATTATGGGAATAGGAACGATACTAGTTGAGCGCGGAATCATCACCCGGGAAGATCTGAATCGAGCGATTGAAGCTCAAAAAGACACCGGCGAAAGGTTGGATCGCGCGCTGATTCGATTGCAGATATGTACCGCATCTGACGTTTTGAAGGTTATTGGCGAGCAGTTTGCGCTTCCTATTATCGAATTGAGTGGGCTCGAGGTTAAACGTGAAATCCTCGACAAACTCCCCGCCAAACTCGTCTACCAGCAAAAGTGCGTGCCTATTGCACAAACTAACGGCAATCTACGAATCGCGACCTCAGAGCCTTTTGAACTTACTGCTTTCGACGAATTGCGATTGCTCACCGGTTGTGCCATTGAACTTGTCCTCGCAGAGGAGGAAGATCTCAACCGCTTTATTCAGCAGCATTACGGAGTGGCGGGAGACACGCTTGATGCATTAAGCGCCGCTGAGGGCATTGATCTCGATTCCCCCACGCATGCTGACGGAGATGACGAAGCTTCGCAATCTGATCTCGAAGAAGCACAGCAGGCTTCTGTGATCAAATTGGTGAATGAGCTCCTTATAGAAGCGATCAACCAGCGGGCGACGGATATTCACATCGAGCCATTTGAGAAAGCGCTCAAAGTGCGGTATCGCATTGACGGGATTTTGTATAAGCCAAATGTTGCTCATTCAATCTCACGCTTTCGTCATGCGATAGTTAGCCGCATCAAAATCATGTCTCATCTGAACATTGCAGAAAAGCGCAGGCCACAGGATGGTCGCATAACCCTCCGCCATAAAGGCCGAGAATATGACCTACGCGTGTCCATCATTCCCATGCTCTTTGGTGAAGGTGTGGTGCTGCGCATTCTCAACAAATCAGCGGTGATGTTGAATCTCGATGATTTGGGAATGACGAAGACAATCCATGATCGATGGAACGGTCTCATAAGTAAACCACATGGCATACTGCTTGTCACTGGCCCGACCGGCTCAGGGAAGTCTACCACTTTATACGCATCGTTGAATCAGATCGTCAGTGATGAAATTAAGGCTGTCACCGTTGAAGACCCTGTAGAATACAACCTCGATGGAGTGAACCAGATACCCGTCAATCCGAAGATCGGTGTGACCTTTGCGACCGGATTGCGGGCCATTCTTCGACACGATCCAGACATTATCATGATTGGCGAAATCCGTGACAAAGAGACAGCCACCGCGGCTATCCAAGCATCACTGACCGGGCACCTCGTGTTTTCAACGCTGCATACGAATGATGCTGCAAGTGCAACCACGCGGTTGTTGGATATGGGGGTTGAGCCGTACTTGGTTTCCAGCTCACTCGAAGGTGTACTGGCGCAGCGCTTGGTTCGTCGCTTGTGTCCGCAGTGTTGTCAACAGGTTGCATCGGACGAATTGCAACTGCCGGCTTCAGAATGCGAAACGCCGGGTACATATTTTGAAGAGGTCGGCTGCAAAGCGTGTAACCACCGTGGGTATCGCGGCCGACTGGGTGTGTTTGAAATCTTCACGCTCGATGATCACGTTCGCGATATGTTGATGAACAACACAAACGTCATGCAGATCACCCAATACGCTCTAGAGCACAAGACCCTTCTACCATTGACTGTGGACGGGTTCGAAAAAGCACGCCAGGGTATCACAACCGTCAACGAAGTTGTACGCTCATCTGTTTCCTAGATTACGCATCGTGTACATTTTCTAGATTCGATATCGGCACGCAAATACGGGTGAGCAGATCTCTCTCCGACACAGTGGTTGGATCATTCAAATAAAATTCCATACATGGCTCGAGGGCGGGCAAATATCCTCGTTCCGGAAACCATCGACCTAGCAACTCGCAATAGGTTGTATCCAATTCTGAATATGGTCCACGATGCACTGCACAGGCACACCACATAGGCGCAACGTCACGCATTGCGACTCCCCCACCCGCTTGACCAGAAGCATTCGAAGGAACACTCATTGCCGCATCAAACCGTACTTGTTCGGGTGAAGTGATGGCAGGATCATCATACGAGACGCCAAGAAACTGCATGCTAGGCCCCATCATCCGATGCTGCATAGCCCATTGCACAAGTGTTTGAAACGCAGAACCAACTTCATCATACGGCCCAACATGCCGTACATACGCAATGGCCAAAGGCCCAACAATCTCGCAGACAGCCTCTAAACGATTGCTCGATGTTTGTTCGTTGACAACTGCAACTGGTGAATCGAAATGAGGGTCCTTTTGTGACTTTCGGTATTCACGCGGCCCCACCCCAAAATGCGATTTGAATGCCCGAGAAAATGACTCCAACGCGCCATACCCCGACTCATTTGCAATAACACTGATGGACCGTTCGCTCCGTATGAGCTGTCCCGCAGATCGCTCCAATCGAAGTCGTTGGGTGTATTTCGCCACCGTTTCTCCGACGATTCCTTTGAATATTCGATGAAAATGAAACGGAGAGAAATGCGCAATCGAGGCCAACGTCTCCAATGTTGTTGGAGCATTCAAATGTTCTTGAATATACTGCTGTACGCGAAGTATTCGATCCGCATATTCGACTGATGTGGTGACAGATGCAGGCGGATGCTGAAGTGACTTTGGATTCTCATCTGGTGTCATAAGCAGATGCTCTCTCAGTTCAGGTTGACAGCAATTGCTCACATGCTTGCAGCACCGCTTCAAACGTGATATCGTTCACCGGTTTGCCGCCAGTACTCAATTCGATTTCGTGATCGTATTGCAAAGTTGTCCATTCCGGGACCGTTGGGCCAAACAGCGTGATCACACCAGTAGGTTGAATGTTGAGTGTATTCACCGAATCGAAATTCATGCCCACCGCAATATGCCGTGTGCCGGTGTCGTTGGTGACCATGAGACGCGCACGCTTGCATATTTGTTTGAGCGATCCCAATGTGATACCTTGCTCGACCAGATTGACCGGCTTGGTCGTTGGTTGATCCATCATGTTGCAAATGGTGCTTACTAATTCGCGTTCGTTGGGCGAGCCGTTTACGACAACGCGTAGCCCGTGCGACCCCGCTAATTCATTACCTAATTTTGCAAAGCGATCCGCGGACCAGCGTTTGTCATCTCGATTCCCACCTGGATTCAAGAGCACAAACGAATCGTGTTCACCAATGCCCACGTTCTGAAGAATGGCATTCCCCCGCTGCGCTTGCTCCTCGGTCGCCAACAAGGACAATCGTTTATCTAGGAGTTGATCACGCTGCAGTCCGAACGCTGAAGCCAATCGCAAATAATATTCGGGAGCAGGGATTGGCTCTTTCCATCCGCCAGGCTGTGAACATGGCAATGCATGTGTCAGCATCCACGATCGTCCATCTCTGCCGTACCCGATTCTATTGGGAACACGACTAAGGACTGAGGTGAGCGCAAGTCGAAAACTGTTGGGCAAAAGAATCACTGCATCAAAAGAATCCTGTCGCAATCGTTTGCCCTCGATGAAAGGGCCGATCGCTCCCTTGGGCTGCCCCACTATCATCGAGTCCAGTAAGCCAGACCCATCGAGTATTTCATGAAGACCTGGCCTTAAGAATCCACACAGGTGAATTTGGCGATCAACTGTTCCTTGTCGCAACGCCCGCAACAGCGGTGATGCCATTACACAATCACCCACCCAAGAGGGCAGTACAATGAGTAGCCGGTTGACGCTTTGGAGATCTACGAATCGTTTCAAGCTCTATCGTATGCAGCGATGTCCTGATATACAAAACGGCGGCCTGTGGCAATGTTTTACCGCGGACCGCCGATCGTACTTGATGATATTGAAATGCTCAGCGAGCAAACCCTGTGGCGGTCGCGTCAGTATTCCGATCTCTCCTAGCAGCGTTTCTCTCAGTTAGGAATCGTTCAACCCAGAACAAACTGGAATCAGGTTGCGGTGCTCCCACTAATCCCGGTATATGGCTGCGTGTACTGACGGATGCAGAATCTCCACTAGGAATGCCGAATTCCTCGGTGAGAGTCCTCCGCACGTATGGATTTGATGATATTTCCCCTTGATTCATGCCAAATATCAGTTTTTCATTTGGCGCATTCCTGAGGGCGATTAGGATACTCCACAGAAGGCCGACTGATCGGCCAAGACAATCGACCGAAATTTCTATGGAGATTGATCATGTCCAAAGCTCGTCTACACCAATCCACCCGCTTATCGATCATGCATTTGGCCATTGTTCTTGCGATAGCCGGACTGCCTACTGAAAAGGTTCACGCTCAAAGCGATGACCAAATGATCTTTGTGTCTACTTATCCGAACGGAGCGCAAGGCTTTGTCTCGTCGGTCAAAGTTGAAATAGATGGCTCGCTAACATTGGTGGATACTGTTGCAACCTCCGACACCGGATGCCAAGCAGTATCACTTTCCCCAGACGGACGGTATCTTGCGGTCTCGCACGGCACCGCCAAATCGACCGAGAATGTCGATGTATACGCGGTTGCGAATGATGGCACGCTAACTCATGTGGTTACCCAAGGAGTGCATGATTCTCCTTTGGATCTCGTTTGGCTCACCGATCAGGAAATCGCAATCAGTCAAACTGATTTTGGGGCCAGCAATGTTCGCGTTTGGCGATTTGATCCTGACGGTGCATCCCTTAGTGAAATCGACCAAGAATTTGTGGGTGGCTTCTTTAGCGATCTCGCCCTCGATCCGCTAGGACGAACGCTTCACGCGAATGATTCTACAGGTAACAAGATCACCACTTTTGCCATTGATGACGAAGGTGAGCTTGATCTTGTAGGCTCTACCGGGACCAGTGGGATCTATCCACTTGGCATGGAGGTGAGTCAGTTTGGTGATTTCTTGTATGCGGGAGGTGGGATTAGCTCCAATCGCGATAAGGTCATAGGATTTTCATGTGATGTCGCAGGTGCAAATCTCTCGCCGATCACAGGCATGCCGTTTGTTTCACCGGGCAATTCACCGAAACAAGCATTGCCCACTCTTGGAGATCGCGTAGTCTTCGTGGCCCATGGTACGGACGCGACCATCCGCTCATTTATGATGAATGAAACAGATGGCTCACTCACTTACGCCGGACACACCTTTGATGTAGGGTTCCAAGGCTCTTTGGGTAAACTCGCCGCGATGGGCAACTATCTCTTTGTTCCTGATAATTCAACCGCAATCGATGGCAAGAGTGGCGTGGACGTTTTCTCCATCAACGCCGATGGGTCGTTCACAGTGGTGGGCACAGATTTGTTCGATGTTGGGTTGTCCACGCCAAATTCGGTCGCCACTTGGGATCCTAGGAATCGCGGCGCGTATTTGCGCATCACCAATTTGATAGCGGGTGAATCGGCTACTCTTGCAGTTACCTCTCCCGCAGACAATGCTCCCACTGCAGTCATGTACAGCTTGAAAGGAACGGGTAGGACATTTATCAAGCCCGCACAAATTACGATCCAACTTCAACAACCCAAACAACTCGGCAATACACGTAGGACCAATGCCAATGGTGAAGTATCTTGGACGATTCCCATCCCAGACAATGCGCGTGATACCAATGTCTGGTTCCAAGCAATTCAATTTCAACGTGCTGGCAACATAATCAATCAACTGGTCCGATGAATTTGATTTCACTCTTCAGCAAACACTTCGGCTATTAGATGTCAGCATCAAAAAAGCCGAAGGGGGCTCCGAGTAAACTCGAGGCCCCCTCCAGCGAAGGAGAGAAAGCAAAGGAAATTTGGGAGTGGCTTTGGCCACCATTGTCAGCGGATTGCTGAAACTAATCGCATCTACGCTAACCTACTTACGATCCGTCTTCTACAGGTGAACTAATCGCCCGTTTAAGAAATTCCAATTTAGTGATCGACTCTGTGTCGCACGGTCATTTTTACTTCAAACGTCTCTAGTATCTTACGTAATTGTGGGCCAATGTAATCAATATTTCCAGCAGTAGCAATAAATCCCAAATCGTTATGATTTTGAATGGACACAAGCCGTTCAGGTCTTTGTGTTTGAAGCCTCCAACACCCCACTTCGCGATGCATGGCGACGATGTCCGCATGCTTCTCTTACTATTATCTGCGAATTCCCATTGCTGGTTACGAATCAGGACGTCTGAATCTTCATTTTCGGATGTAATCGCCAAATACCGCCTAGCGAGACAAGCTAGATTCCCCCAATCAGGCTGAATATGAACTGTATTGGGCACTTGATTAGCAGGCCAAAACGTGAGGTAGCCCCAATCAAAATCAGGGCCACCTCAGCGAAGGAGAGAAATGTTCGTTGTCGGGGCTGACGATGCACATGTCCTTTGTCAAACATGTTTCATCGGGCCCCGGATATCATTGTCGCTATCACAATCACTCGCGGTGAACATGGCCAATAACCGCAACACCCATTGGATATTTAAGCATTTTTCGCCCCCAGGTGTCCATTCCTCAACGCATGACCAATTCCCATATCGAGGATCGCAAGCTGCCTTTGATGGTCTCAGAGTTCTATACTGGTTGCGTCGACGAAATGGCAACCACAATACGGCCTAGGGAGGCACTATGGACTCGTCTGCGTATTTCAAAACGGTAACCGCCAAGGTTGCTCACATCATCCAAAAAACGGATGGCAGCCCGGATGCGGTCAACGAAATTCTCCCTTTGCTCTACGAACAGTTGGCCGATTTGGCGAGTCGAATGCTGAGACGTGAACGCGTCGAACATTCGCTGCAATCTGCGGATTTGGTCAATGAGGTGTTTATCAAATTGGCCCGCCAAGATAGAACCAAATGGTTGGGCAAATCTCATTTTATGGCCATTAGCGCTCAGATGATGCGCCGAATTCTCATCGATCATGCTCGAAGCAAAGGGCGCATCAAACGAGGTGGAGGCAAACGTAGAGTAGATTTGGATGAAGGCATCATGCTCTCCGTTCAGATGCCCGATGATCTGCTCGATCTGGATGAGGCTCTAGATCGATTAGAAGAGGTTGACCCACGACAGGCTCGCATTGTGGAGCTCAAGTTCTTTGGAGGGATGACGGTTCAGGAAATCTCCACCATGCTGAATGTGTCTAAACGAACTGTCGAATCTGAGTGGACCCATGTCAAAGCTTGGCTTCGTCGTGAGATCACCGATCTTGAAACGTCATCTGAGGAGACTGCGGAGGCAGAATGAGTTCTTCCTCCGATCATCATCTCGCCAAATCCATCTTTCTGAAGGTCAGCTCGATTTCAGATCCGGCTTTGCGCCTTGATTACCTACACGATCTTTGCGGCGACAATGATGAGTTGCGCAAAGAAGTCCAATCGCTTCTCGAATTCGATTCACCTGAAACTATTGTCACGCCGTTGCAATTTGAAGATCAGCCGATGATCAATCTCAACGGCGATTCGAATGAGTCGCGCCAACGTTGGTTCACACCAGACCACCGTACTCTTTCGCGCAGCCAAGTCCCACGTTTGGCTCGCTTAGCGTTCGTAGCCAATCGTCGAGTGCTGTTGATTGCGAGCCTAGTCTTGATCGCCGTAGTTTGGATTAGCCATCGAACGCGATTGGTGGCTACCGACATGGTTCGATCTAATATTGACAACACGTTACGAACCATACTGCGATCAAGTGTAAACACAATTGACGCTTGGCTAACTCATGAAATCTCAACCATTGAAATGTGGGCCCACGAGCAATCCATCGTGGATAGTGCGGCATCCTTGCAGTCAATAGCTCTGAACCAAGATTCAGAGGACGCCAATATTCTGCGCAATGCAGATCAACAGATAGCGCTCTTGCAGTTGTTGCGGCGTATCGGCAGATCTGAAGTTGCTCGCTTTCCTAGAGAATTTCAAAGCTCCTCAATCGGGACATTACAATCGCGACCTCCGGTAAACGAGGATGGTCAGAAATCCGTTGTTCTCATTACCAACCGGGAAGGCAGGATACTTTCTTGCACACGCGAGGAATTGATTGGTTCCTTCGCCCACGAACAGGGCATGCGCGCCATTTCACGGAATTTTGCGGGCGAGTCAGTTGTGTCCCTCCCAATGATCCCCTCGTTGGATTTCGGGTTCGGGGACCGACCGATGGTGTTCTTTTCTACACCAATAATGGGATCTCAGATCGCTGCTGATGCAGATCAATCGTCGGCAAGGAACACTGTCCAGGCAACATTGCACTTGGGGTTGGATGCGAATCCAATCTTCAGTAGGCTGTTACACTTGGGTCAGATTGGAGAAACAGGTGAGACGTATGCCTTTGATCGAGATGGTATCATGCTCACGGAGAGCAGATTTCACGATTCTATTGAATCATTGGACATAAGGATAAACGCAGATCGACTCAGCGAAGTGCAGAACCTGCGAATCGCAGATCCGGGAGTAAACCTCCTGACAGAACCGTTGCCTTCGACCCAACCATCTGCTTGGCCATTGACTCTCATGGCTCGGATGGCTTCCGAACTCGCCACGCTTATGCAACAACAAGAGGTGCACGCTTTCGATGATGTCACGCGCCATCATTTCCCTGTTTCGAATACGGAAGGGTATCGTGATTATCGAGGAGTCTTGGTGGCAGGTCGGTGGTTCTGGTTGGAGAAGTACCAATTCGGCATAGCGACGGAAATGGATATGACCAGCGCGCTGGCTCCACTTCGTACACTTGACCGTGCATTTGTTGCTCTGTTTGTGGTCATTGGACTTTTGTCAATAGGATTTTTCCTCTCAACTGCGATGTCGTTGCTCCAAAAACAAAGGGTGGACGAATCCACTCGATTAGGACAATACACGCTCCGGGCAAAATTGGGAGAAGGCGGACTTGGCGTCGTTTACCTTGGCGAACACGCACTTCTCAAGCGTCCCGTAGCGATCAAGACGCTCAAAACAGATCAGCAATCGAAGCAAGCAATTAGTCGGTTCCAACGTGAAGTTCAGATGACCAGCCTACTACAACACCCAAACACGATTCAGGTGTTCGACTACGGCCGAACTCCATGGGGTGCATTTTACTATGTCATGGAATGCCTTGACGGGATCACCTTAGATGACCTTGTCCAGCTCGCCGGCGGCCCGATTAGGCCTGAGCGAACCATCGCGATAATGCAAGATGCGTGCGCATCATTGCATGAAGCTCACCAGCGTGGAGTGATTCATCGTGACATCAAACCCGGCAATATCATGATCTGCCATTATGCAGCCACCTACGACTACGTCAAAGTTTTGGATTTTGGATTGGCAAAGGACGTAACAGGTGACTTTGCGTCCTATCTCGGAAATCAACATACGACCACAAGCGTGATCAATGAGATTTCAGGAACCCCTCATTTTA
>PJEL010004127.1_pt1 | contig 12146 bp, 12 predicted proteins | sample 1853271 | NCBI WGS metagenome assembly PJEL01 (sample SAMN08108733, study PRJNA415343) | Invertebrate metagenome, whole genome shotgun sequencing project. | host: Globobulimina | place: Sweden: Gullmar Fjord | collected 2015-08 | reverse complement strand
AGGTCTCCCAACTCACGCGCTAGGTCGGTCGCTAACTCATAGTCGCCAACCTCATGCCAGCTCAGCGCTATCCCGTCCAGTATCGAATAGCCACTCGCTAGCAGTCGTCTGTGTAAAGCGTTTATCGGTTGCATCGTGTTCTCCCGTCTGTAATGGTTGCTCTGTGTTATGTGCCAACCGCTCAGCAGCAGTCGGTCTCTGTTAAGTGATGTGTGTTGGTCGGTGGTCGTCGCTCGATGAGTGTTGAGTAGTGCGCGCCCCCGTTGAATGGCCTCTGTCGTTCGGATACCTCTTAATTTCTGTCGTCTAAGACCCCCGTAAAAATAAATTCAGCATCGGAACCCGACTCCGGCTTATGTGCAGGATTAAGGGTGATTGCTTGGACTTTCGTGTCAGTCGTGGAATCTACCTTGACGCAGGACGCAGGACATGCGGAGCGAGGAACGAGCGTAGGAGCGTAGCGGGCTGTACTAGCGTACTAAGCGTTGAGGTTAAGTGGAACGTCTGTAAGCGAAATCTAAGCTCCCTTAATCCCAACATCAGCCCATTCTCCAAACAGAACGCAATTCAATCCTGTCCACATTGCGCTATCGAACTCTCCAAACCGTCTTATCCGTGGAATCTGATTGATGACCAACATCTGCTATTCGTCCTCTGCCATCCGACACTCGCCCTTTTTCCTATGACGATCCTCACTTCTCACGTCCTCACTGTTCACTCCTCACGTCCTCACACAAAAGGTCTAATCTCTTCACCTTCCTCACTTCTCAATATGTAGGGGATAACAGAACAACATACTTTGGGGCCATGTGGCGCGGGTGGTGAGTGTTAGCAGGGCAGGTCACTCGGTAGGGGGTTACAGGGAAAGGCTAGGCTTTAGAGGCTAAAGACCAGGGCTCACTGTCACACTAGCTATTAGTGTAAGTAGTCAGTGTGGCTTGTGCTCATCGCTAGACCTTTAGCACGGCGTGCTGCGTATGCACGGCTACGCGCTTCGTCAATAGCCGTCACTTTACCTTTGCCAGCACACTTGGCGCATGGAATGTCTTTGTTGTGCTTGTGGATACGGTACAGACCTGTTCCGTTACATGCTTTGCAGTGAGTACCAGCTACAGACTCAACTATCGCCTCAACAGCATTTATCTCAGGGCTTTTCTCGGGTGTAGGTATACGTTTGCCTATCCATTGGTAGTACTCCTCGCTGTAGGCGCGTATACGGATTTTTTCTATTTCCTCCTCTGTTTCCACAGGTGCATCTAGGGCGTTAAGTGTTGCTTCATAGGCAGCAGCGCTACCGAATAAGTCGTCAGTGTCGAATAATGAATCAAGTGATAATGTGTTGGTTGACATAGATATTTACCTCTTTTATATTTCAGAAATGAGCAGGGTGCGGGAACACCCTGCTCGTAGTTTCTTAGCTAAGTTATCTTAGAAAAGAAATTTGTTTGTGATAGCCTCTAGCTCTAACGGGCTAGTAGGCTTTTTATTGCGCATTGCTGTTGATTTCGTTAGCTTCTCAAGCTTCGCAGCTCTTGCAGCCAACTCGTCTTGGCGGTATTGGATTGCGCGTACTTTGCTTATCTCTTTAGCAGCCTCGGCCAGCTTCTTCTCGCTACCTTGTGTGAAATGAACACCCCAGAACTCAACACCGTCGTCAGTTGTGAATGACTCGATTGTTGTTGGGTTGCCCAGCAGTCGGTATGCGTCAGCTTGGAACTCAGCTTGCTTGCGTGGACTAACGCGTGTCCCTGTGTAGCCAGCCTTCTTAACCATCTGTGCCACTAGGAACTCGATAGGGTCGAAGGTCATGTATGATGAGTAGACGCGAACTGGCGTGTCTAGCTCTACAAGGTCTAGCAACTTGCGGAACTCTGCTGCGTAGTGCTCTAGGTAGGCGTGTACGATACGTGTCTCACGTAGTAGCTTATCAACCTCTGTAACTTCGTCGTCGCGAACTGCGTTAGACATTGCAGCGATTGTTAGCTCCTCGCTTGTGTTATCCATTTTGTGTATTTGGTCGAGTACGTATTGCTTTCTACCTTCAAGGCGTTCGATTTTGTTTGAGAAGTCGATGGCCTTGCGCATGCACTTGGTAGCGAATGGTATGCTCTTTTCTGGCATATCACCGATGTGTTCAACCACAAGCCCGTAGTTTTTATCCGCAATGGCTTTACCACGTAGTTGCTTCATGATTGCCCAAGCACCATATTGAGCGCCTTGTGTCCACTCGTCAGGTGTTCTGTGTAGGCGATCATCAATCCACTCCTCTTTGCTCACGTCCTCGTACACAACCTTGCGTTCGCTATCCATCGCTTGTGTCACGTTGACCTTTTGCTTGCGTAGGTCGTGTTGCTGCATATCATGTACTAGCTCATTCTCTGCCAGCCATTCTGCGGCCTCATCGTCCTCCTCGTAGTAGCCAAGGTCTGCAAGGTCGTTAAGCTCTCCATCTTCTAAGAAGCCATCATCAAGGTCGTTGTTAACCTCGAACGTAGCCTCGATAGCGCGTTGGAATGGATGAAGCTCGAACACGTAGTCACCAAGCGTACTAAGCACTTGAGCATGTCCTTGATACTGTTTGAACAGCTCCTCAGCCCAATCAGCCACGCTGGTCACTGCGCTGCTCATCTTGCGTATTCTCTCGCTGTCTGCGTCCTTGATTGCCAGTGCCATTGACGTTGCGATAGTGTTGTCCGCTTGGCGCACCATCTTGTTTAGCTCTGACTTGATAGCCCATGCGATACCACGTACCACATAGTTCGTACGGTGGCCGTATACCGTTGATAGCTCATCTATTGCTAGCACTGCTTGTTTCGTTAGCTCTGAGGTTGACATGCTTAGCGCTGCTTGGCCGTTAGCTGTGAAACCTTTAGTGTCTGCGTTAGAGATAAGTACGTTTTTCATAATGTTTACCTTTTATGTTGTTGGGACTCCTAAGTAGGTTCAACGTCCCGATTTATGAATGACTCGAATCAAACTCGATCCGAACCGACCGCGCCTTCTGAGAGAAAGCACATACATATGAACAACCAACCACAGACACAGAAAACGCGGCCTTCGACCTAGGACAAAAAACAAACAAGGGGGGAGGGGCTTCACAGGACGATTTGCCCATATTTTTTCCTAATTTTTTTGCTGTAAAACTTAACAGTGTTACTATTAGAGAAAATAACAGTGAGGCTAATAATAATGAAAACAAATGCCCTTGTTGAATCGTTGCGTAACACCGCCGTAGAGCTTATGAACACGGCCAGTGAACTTGAGACCAAGTACGTGGTTACGCCACGAAGCAACCCCCAAGAATTTAAACTCGTTATCCCGCTAGGCATGTTCGCTGGGACGGCGATTGACACGCTTAACTTGAAACGTGCGCCTAACGTAGCGTACGTCGGCGAGTGCCGTATGGGTGGCGTTGACTACAGCTCAGTGCGCATCCTCGTACGTGAACCTTTCGATATTGATATTGCTCAGTGGGAACTTGTTGGTGACAACACGTTAGTTTGGAGTGAGTAAATGTCGGGGGAATATTCACTATCAACGCTTAGCGGGAGTTATGCGTCGCTTGGCATTGCCCGCCTAACAGCACAAGAAGAAACCTACGTTCAACGCCGCACTCAGGGGATCAATCCTTCTGCGGCGGCTCGTGCGGCTGGCTACAAGTACCCAGCAAGGGCGGTGGCTGAGCTATCTGAACGTGAGGACATAAACCTAGCAATCTCTTACATGCGCGAAATGCAAAGGCAAGTTGCAGTCCAAGCGGGGGCTATTGAGTTCACAAAGGACGACGCAACAGCCCTATATCTTGAGGCGCATGCCAAGTCAGCGACAGCGATGGAAGAAATACGTGCGGTGGATTCGCTCGTTAAGCTGCATGGCCTAGCAACACCTGAAAAAGTCGAAGTTAACATCACTAACCGTAGCCAGATGGAAACTATGGACGATGAGCAACTACTCAAAATGGCCGGACAAGATATTCAATTGTCGCCTGATGAGTATAAGGTGGCGCACGATGAGGACTGAGCATTGCCATGAATGTTTGCGCACTGTTCCTCACTTTGAAATGTATGACCAAAAACACTGCCTAAGTTGCGCAAAGCAGCTGGGAACATTTGTGAGGCCATCTAACAAAGAGTCAGTGCAACGAATCGAACATGAGTTCAAACGCGTCAGAGAGGAAGAAATAGAGGCGTTTAACGTAGAGCTTGAGGCTAGGAAAGAGCTTGCTGAACGTGAGCTGGTTCGTCGTCGTCTTTTACCCTTCATTAAGCGGCATAATGACGCTTACATGCCCGGCTGGGTTCATGCCGATATTTGTATGCGGCTTGAGAAATTCGCGCAGGACATTGAGAACGGCCTATCGCCACGGCTGATGATTACTATGCCACCGCGACACGGTAAGTCGGAAATAGGCTCTAAAACATTCCCTAGCTGGTACTTAGGCCGTAACCCTACGCATGAGGTTATCACCTGTTCGTACTCGGGCGACTTAGCGGAGGACTTTAGCCGTAAGTGTCGTGACCTACTGGACACCGACAAGTTCAAGGCGGCATTCAAAACACGTCTATCGCCAGATACCAAGAGCGTTAAAAAGTGGATGACTACAGAAGGTGGCGGCTTCACCGCGGCCGGTGTTGGTGGTCCGATAACGGGTCGTGGTGCGCACTTAGGTATCATTGACGATCCCGTAAAAAACCGTGAAGAAGCTGAGTCGGAAGTTACTCGCCAAAAGGTAAAAGATTGGTACTCATCGGCATTCTACACGCGTCTTGCACCAGGGGGCGGTGTGCTGATAATTCAGACTCGCTGGCACGATGATGACCTTGCGGGTTGGCTATTAAACGTATTTGAGGAAGCGAAAAAAGAGGCTGAGGAGAAGGGCGAACCTATCCCAGAGGACGTAGACCAATGGGATTTGGTTGAGTACCCAGCTATCGCGACACAGGACGAAAAGTACCGTAAGAAGGGCGAGGCGCTACACGAGGAACGCTATCCACTACCCGCACTACGTCGTATAAAACGTGCCATGATACCGCGAGATTGGGAGGCGCTTTACCAGCAAAGGCCAGTGTCTGAGGACGGTGACTTCTTCACGCGTGATATGTTCCGCTACTACAAGATGGGCGAGCTACCACCGTTGGAGAACATGCGTCTGTATGCAGCGGCTGATTTGGCTATCTCTACAAAGCAAACGGCGGACTACAGTGTGTTTGTGGTAGTCGGTATCGACCGTAAGCAGAATATTTGGATTGTTGACCTGATACGTGGCCGATGGAACTCGCTGGGTATCATTGACCGTATGTTTGAGATTCAGACGAAGTATAACCCTGAGCTGTTTGGTATCGAGACAGGCCAGATTGAGCTGACGCTAGAGCCGTTCATTCAAAAGGCCGAGCAGGAACGTGGTATCTCACTTCGCTACGAGAAGCTTAGAACGCGCGGCGCAGACAAAGGTACACGTGCTAGGCCGATACAGGGTCGTATGGAGCAGGGCAAGGTTATTTTCCCTACCATAGAGTCGACACCGTGGATGAGTTCGCTTCAGAACGAGCTGCTTAAGTTCCCGTTAGGAGCTAATGATGACCAAGTGGATGCGTTGGCTTGGATTGGTCAAATGCTCATGCTATTTGGTATTCGTAACGAGAAGAAGTCAAAACCTAAAAAGTCGTTTAAGGACAAATTGCGTAAGTTTGGCGGTGGTACTAGAGGCCGTCATAAAAGTGGTATGGCTGCTTAGCGTTTATTGAGAATTAACAGTGCTACTGTTATTATTGGCTAACAGTAAATAATAATAATAACAACAGGTCGTGAAACTTGGACGCTGAAACTATAAAACAGATAATCGCGTTAGGCTCGCTTTTTGTGGCCGTGATTGGCTTGTGGCATAAGCTAGTCATACTACCCATCAAAGAGGAGCTGAAACTCAACGCGACAAGTATCCGCACACTTGAAATTGACAGTGCGAAGCTGGATACAACGCTCACAGCGCTTACTAACGCAATTGACCGACTAACCGATAGGTTGGACCGTGAATGAGTAGAAATAAGAAAAGAGACCCGAGGGTTGTTGCTCGTGATAATCAGACCCGATTTGAGGAAGCGAACAACACCAAGCATAAGGACTTTATCAAACGCGCTGTGCGTAACAACAACTTTTACGCAGGTGATCAGTGGAACAAAGAGGATAAAGCCCGCCTAGACCGTGAAGGCCGACCAGCCTTGACGCTTAATATGATCTTATCAACGGTGAACGCCATAATAGGTGAGCAGCTTGAGCGTAAGGTTGAAGTTGTCTACCGACCGCGTGACTACGGCGATGAGGACACTGCGTTCGCGCTTAATGCCATCACCCGCAGTATTCTAGCGGTAACGCACTTCGACGATACCGAAGAAGATGTGTTTGCTGATGGCCTAATCACAGGCCGTGGGTACTATGACGTTCGCATGAGTTTCGAGAAGAACCTGCAAGGTGAGGTTGTTATCACATCTGAGGACCCTATTGACGTTATCCCTGATGGTGAGGCGAAAAGCGCAGACCCGTCTACATGGAACGAGGTGTTTATCTCACGTTGGCTAACGCTTGACGAGATTGGTGCTTCATATGGCTGGGAGAAGGTTGAGGGCTTAGAGCGCCTAGTTGATACCTCTAGTTATAACACCGACGATAACTTCGAATACTTTGAAGGCACGTTTGGTGGCACAAGCCGCACGACAACGATGGACGAGAAGGACAGCCGTCAGCTAAGACGTGTTCGCGTTATTGAGCGCCAGCACTTTGAGGTAGATGAGCAGTACCACTTTGTCGATATGACTACGGGTAACATGCGACCTGTACCGTTCGGCACTGATAAAGAAGAAATGGAGGCGTTCGCAGAGCAGTATGGCCTTGAGCTAATTAAGCGTAAAGGTCGCCGAGTGCGAATGACTGTCACAGCGGATGACATTCTGCTGCATGATGATTGGTCTATCTACCGCTCATTTACTATCGTGCCTTTCTTCCCGTACTTCCGCCGAGGTAATCCGTTTGGCCCTGTAGATAATCTAATCGACCCACAGAACCTACTGAACAAGACCAGCTCGCAAGAGTTGCACATTGTTAACACGACGGCTAACAGTGGCTGGGTGGTGCAGGAGGACTCACTGGTCGATATGGACGCTGAGGACTTAGAGGAACGCGGTGCTGAAACTGGCCTAGTGCTACAGTACAAACGTGGGTATGAGAAGCCGGATAAGATTCAGCCGAACCAGATACCAACGGGCATCGACCGTATCTCACAGAAGGCCGCTGCAACTATCCGTGAAATATCATCGGTTAATGCGTCAATGCTTGGTACGGCTCGTGCTGACCAGTCAGGCCGTGCGCAGGAGGCCGCTGTAAGTCGTGGTCAGATTCAGGTGTCGGTAATCGTGAGTAACCTTAAACGTGCCCGCCGTATGGTTGGCCGTAAGGTGCTTGAGCTGGTTCAAGACTTCTACAGTGAGACTCGCTACTTTAAAGTGACGGGTAGCAGTATCCTTCAGGGCGAGGAGCGCACGGAGGAGGTCGGCATTAATGTGCCAGATGAGGACGGGAACATAATCAATGATGTGACCATTGGCGATTATGACGTTGAGGTAAGCTTTAGACCTTCGGGCGGTACAATGGCCGACCAAGAGTTTGAGGAAGCGTTACGCTTGCGTGAAATGGGCGTTGCTATCCCAGACCATGTTATTGTCCAGCACTCGAACCTTACTAAACGTGGTGAAATTGCCGAGTTCCTTAAAGAAAGCCAAGGCTTCGGTGAGCCGAGTGAAGAACAAGCAGCGCTTGAACAGATGCAGGTACAGCACCAAATCAACATGCTGCGTAAAGAGCTTGAAAAAGTTGATGCAGATATTGATGTGGCACTGGCGACGGCTAAAGAGAAAATGGCTAAGGCTGACTCGCTAAGTGGCTTCAACCAAGCGCAAATGGAGCTACGACGACTCGAACAAGAACGTGTGGCCAAAGAGCAGGAGCTATCACTTCGCATTGCTCTGGCGGCTAGAGGCCATCAGAATCAGAATGCTATGAACGATAAGCGTATTTCTAGCCAAATCGCTATGAAATCTATGGATATGGCGTATAATGCGTCGAATAAAGATAACAGTAACACTAATAAAAACAATAACAGGGGTGACTAATAATGGCTGCAAACCGTAACCTTGATGAACTTAACGCAACATCGGCAATTCTTGATGATTACACGCCACCTACGCCAGAGGAGCGTGGTGACTTCGTTGAGGAGGATGAAGCCACTGTGGACGACGTTGTTGATGAGCTTGAGGACGAGTACGAAGAATCAAGCGAGCTTGAAGAAGAATCGGACGAAGATGAAGAAGAATCGGACGAAGATGAAGATGAGTCTGAGTCAGAGGGCGAGGGCGATGTGGATGGTGATGAAGGCGAGGAGGAAGAGCCTGCTGAAAAGCCTTCTAAGGGCGCTAAAGGCCGACGTGTACCACTCGAACGACTAAACAAGGAGATTGAGAAACGCCGCAACCTTGAGTCGGTAGTACAAAGTCTCCGTACAGAGATCGACGCGTTGAAGGGTGCTGGGAGCCAAGAATCGCAAGGCGAACAGCAAGCCGATCCTGTTGGTTTCACCCGCGAGGAGTTTGAAGGTATGCAGGAGGCTATGCTTGACGGCGAGACTGATAAGGCTTTCGAGTTATTCGGCAAAATGATGGCTAGCCAAACTCAAGCGATACAGGCCAAAGCTGAGCAAGAAGTATCAGAACGCGTACGAAATGAGCTTAACCAAGACCGTGCAATGTCTGAGTTGCAACAAACGGCGCAGGCGTTAGCTGAAAAGTACCCAGAGCTTGATAGCGCTGGTGACGAGGCGGACGAAGGTCTGATCGAAGAAGTGGTGGAAATGCGTGACCTGTACGTTGATCGTGGTCTATCGCCAGCCGAAGCGCTTAAGAAGTCAGTTCGCTTAGTTGCCCTTGAAAACGATTTAGTTGACCGTACAGCTAAACCTAAAGCAGATATGGCTAAGCCTACGAAGAAAACTAACACTAAGGCTAAGCTAGCTGCGGCCAAGAAAGAGCGTGGCAAGTTGTCGGGCACAGGTGGTGGCAATAGTCGCCCTGATATTGATATTTCACGCATGTCAGACGACGAGTTTGCAGGTCTTAGTGCTGAGGCTAAAGCTCGTGCAAGAGGAGACTATGTAGAGTAAGTTGATTTATTTTTTGAAATTTTTTTTTGAAAATGCCGATTAAAATGTCGGCTTTTTTTGCGTTTGCAGAGGTGTAGAATGCGTATTTATGGGTAAGACTTTGTTTTTACAGCTCTTTATTTAAATTTCTGTCCGAGCTGCTTTCACTTGCAACTAATTATCGGTGCATTTCCATATTTAGTCATAAAGTAGTATCATGGTTGCTTGTTTCGGTGTTTCAAGTAAAAAAAGCCCACACCATGATATGGTAGCGAGCTTATTTAGCATAAAAAGTATTAGCCTACTCTTTATGTTAGTGACGTATGTGTCATCTGTTATGCGCATACTATGCGGTATCCGCCTAAAATGCAATATGTTTTGCGCGGAATTGTGGATAAGTCATTATAAGTAGCTGTTGTGTCAGAGATTAAAACTTTTAATATTTTTAGGAGAACGCATAAATGAAACATTTTATGGTCACTTCCTTCGTTTTAAATCTGAAATCAGTTTTTGACGAACCGTGTGTGTATACTTTGGCTGGAGTTTGTATTTCAGCTTCGGTAGTAACCCTTTGGGTGGTGCTGGAGCATAGACGCAAGTCTAGGCGATAAATGGTATGAGATTAAGACTAGCTTAGGCTAGTCTTTTTTGCGTTTATTTATTAGTATTACTGTTGAATTGTTAATAAGTAAAAAATATAATTACTGTTATTCAAGGTGATGCCTTGTCAATCAATCCTGCCCCACAGCTCAGTTATGCCGTGCATTCATTTCGATAGACCCACGTTACGGGACGACTCAAAACATTTGGATTTAATAAGTCCACTGTTAGTCGTTTCGCGACAAAGCCAACGGCTCAGGGACTAACGAAGGGTATGCTTTAAATGGCAAAGACTAATTTCTCAGCGTTAGACGACGACGCTAAAAAAGTATGGTCACGTGATACGTGGCATCAGGCACGTGAAAAAATGTTCGTGTCGAAGTTCATGGGTTCAGGCCAGAACGCAATGATTCAACGCATTACCGAGCTAACTAAGTCAGAGCGCGGTACAGAAGCGATTGTGACATTAGTACCGGATATGCACGGTGACGGTATCGTTGGCGACAACGAATTAACCGGAAACGAGGCAACGCTAACAGCTCACCAAGATAAGGTTGAGGTTGACCAACTTCGTAACGCGGTTAAAAACACCGGTAAATTAAACGACCAAAAAACGGTTGTTAACTTCCGTGAACAAGCTCGTGACCAGCTAGCTTACTGGCTATCAGACCGTATGGACCAAATGACGTTCCTACAATTAGCGGGCTTAGACTTCGCGCAAACTAACGATGGCCGAGTACGTCCTGGTCAGGGTGCGAATGACGACAACCTTTCAGACTTAGCGTTTAACACGGCAGGTGGTTTAGCACCAACTTCTGAGCGCCACCTAATGTGTCTTAAAGGCGGCAAGGTAGTTGATGCGGATACTACTGCAATCACTGCTGTCGACAAGCTGGGCTATGACCACATCGTACGTTTACAAGCGATTGCTAAGACTCGCTATATTCGTGGTATCCGTGGTAACGGCGGTTCAGAGGTGTACCACTTATTCTTACACCCAATGGCATTAGCGACGTTGAAGCTAGACCCAGACTTCAAAGAGAACGCACGTCATGCAGGTGTTCGCGGTGATAGCAATACGCTATTTGCGGGTGGTGAGTCTTACATTGTTGACGGCCTACACATCCACGAGTTCCGCCATGTACCAACTACTTTAGGTGCAGATAGTGGCTCTAAATGGGGTGTTGACGGTACTGTTGACGGCTGTATGGGTCTGTTATGTGGTGCTCAGGCGCTAGGTTTCATTGACCTAGATACTGCGTCTTGGGATGAGCGTGATCACTTCGACTACGGTAACAACTACGGTATTGCTTACGGCAAAATCTTCGGTATGAAGAAAATGCAGTTTAAGGACGCTAAGAAATCAGCGGACCGCAATGTTAAGCAAGACTACGGTGTTTTACGTATCGACTTCGCTATCTAAGTTGGGTTAAGGGAGTGAGTCGACCACTCCCTTACATATGCAAGAGAATTACAAATGAAAGTTAAAAATTTTACACGCCAAACAATCCGAGTAACAGCCCCGATTGGCGGCCACGTGCTACTTGTTAAATCGGGTCAAACTCGTGATGTTCCAGCGCACCTTGAAGATGCAGCTATCCGTGCTGGCTTAGTTCCGTTGGAAGATATTGAGCTGCAAGCAGAACGCGAGGCAGCGATCCTAGCGGAAGAAAAAGCTAAGGCTGAGGCAAAGGCCAAAGAAGAAGCGAAAGCGGCTGAGGAGCAAGCAGCGGCGCTAGAAGAAGCGGCTCGCAAGGCAAAAGCAAGTGAAGCTGCAAAGAAAGCGGCTGCGACACGAGCGGCAAACAAAGCGGCTGGTAAGTAATAGAGGCATATTGTCATGTTAACCGTAGGAACAATACTAACAAATCGCGTCCGTGTCCTTCTACGAGACATTGACGAAGGCGGCGTACAGTGGCGTGACCCAGAGTTGATCCAATGGTTCAACGAGGCATGTGCTGAGGTCGCGAGAGTTCGCCCAGAAGCGTGTAGCACTACAGGCTCGTTTCAGCTCCAAGCTGGCTCAAAACAGAGTGTGGCAACGCTAGGTGCGTCACGTGTGCTTGAGGTTATCTGCAATATGAAAAACAGCGAAGAAGGCCGTGCGGTTCGCCACGTCGAGCGCTCTACGTTGGATAATGAGGACCCTAATTGGATGGCGGGCAGCAAGACTGACACCGTATTTCGATACAGTGTTAGCCTGACAGACCCACGCTCATTCTACGTGTACCCACCTGCTGACGGCACAGGTAGCTTGTTGATGGTTACTGGCACAACGCCAAATGAGGTGGAATCGCTAACAGACCCATTCCCGCTACCGTCAATGTATGCTGCGTGTGTGGCTAACTACATTCTTCACCGTGCT
>PJEL010004126.1_pt1 | contig 12147 bp, 12 predicted proteins | sample 1853271 | NCBI WGS metagenome assembly PJEL01 (sample SAMN08108733, study PRJNA415343) | Invertebrate metagenome, whole genome shotgun sequencing project. | host: Globobulimina | place: Sweden: Gullmar Fjord | collected 2015-08 | reverse complement strand
TGAGAGCCTTTCCTAGTCAGATTGAACCATTCTGACGGAGTGGGTTTGTGACAAGGGCTAGGGGTTTGGTGCCGGCCATAGTGGCGCTATGGCCAAGGCAAAGCCCGCAGGTATTGGCGCAAAGCCGCCCGTCCCTTCGGGTTTTCGGGCGGCGGCCGCCCGCGGCGTCGCAAGGCTTGCCCGATGCCCCGCATCGCGCTGCGCCTTTCTCCTAGCGGATCGACTCTCCGCCCGGAAACAGAATTGATTCAATCTGGCTAGGAAAGGCTCTAGGCAGAAATTCTTCTTCGGATGACCGGGGAGGTTGAAGTCGGGCAGTCTTAGCGGCACTAGGTTTTAGGCCCAGATTCCTGCGATTCCCTTCGTCCCAGAAGCAGGAAATCGGCACTATCCTTATGGATTGTCTGATAAAAGCTACGTGATTCAACTTGCTTTCCGAAGCTACTCGGCCTAGGTGTATCCGTGGTGACGGACGCAAGGTCAGAAGCCGCAGGCTCGGGTAAATCGCCATCGGTTTCGACCGTGGATGCTATTGACCCGCTCCTGAGCCTTCCTAGACTTTGTCGTGTAACAACCCGGCCCGGGCAAAACTGTCCCGGGACGTATTGTGACTTACTACGCTGAAGTTCGAAGGAAGACCCAGACCATGATCACGGGAACCGTGAAATTTTTTAATACCACCAAGGGCTTTGGTTTCATCGCCCCCGAAGATGGTTCGAAGGACGTTTTCGTCCACATCTCCGCCGTCGAGCGCTCGGGCCTTGGCCCGCTGGTCGAAGGCCAGAAGGTGAGCTTCGAAGTCCAGGCCGATGCGCGTGGCCCCAAGGCGGTGAATATTCAGGCGGCCGACTAAGCCAGTCCTGACCGACTTAAAAGACCGAAGAGCTTTTCGATCCGGCCGCCCAGGAAGGGCGGCCGTTTTCGTTTTTGGGGCTTACGCCCCGAGGCCAGGAAGGGCGGCCGGTTTCGTTTCCGGCCCGTCGTTCTCAAAATCGGCTCAATTCATAGAGGCGCTTGACCTTGAGGGGCCGGCCCCCTAAGTTCCGCGCCATTCAGGCCAAGGTGACTTGACCGGCTTTCGCCGCCCGAACTCCCGGGGGGCAGCCCCGCCAGTCCGCGAGTATCGCGCACTGGCGCGAAATCCGTTGGCCTGACGGAAGTTTGATAGGACCGACCGAGACCCATGTTCGATAGCCTTCAAGAACGGCTTTCAGGCGTTTTCGACAAGCTGACGCGCCGCGGCGCGCTCAGCGAAGCGGACGTGACCGCGGCGCTGCGCGAAGTGCGGGTGGCGCTGCTGGAGGCCGATGTCGCCCTGCCGGTGGTGAAGGACTTCGTCGACGGCGTCCGCGAAAAGGCCATCGGGCAGGAGGTGCTGCGTTCGGTCACCCCGGGCCAGATGGTGGTCAAGATCGTCCACGACCACCTGGTCGAGACCCTGGGCTCCGAGAGCGTCGGCCTGAACCTGCAGGCGACCCCGCCGGTCGGCATCATGCTGGTCGGGCTGCAGGGCTCCGGTAAGACGACGAGCTGCGCCAAGATCGCCAAGCGCCTGCAGGAGCGCGAGAAGAAGAAGGTCCTGATGGCCTCGCTGGACGTGCGCCGCCCGGCCGCGCAGGAACAGTTGAAGGTGTTGGGCGAGCAGGCCCTGGTCGCCACCCTGCCCATCGTGCCCGGTGAGCCGCCGGTCGCCATTGCCAAGCGCGCCATGCAGACCGGCGCCCTGGAAGGCTACGACGTGGTGATGCTCGACACCGCCGGGCGTCTGGCCATCGACGAGGAGTTGATGGCCGAGGTCGCGGCGGTGCGCGATGCCGCCAAGCCGCACGAGAGCCTGCTGGTCGCCGACGCCATGACCGGCCAGGACGCGGTGACCGTGGCCACGGCCTTCAAGGAGCGGGTCGATCTCACCGGTATCGTGCTGACCCGCGTCGACGGCGATGCCCGCGGCGGCGCGGCGCTGTCCATGCGCGCGGTGACCGGCTGCCCGATCAAGCTGATCGGTGTCGGCGAAAAGCTCGACGCCCTGGAAGGTTTCCACCCGGACCGCGTGGCCTCGCGCATCCTCGGCATGGGCGACGTGGTCTCGCTGGTCGAAAAAGCCGCCGAGACCCTGGATGAGCAAGAGGCCGAGAAGCTCGCCAAGAAGCTTCAGAAGGGCAACTTCGACCTCGACGACTTCGCCATGCAGCTCAAGCAGATGCAGAAGATGGGCGGCCTTTCCAGCCTGATGAACATGCTGCCGGGCATGTCCGGCGCACAGATGCAGCAGATGAAGAAGGCCAAGCTGGACGACGGCATGGTCAAGCGCCAGCTCGCGGTGCTGTCCTCGATGACGCCGGCCGAGCGCAAGAAGCCGGAGATGATCAAGGCCTCGCGCAAGCAGCGCATCGCCGGCGGCTCCGGCACCACGGTGCCTGAAGTGAACAAGCTGCTGAAGCAGCACAAGGACGCGATCCGCATGATGAAGCGGGTTCAGAAGATGGGGAAGAAGGGGCTGATGCGCGGCGGCCTGCCGGGCATGATGCCGGGCGGCGGCGGAAATCCTTTCGGCTGACCCGGCCAGGGGCCCTTCGATCCAGAAATTTTCGAATCAGACCTTTTACGTGACTAGAAAGTGAGTTCCAGAAGATGTCTCTCAAGATCCGTCTGTCCCGCGGCGGCGCCAAGAAGCGCCCCTACTACCGCATCGTGATCGCCGATTCCCGCAGCCCCCGTGACGGCCGCTTCATCGAGCGTATCGGCTCCTACAATCCGATGGTCCCCAAGGATCACCCGGAACGCCTGACCCTGGATACCGACCGCGCCAAGCACTGGCTCTCCGTCGGCGCCACGCCGAGCGACCGTGTCAGCCGCTTCCTGGCCGCCGCCGATCTGGTGCCGGCGCGCCGCATTCCGCGGCAGACCAAGAAGGCGGAGCCGGGCGAGAAGGCCAAGGAGCGTCTGCAGGAGGCCGAGGACGCCAAGAAGGCGGCCGCCGAAGCCAAGGAAACTGCCGCTGCGGCGCCTGTCGAGGAAGCTCCGGCTGCCGAAGAGGCCCCTGCCGAAGCTCCCGCCGAAGAGGCTGCCGAAGAGACCAAGGCCGAGTAGTCCTCTGGTCGAGATCGGGAAGGGCGGCGGCTGATGGCCGAAGAGCGCGTCTGTCTCGGGGTTATGGTCGGCGCCCATGGCGTGCGCGGCCTGGTGAAGGTGAAGAGCTACACCGAGGAGCCCGCGGACGTGGCGGCCTTTGGCCCGGTCAGCGACAAAAGCGGCCGGCGCCACTGGACCCTGCAGGTGACCGGCCAGGCCAAGGGGGGGGTGGTTCTGGTCCGGATCGAGGGGGTGAAGGACCGCGATACGGCCCAGGCGCTGCACGGCACCGAGCTCTACGTCGACCGTTCGGCCCTGCCGGCGCTGGAGGAGGAGGAGACCTTCTACCTCGCCGACCTCGTCGGCTTGCGCGTCGAGGACGGTGCCGGTCGGGATCTGGGCCGGGTGCGGTCGGTGGAAAACTACGGGGCCGGCGATCTACTGGAGATTGACGGGCCCGACGGCAAGAGCCTGATGCTGGCCTTCACCAAGGCGGTAGTGCCGGTGGTCGACATCGCAGGCGGGCGGCTGGTGGTCGAACTGCCGAGCGAAGAGGTGGTCCCGCCCCAGCCCTCGGCGGAGGAGGAATAGGGGGCGCGAAGGGTTAACCTTTTGCCGCCCTGTGCGACCTCGGGAAATCGCCTGGAAAGCCTGCGGAAAGGCTGGACAAAAGCGATTTGCGGGGTCATAAAGCGCCGCTTCGGCGGTAGTGCGTCTCCTGTGGGGGACGTGGAGTACCGGGAAAGTTGTTGGGAAATCCCATGGCAGCGTGGCGATCTGTGGTCCTGACGATCTTCCCGGAAATGTTCCCGGGTCCCTTGGGGCAAAGCCTCGCGGGCAAGGCCCTGGAAAGGGAGTTGTGGGCGCTCGACGTTCTGGACATCCGGGATTTCGCGCGCGATAAACACCGCAGCGTCGACGATGCCCCTTTTGGGGGTGGCGCCGGCATGGTTATGCGCCCCGATGTGGTTGATGCGGCCTTGGTCGCAGCAGCCGACAAGTGGCAGGACGAGGACCACCAGGAAGCCGCCAAGGCGCCGGTGGTTTACCTCTCGCCCCGGGGGCGCCTGCTGACGCAGGACCTGGTGCGGGATCTGGCGGCGGGGCCGGGTGTGACCCTGCTCTGCGGCCGCTACGAAGGCGTCGACGAAAGGGTCCTGGAGGCCCACGGCGTTATGGAAGTCTCGGTCGGTGACTATGTGTTGTCCGGCGGGGAACCCGCGGCCCTGGTATTGATGGATGCCGTTGTGCGTCTTCTGCCGGGCGTCATGGGGAACGAGGACAGCCCGGACGAGGAATCGTTCGGGGAAAAGGGTTTTGAGGGGTTGCTCGAGTATCCCCTCTACACGCGGCCAGCCGAATGGCAGGGCCGCAAGGTGCCGGAGGTGCTGACCTCCGGGCATCATGAGAAAGTCCGCCTCTGGCGCCAAGCGCAGGCGGAGGAGATAACCAGAAAGCGCCGCCCGGACCTCTGGGCGCGCTACACGAAGAACAAGCGCTAGCGCTTGCCAGGATTGAACATGCAGCACGAGCGCTGCCGGGTTTGAGGAAGAGAGCCATGAACGTCATCGAGCAGATCGATCAGGAGCAGGTCAGCAGGTTGACCGCCGAAGGCGAGCCGCCGTCTTTTGCGCCGGGCGACACCGTGCGGGTCAATGTGAAGGTCGTCGAGGGTACGCGCGAGCGTATCCAGGCTTTCGAGGGCGTCTGCATCGCGCGCCGCAGCCGCGGTCTGAACTCCGCTTTCACCGTGCGCAAGCTGTCGTACGGCGAAGGTGTCGAGCGTGTCTTCCCGCTCTATAGCCCGCGCATCGACTCGATCGAGGTGGTGCGCCGCGGCGACGTGCGCCGCGCCAAGCTCTACTACCTGCGTGGCCGCACCGGTAAGGCGGCGCGTATCCGCGAGAAGACCACCGGCCACAGCTCCAAGATCGAAGCCGCGGTCAAGGACGAGGCCGCCAAGGTCAAGGCCGAGAAGAGCAAGGCCTCCAAGGCCGCCAAGGCCGCCAAGGCCGAAGGCTAAGCACCTTATTGCCCGCGGATCACCGCCGGGCGAAGCGTATCTGGGGGGCCTGCCGGCCTGCTTCTTGAAAGCAAGCCGGCGGGCCTTTCCTGTTTGAAGGCCCGGCGCTATGCTCGCCGCCGTTTTCGGCGCAGCGCGCCGGCACGAAGAAACAGGCTGGTTCAGAAACAAGAAAGTCCGGGGAACGAGAGAAAAATGTCCGCGCCGCGCACGCTATTTGACAAGATCTGGGATAGTCATCTGGTCGACCGTCAAGACGACGGGACCTGCCTGATCTACATCGACCGCCATCTGGTTCATGAAGTGACCTCGCCGCAGGCCTTCGAAGGGCTGCGCCTGACCGGCCGCAAAGTGCGCCATCCGGAGGCGACGCTGGCGGTGCCGGACCACAACGTGCCGACCACCGACCGTTCCAAGGGCATCGCCGACGAGGAAAGCCGTATCCAGGTGGAGACCCTGTCGAAGAACTGCGCCGACTTCGGCGTGCCGATCTTCGACATGGACGACGTGCGCCAGGGCATTGTCCACATCATCGGCCCGGAGCAGGGCTTCACCCTGCCGGGCATGACCATCGTCTGCGGCGACAGCCATACCGCGACCCACGGCGCCTTCGGCGCGCTGGCCTTCGGCATCGGCACCTCCGAGGTCGAGCACGTGCTGGCGACCCAGACGCTGATCCAGAAGCCGGCCAAGAACCTGCGGATTACCGTCGACGGCGCGCTGCTGCCCGGCGTCACCGCCAAGGACCTGATCCTCGCCATCATCGGCAAGATCGGCACCGCCGGCGGCACCGGCCACGTCATCGAATACGCCGGCCAGGCGATCCGCGACCTCTCCATGGAGGGCCGCATGACGGTCTGCAACATGACCATCGAGGGCGGTGCCCGCGGCGGGCTGATCGCGCCCGACGAGGTCACTTACGAATACATCAAGGGCCGCCCCATGGCGCCCAAGGCCGGCGCCTGGGAACAGGCGGTCGCCTACTGGCGCACGCTGCCTTCCGACGAGGGCGCGCGCTACGACAAGGAAGTCACCCTGTCGGCCGCCGATATCGTTCCACAGGTCACCTGGGGCACCAGCCCGGAAGACGTGCTGCCGATCACCGGCAACGTCCCCAATCCGGAAACGGCCGGCGACGAGACCAAGCGTCAGTCCATGCAGCGGGCGCTGGACTACATGGGGCTGACCGCCGACATGCCGTTGACCGAGGTCAAGATCGACAAGGTCTTCGTCGGCTCCTGCACCAACGGCCGGATCGAGGACCTGCGCGAAGCCGCCAAGCTGGCCGAGGGCCGCAAGGTTGCCGAAGGCGTCCACGCCATGATCGTGCCGGGCTCCGGCCTGGTGAAGAACCAGGCCGAGGAAGAAGGCCTCGACCGGATCTTCACCGAGGCCGGATTCGACTGGCGCGAACCGGGTTGCTCCATGTGTCTGGCCATGAACGCCGACCGCCTGGAGCCGGGCGAGCGCTGCGCCTCGACCTCCAACCGCAACTTCGAAGGCCGCCAGGGCCGCGGCGGACGCACCCATCTGGTGAGCCCGGGCATGGCGGTGGCGGCGGCGGTGACCGGCCATCTCACGGACGTGCGCGACCTCTGATATTCCGCTGGGGGCGGCGCTGCGGTGTTCGCCCGAAAGTATCGCAATCGTAGAGTTCCTGCTCCCTTTGCACCCTGCGAGCAGGCTGGAACGCCGCGCGGCAATATGGTCCTATAGGGCTGGCGTCGGCGGTCATCCCGGCGCGGTTGCACGGTGGCAGACCGGGCGGAAAGATTGGGAGCTTGCAATGACGATCCGTAGTTTCGGCTGGACCCTTTGTGTGGTGGTTTTCGCCTTTGCGGGGTTGCCGGGCCAAGCCTCGGCGACGGCGCTGCAGGAGGCCTTGGCCGCGCAACTGCAAAGCGGCGTCGCAACCGCAGGCACCGACGAAGAAATTCAAACCCTGACCGTGCTGGAGCGCTTTTACCGGGCGCGCGACCTCAACCCGCTCTGGGTGCAGGAGGCCGCAGCCGGCGCACGTGCGAAGGAATTGTCGGACGTGCTGATCGAGGCCGACCTGGACGCCCTCGACCCGCGCGACTACCGCGCCGAGCACATTGCAACCTTGCTGTCGGCCGATACGCCGGAGGCCCTGGCGGAGCTGGAGGTGCTGTTGAGCCTGGGCCTGGTGCGCTTCGCCGCCGACCTCGGCCAGGGCCGCATCACGCCACATGTCGCCGACCCGGCGCTTTTCCTGTTCCGCGAAGAGGTGAGCAAGGCCGATGTGCTCGACGCCGCGGTGACGGCGGGTGACCTGGCCAGCTTCATCGATGGCTACCGGCCGCAGACGCCGCGCTATGCCCGCCAGAAGGTGGCCCTGGCGGAGTATCGCGCCCTGGCGCTGATGGGCGGCTGGGTCCCGATTCCCGAAGGCGAAACCCTGAAGCCGGGCATGACCGATCCGCGCGTCGGTCAGCTGCGCAGGCGCCTGAGGCTGCTGGGCGACCTGAAACAGGACGCCGACCTGACCGAAGCCGGTGGCGATGCGAACTTCTACGACGACGCCATGGTAGAGGCGGTGAAGTGGATGCAGTACCGCCACGGTCTGGCGCAGGACGCCGCGGTGGGCAACAAGACCCTGGTCGCGCTCAATACGCCGATCGAGGAGCGCATCAACCAGATGATCCTCAATCTGGAGCGCCGCCGCTGGATGCCCGACGATCTGGGCGAGCGGCACATTTTCGTCAACCTGGCGGACTTCCTGTTGAAACTCGTCGACGGGCCGAAGACGCTGCTCGATATGCCCGTGGTCGTCGGCAAGCCCTATCACTCGACACCGGTGTTCACCGGCAAGATGACCTACGTGGAAATCAACCCCTTCTGGAATGTGCCGCCCTCCATCGCCAGCAAGGAGCTGTTGCCGAAGATCCAGAAGGACGTCAGCTATTTCTCGCAGAACAACTATGTCCTGTTCAGCGACTGGAGCAGCGGCGCGAGCATCGTCGATCCGAGCCAGGTCGACTGGGGGCAGGTCACCCGCGCGAGTTTTCCCTACAAGGTGCGTCAGGATCCCGGTGACGGCAACGCGCTGGGGCGGGTGAAGTTCATGTTCCCCAACCGCTTCAACATCTATCTCCACGACACCCCGGCCAAGTCGCTGTTCAGCCAGCCCGAGCGCACCTTCAGCCACGGCTGCGTCCGGGTGGCGGACCCGCCGGCTCTGGCCGAGATGGTGCTGATCGCGACGGAGGGCTGGAGCCGCGAACGCATCGAGCAGACCATTGCCTCGGGCGAGCGCACCGTGGTGACCCTGAGCGAGCCCCTGCTGGTGCACATCAGCTACCTGACCTCCTGGGTCAACAAGAACGGCAGCGTGCATTTCCGCAACGACGTCTATGGCCGCGACAAGACCCTGGGAAGGGCTTTGCTGGGCGCCAGGGCCGATATCCCGGGTTAACCTTTGCGGGGCATTTCCACTTTGTGTTGTCGGAATAAACCGGCCCTTTGACAGTCTGTGTAGGACGGCAAAGTCAGGAAATCCGCGGCTCTTGACGTCCTGCGTTGCTTCGACCGGCCAAAACGTGTAATTCGTTAACGCTCCGTTCGTGATTGTGGGCGCAAGATTCGAACGGATATACCCCGGACCCGCGACTGAAGAGGACCCAGGCGGCATGGATTCAAAGACTTACCCTTCCTTGGCAGGGGCGGCATCGCGCCGCCGTTTTCTGACCGGCGTCGCCGCCGGTGCAGCGGCCTTGACCACGACCACCCTTATGCCGAGTTTCGCTTTCGCGGCAAAGCATCTGCCCGACACGCGCGACCTGGCGTTCCGCTCCCTGCACACCGGCGAGGAGGTCGGTGCCACCTACCTGCAGAGCGGTCTCCCGCAGGCCGAGGGCCTTCAGACCCTGAACCACGTGCTGCGCGACTGGCGCAGCGGTGAGGTCTGGGACATGGACCGCCAACTCCTGGATCTGCTCTACGCGCTGCGCCAGCGCATGGACAGCCAGGCGCCCTTCGAGCTGATCTCCGCCTACCGCTCGCCCAAGACCAACGCCAAGCTGGCCTCCAAGAGCAACGGCGTCGCCAAGCGCTCGCTGCACATGCGCGGCAAGGCCGTCGACATCCGCCTGCCGGAGCGCGACCTCAAGGCGCTGCACAAGGCGGCGCTGTCCCTGCAGGGCGGCGGCGTCGGGCTCTACAGCAAGTCGGGCTTCCTGCACGTCGACACCGGCCGCGTGCGCCGCTGGGGTTCCTAGGACTTCACCCCTATTTTCCGGGCGCCCTCGGGGGCTCCGGCCTTCCCTCCAGACCATTCCCGCTGATCGCAGCGGCTATGCGCAGCAAGGTTTTGACCTTTCCGTCGGATTTCCTATGATCCGCCTCCGGCGCCCGGAACCTAGCGGGCGGCCGCCAAGGAGGTCTTGCGCAGAAATGGATAAGTTCACCACCCTCACCGGGGTCGCCGCGCCCCTGCCGCTGGTCAATATCGACACCGATATGATCATCCCGAAGCAGTTCCTGAAGACGGTGGCGCGCACCGGCCTGGCCAAGGGGCTGTTCTACGAGATGCGCTTCGACGAGAAGGGCCAGCCCAAGGAAGGCTTCGTGCTCGACCAGCCGGCCTACCAGAACGCCGCCATCCTGGTGGCCGGGGACAACTTCGGCTGCGGATCGAGCCGCGAGCACGCGCCCTGGGCGCTGCTGGACGCCGGCATCCGCTGCGTCATCGCGCCGGGTTTCGCCGATATCTTCTACAACAACTGCTTCAAGAACGGCATCCTGCCCATTGCCTTGCCGCAGGAGCAGGTCGACCTGCTGATGGACGACGCCTCGCGCGGCGCCAACGCGATCCTGACCGTCGACCTGGAGAAGCAGGAGATCACCGGCCCCGACGGCGGCACGGTCAAGTTTGATCTCGACCCCTTCCGCAAGCACTGCCTGATGAACGGGCTCGACGATATCGGCCTGACGCTGGAAAAGGCCGACAAGATCGACGACTTCGAGAAGACCCGCGCGACCAGCCAGCCGTGGCTGTGATCCGGGGGGTCTGACGGGCAGCGGCCGCTGTCCGGCCGCCTTTCGCTTTCGAGTTTTCAAAGACAGGTTTTTTAAGGGAGAAGGCGCGCCATGGCGTCCAACAAGAAGCTTTTGGTTTTGGCCGGCGACGGCATCGGTCCCGAGGCCATGGCCCAGGTGCGCCGGGTCATCGACTGGATGGGCCAGCACCGCTCGCTGAGCTTCGATATCGACGAGGGACTGGTCGGCGGCGCCGCCATCGACGCCGAGGGCGTGCCGATCAGCGATGCCACCATGGACAAGGCGATGGCGGTCGACGCGGTGCTGCTGGGCGCCGTCGGCGGGCCGAAGTGGGACGACCTGCCCTTCGAGCAGAAGCCCGAACGCGGCCTCTTACGCCTGCGCAAGGAGATGGTGCTCTTCGCCAACCTCAGGCCGGCACTCTGCTTTGACGCCCTGGTCGATGCCTCGACGCTGAAGCCCGAACTGGTCTCCGGCCTCGACATCATGATCGTGCGCGAGCTGACCGGCGGCGTCTATTTCGGCGAGCCGCGCGGCATCGAGACCCTGCCCGACGGCACCCGCCGCGGCATCAATACCCAGGTTTACACCACCCCGGAGATCCAGCGTGTCGCCCGCGCCGCCTTCGATCTGGCGAAGAAACGCGGCAACCGCCTCTGCTCGGTGGAAAAGGCCAATGTGATGGAATCCGGCGTGCTGTGGCGCGAAGAGGTGACCAAGCTGCATGCGGCCGAGTATCCCGAAGTCGAGCTGAGCCACATGTACGCCGACAACTGCGCCATGCAACTGGTGCGCAATCCAAAGCAGTTCGACGTCATCGTTACCGACAATCTCTTCGGCGATATCCTGTCGGACGCGGCGGCGATGCTGACCGGTTCGCTGGGTATGCTGCCCTCGGCCTCGCTTGGCGCGGTTGACGAAAACGGCCACCGCCCGGCGCTCTACGAGCCGGTGCACGGCACGGCGCCCGACATCGCCGGCCAGAACAAGGCCAATCCGCTGGCCACGCTGCTCAGCTTCGCCATGATGCTGCGCTATTCCTTCGATCTGGCCGAGGACGCCGATCTCATCGAGCAGGCTGTCCAGGACGTGCTGGCCGACGGCAAGCGGACCGGCGACATCGCCGCGCCCGGCCAGCCGGTGGTCTCGACCAGCGACATGGGGGATGCCATCCTGGCGGCGCTGACCAAGCGGGTGGCCTAGAGCGGATCCGGGGCACCGGAATCAGTGAATTGACGCAAAGCGGCGGCGGGACTAGAGTCCGGCGATCTGAAAATCTCCAGTGGGAGAGAGTGTAATGAAGAAAACCCTTACCGCCTTGATGGTTGCGGCAGGTGTCGTTGGCTTCGCGGGGGCATCCTTCGCGGGCTGCGCCGGGCACACTACCACTGCCCAAAGTTCGAAACCGATCGTGACCGCCGACGCCGAGCAGTCGACTCCGGTCGTCAAGACCACCACTTCCGAGACTGCCAAGAACTAGGCGCGGACACCCATGGACGTCATGAAAGGCCGTCCCGCTGGGCGGCCTTTCTTCTTGGGGGCTCTCTTTCAGGGACCACAGATCAACACCGCGGCCCGGCTAGCGCGGCCCGCCTTGCCCGGACGGCGCTCCGGCCAGCCAGGCGAAGACCATCCGGAAATCGCCGGCGAAGGACCACAGCGGGTGGATGAAGGTCGCCGGGCGGTTGCGCTCGATCAAGGCGTGGCCGGTCCAGGCAAAGGCGTAGCCGCAGACCAGCGCCGCCAGCGCCAGGCGCCAGTCGCCCGCCGCAACGGCACCGGCCAGCAGGAAGAGGCCGAGGCAGGTACCGGTGAAATGCAGGGCGCGGGTCGCGGGCCGGCGGTGTTCGTCGAGGTAGCGCGGCCAGAACTCGGCAAAAGTTTTCGAGCGGATCATATCCGGAAGTAAGGTTTCAGGGCCGGTATCGGTCGCACAGCCTAGCAAATAGCAGACGCGAAAGGCACGTAGGTAGAGGGATATGGGATACAAGGTAGCAGTTGTCGGCGCGACGGGCGCCGTCGGTCGCGAGATG
>PJEL010004125.1_pt1 | contig 12147 bp, 8 predicted proteins | sample 1853271 | NCBI WGS metagenome assembly PJEL01 (sample SAMN08108733, study PRJNA415343) | Invertebrate metagenome, whole genome shotgun sequencing project. | host: Globobulimina | place: Sweden: Gullmar Fjord | collected 2015-08 | reverse complement strand
AAAGATAGGTGAATCTAACGTTTTCAGAAGGTGTCACTTTCTATTTCTATACCTATAAAACGTAAAAACTAGGTATCGATCTGTAATAACTGATAAAATCTACTTGTAGCTAGCCGTTTTGGTAAAGAGTTCTGACATTCTGTCTTTTAGCTCTAATAATTCCATGAGTTCCCCTCGCGTCATTTCATCTTGAAGTGGAGAAAGGAGCTTTTCTACATGAGGGGTAACATGAGGGGTAACATGCGGGGTCAGGTTAGTAGAAACTGTAGCAAAGCCGGGCAGATTGATCCACTCTTCCCATCTGTTAATTCCTGATGAATATCAGCAGGGAAAAGGGAAAACTTCAGGTATTATTCGGCATGCCAGCTCTCCTGCTCAAGCCAGCCGTTTTGCAGGGTAAAACCTAGTTCCTTATAAAAGATGAAATCCTGGTTGTTTGTAAAAAAACGCTCGGTATCCAACCTTTGTTTTTCTGATAAAGACAGTAAGGAATCGGTGAGACGCTTCAGAGTCAAGAGATCACAGCGCCAGAGTTCCAGGGGGAAAACTTTATGCAGCATGGCCGCAATCTGGAGGCCCGCAAGATCACTGTCTCCCCAGTGTTTGCAAGAGGTCATTGCTGGGGCCAATAAACGGTACAATGCCATGACAGAATCACTGGGAAAGCCATTTGTGTAGAGCAGGACATCCTTACTGTTCTCCCGAATTAACTGAGTAAACGGGGCCTCATTTTCACAGGTCTGCAATGTATTGCAGTGTGAACGCGAACTTTCAATAATCTCAATCCTGTCAATGTCGACTATGTTTTGCCATGTCAGAACAGCTGGTTCACCAGCCTGCCAGAGCTGAAAAATCCAATCGTATTGTACGCTGTTTTTTTCATAGACCAACGGCCCATAGATTACAGCTTGAACGGCAAGGCGGTCTTTGACTACATGATAACGTTGCCAGATTTCGTCGGAATCTCGCTCAACTTCTATTCCATTATCTTCCATGACTGCCATCCAGTTCCTGACAAGGGATGTCAGCTCCGTGTTCCGCAAAGACTTGCTGTTGTTGCAAAAGCGGGCACCAATATCTGAAAAGGTGGTAATTTTCTGATTCTTTAACAGGTAGGCTACAATATCCCCGGCTTGAAGGTACATTGTTTCTACGTCGTCTTCTGCTCTTCTGGCAATCCTGTTACAGACATCCTTGAAATTTGCATGCAGGTATTTATGAACGGCAACAAGAGAAGGTTGACATAGTTTAAGTCGGTCCAGTAAGGCCGCGGCACTATCAGCTATCTGCTGTGCCTCGGCTTTTTTGTCTCCTTTTGGTATACCCAGGGAATCATGGAGGGAATCGATCCAGGGCTGTTTCTCTAAATCATTTCCACTTCCAAAGAACCGGTCAAAAAGTATTCGGACTTCACCTTTTTTAGTAATTTGGATTGAATCAAGACTGAAAGTTGCTTGCAGGGTATGAATAGTACGCCTTTGTAGATTTTGGCCTACCTTCATGGTGCCTGTCAGGTCAAGTCGAGCGGCATAACGGTGACATACCTTTTCCATGATCAGACGAAGATCAGGTTGGTTATGGAGAAGATCGCTCAGGTACGTATAATTCATAAACGCATCCGTCTATAACTCGCGATCAAAGACAATGGGCTCAGGAGTATCAGGTTTGTCAAACAGGCTAACCTGGCGGGTGTTTTCAGGATTTTTCCAGTGAAAGGGATAGAGGTGAACATCAAAGTTGGTGTCTTTTTTGACAAGCAGGGTGGTTGAGTAGCCGATCTCTTGTCGTACGCCGTCTTGATCCGGTGAGGCCACAAATAATTGCAGCCCAAGATCCGTGGCAAAGCCAAGCAATTGATCTCTGCGCCCGGCATCGATGCCGTAAAATGCTTCATCAAATAACATGGGGTGGAGTCTGGCTGATTTTCCGTGAAAGACAAAATGGGCAATGGTGAGGATGAGCAGATAATTGGGTACCGCCTGTTCTCCCCCCGAACCCATGCTTTTGGTTCTGCGATCCATGATTACACCCTGCTCACCAATGGTGGACACTTCCATCTCATAGCGATACCAATTTCGGTAGTCAAGTTCTTCGGGAACTGCTCCAACCGTGGTATTTATAATTTCATCCTTGTGATCTTCAAAGAAATGTCTGATTTCCTCTTCAGAGGCAGGATCAAACGGGTTGAATTTCTTGATGACCTTGACAAGCTGCCGGTATTTTTCATGGGGTCTGATACGAAAACGGTATTTCTGGCCGCCAAAACTACGATTATCAAGCTGTTTTTTTATTTCAGCAAGCATCTGTTCAAGGTCGCTGACATGGCTCCGCAGGTAACCGACCAGTTCATTCATGATGATTTTTTTGAACAGTTCCCTAGTTCGTTCATTGATAACCTCCTGCTGCTCGCGAATGTCACGTTCCTGGTGCTCCAGCAATTCATCCACGCTGCGGGAACGGTAATCTAAAATTGCGTTGTGTTCCTCTTCGTAATAAAAGCGGTAAGCCGGGCCAAATTCTGGATTGTTAAGGCGTTCTTTGATGGTGGCGATATGTTCACGGACTCCCTGTTCATTGCGATTTCGTTCTTTATCAACAGCCTCAATGCTTTTGAACATGGCGCCCTTTTTTGTGCGCAGAACATAATGATCAATGTCCTCAACACTTGGAAGAAGAGCTGTTAATTGCTTATTGAACTGTTGTTTTAACTTCAGTTCCTGCTCCAGATAGAGCACTTTTTCGTTTTGCTTTCTTGTATTTTCAGTGACCTGGTTCTCAAGCCGTCCTTTTTCATGAATGATGGCTTCTCTTTTTTCCTTTTGCCTGTGTAGCTTGCGTTCCAGTTTCTTGATTCTTTTATCAAGATCCTGCAGGCCTTCTTCCTGTATCTGTCTGCCAAGTTGTTCGAGGCGTTGTCGCAAAAGATTATGCTCAATTTTGCTCTTTTTCAAGACCTCTTCCTGGAAGGTGTGCCGATCCAAGAGCCGTTCAACCTGAAATCCTGTTGCCATGGATTCCTGTGCCAGTGTTGTAAGCTGTTCAAATGTTTCGTGCAGTGTTTGCCGAAATGTCTCTATCAGGGCAATGGATGTCTGGAGGTGCTTGTTTTCTCTGTCGTGGGATCGCAGGGTTTTCAGACTGTCTTCAAGTTCTGTCTGACGCTTCTTGATAAGGCGTTGTTGTGCCTCGAGGCGTCCTGCAGCTCCAATAAAATTATCTGGTTTTCCGGACAGGCGCCTTTCGTGACTGCGAAATCGAAGCAGGTCATAGCCGGAAAGTGTGGAGACAACAGGCTCATTACTACTTATCATCTCAGTCGCGAGACAGCGCAAGCTTGCTGGATCAGACACTTCCAGATTAAAAGCTTCACGAATCCAGAGCGGCAGTTGCTCGGCCCCTCTGCCCTGGTGGGTGATTCTGACACCAGGAAAGAGAGCAGCTATTTCTCGCGCTGCTTCATAACTGTTATCAGCGACCAGCAAGGTTGCCAGGCAGTCCTGTCCTATGGTTTCCTCAATGCGCTCTTTTTGTTTTGCTTGAAGACCTGTTTTCCACTCAAGCCCTTCGTAAAGAGGAACTGCCGTGATCAGATTATTACGCAAAGCCAGATAACACTCTCGAAATCCATGAATATCTGGATATATCTCGCTTTGTTGCTGCAATACATGGATTTCTTTTTCCAGGCTTGCAGCCTTCTCTTTCTGCTGCTTGGATTGATGATGCAGTATCACCTGTTTTTCTTTGAGCGTATCACGTTCCTCTTCGGCCTGGCCCTGGGCAGGATAGGTGTCAAGCTCGCTAATTTCCTGTTCACAAAGGTCACTGCGGAAGGCCTGATCAAGTGCATTGGTAACAGAAACAATGGAAAAAGACAGCTTTCCGGCCATGGCGGTCAAATCCCTGCGGGATTTTCCCACAGCTTTTTTCAGGCCATCTTTTTGTTGTTTTAGTTTTCGTTCAACCTGCTGCAGACTTCTGGCGCTGTCATTGCGATCTTTCCGGATGGTCTCCAGGGTATTGCTTTTCTTATCCAGTTCCTCCCGGCAGTTTTTTTCCTGACGAACAAGTCCCTGGCTGTCGAGATTTTTCAAGTCATCGAGGCTGTTTTGGAGATGATGCTCAACAAGCGCTTCATCTTCCATTTGCAACCCGTTTTTCCGTATCTGTTCCTGGAGTTGCTCAATTTCATGAGTGTATCGATCTCTTTCCTGTTTGGCAAAATTTGCCCGCAGGTGAGTTAGCAGCCAGCTATAACGGACAATGGCTTCCCGGTTATCGCTGATTTGTCCGAGCAGCTCCTGCAGCCCTTTTAAATACCCTAGTTTACGCTCAAAATCTTCAAGGGTCGCTTTGGCATCATCCAGACTCTGCAGTGCTTCGATAATTCTTTCAAAAATACCGGTGGTGGGTTCAGGTAAAAGGCTTTTGAACAGTTCGTGATAATCTGCAGTACGTGCGGCAATTTCCCGATACGCTTTTCCCATGGCCAGAAAAGAGCATATTTCCCGATAAAATTCCTGGCCGCCAAATAGACGGTTGGCAATCTCATCACGGTAAGCAGACATATTCCGGTAAAAGCCCCGGGCAGATCCGAGCTGCTCTTTGAACTCGAGACAACCTGCCGGGCGCATGCCCTGTTCATCCTGGATTAGAAAGGGTATATCTTTTAATGGACATTCCCTGATTACACCCCATTTCAGCACTTTTTCATCCAGAGAACCCGTTGACATGCCGATGCCCATGCTCATTGGTTTTCCATGGCGACCAATAATTTCAAGCGCTGCATAGGTAACACCGCCTTGCTGATTGAGTGCGCCGCTGTCCATGTTATAACGCATGACAATGCCCTGCTCACGTCGTCCTTCACGTCTGGAACCTGCAACCCGGGCAGCTGCATTCCATTCCATATTCTGGCCAAAAGTCAGCACATAATGAACGGCATCCAGGATGGTTGTCTTCCCGGAACCGTTATCACCAAGCAGGAAAAGGTGACCACCATCCGGAATGAGTATGGTCTCGTCGATAAAATTATGGAAATTGATCAGGCGGATACCGGTGATCACATAGGGCTTGGTTGTTAAAGCAGACCTGCTCATTGATTTTGTTGTTGTTGAAGTTCAGGCAGTATCCGACTCAGGGCAGTACCGTTATAGTGATACAACGCTGGCAGGGCTTCAAAAATCAGTTCATTGCCAGAGGCCTTGATGTCATCGGGTGGTTTTATACTTTTGAGAAAACGAAATTGTTCTAGTTTGGGCATGATTAGTTTGAGAATTTTTGAACGAACCGAATCTTCACGGTATTGATCCACTTTGTCCGGATAGATTTCCAGAAAACGACGATGGACATGATGCAATAAATCGCCAAAGCGAAATCGGATATTTTCTTTATCTTCAACTGTCATGCCGTCCTCCTCCAGCCGGTGTTCAAAAAACTCCAGCAACATCATAAAGGCAAGGCATTCATCGCGACGGGTGAAATTGAACATGGATCGGGCAGATTCAGGCAATTCCCGGTTGTACCACTTGGTCTTGTAGACTCTGGCACATTTGGAATCCATTAACAGATCCATGCCGTAGAAGCGTTCAAAAAAATCACTGAACTCCTGGCGATGCCGTTTCATAAACAGAAACAATACATGATCGTCCTGGGCATAAAAATAGGGTGATTCCAATAAAATATTTAAAACCGCCTGAACCTTGTCAGCGCTACGCTCAAGAAGCCTTGCCAATGCTATTTCCATGTCAACCCATGCCCTACCTTGTCTGGTTGTTTTTATCTTTTTTGGTTTCCATTTCTGGAAAGACCAGCTTTTGTCGGGCAACAGACACAGAAGTCTCCTGACCGATATTGTTGAGGGAAAAGTGAATCCTTTCCAGGCGCTTGCCCTTGTTAAGATAGCCGGCCATGGCCAGTTCCATTATTTTGTTAAAATCCTGATGTTCTGAGTAGTTGCCCTGTGAAACCAGAGCACTTTCTTTATCGGGATAAAGAACTTTGTCTCTGAGCCAATGATCAAGTTGGTCAAGCCTTGCTTCATCCATGGTCTGCACCGGTTTGGCTGTCTCTTTCTTTTTCTTAAGATAAACGCGGGGAACCGGCTTTTTGGTGGTCAACTGCCGTCTTGGTTCCGGGGGATCAGCTTTTTCAAACGCATCCCAATAATGGGTGTCGCAACAAATCCTGGCCGGAGCCAGAAGCTGAAAAAAGAACTGCGTTGGAACCTGATCTTCATCGAGTGTAGCTATTTCGTCAATCCGGCTGCGCAGATCTTCCAGACGATTATTCTTGCGTTCTAATTCACGAAGATGACTGCGCAGCTTTTGCCAGACCTGAATCACAGAACGACCAATGCGACGGTGTAGCTGGTCGAGCCCGCCATTTTCTATGAAAAAAAGATGCAGTCGTTTGGGAATATCCTGATGAGATCCAAGAGTGTCTCCTTGCATGAAGTGGGGAGCCTGGAGCCGTTCCTCCTCCATTATCCGGTAGCAGAGATCCAGTTTTTCGCTGTTGATATCTTGGCGCAACCGATCTGTCAGCGGGATAATTTCCTGTCCCAGTTTGTAAATCTGATTCAGGAAGGAGTCAACATAGGAGTCAAGTTCACCGATGATCTGACGAACCAGAGTGATATCATAACTGTGGAGAAGAAAAAAGAGAAGCCTGCCGTTAAATTCTATCAGGTTGACGGAGATCATTTGGGTGAAGTCATCAACCTTGAATAGCTGGAAGAGAATACGACGGGCCATATCCGCCTGGTTGGTGTCATTTCGAGCCAGATGATGGAGCAGACGCAGCAGTTCGTTAAGTGTTCCGCAAACTTCCTGAAGGAGATCACGCGCATCTGCGCTGCGGTCATCCAGATCGTTTAAGAGCCTGTTTTCAAGCCACTGCAACATAGCAGCTGCTTCCTGGGACAAGGTATAGCGAAACTTGCGTTTTCGATTGTCGCGATAGCCCCGCAGTCGTTCCTTTTCAATCCTAAAACTAATCAGTTGCCACTCTTCAAGCTGACGCATGTCAATCAGGAACTGTTGACTGCTGTATTCCCCACCCTTGGTCTGTTCTAGACCATTGACCACAGCCTTGAAGATATCTTCATATAAAGGTTCAAGCTCATGAGCCCGTTTAAACAAAAACATCCGGTAAAGAATCTGAATGTAAAAAATACCACGTTCTGCAGTGAACAAGGAACCGAGATGATTATTGCGATTAGAAATAAGATGGGAGGAATACCCCTGGTCAAAAGCCTCGTCCTGCCTGTGGCCGAAAAGATCTTTTACGGATATTTCTGTTTTTATTGTATTCATAAATGAATCCAGGTGGGCAATGTCTTGTAATACCTAAATTGAGTCTTTCACTGGACAACCGTCTTATGCAGGAAAAAAAATGGTGTTTAAAAAGACACTACACAAGCGTGAACCAGGATAACTGACAATTCAGGTAAGAATATTCATGGTTATCGGCGTGTACTTTTATTCTGAAACCATCCGACTTTTGACTCACTTTGCGTATTAATGACAGACATGGGCGAGAAATTCAAGTTCATTACATGGCAATTGCTTTGAATCATCAATAACTGAGCTTTTCAGTATATTTTCTTCTGGTTATACAGGTTACTCAAGTAAATGAGGGATTGATCGCTATGGACACCAAAGGTTATATCACAAAACTGGTAGGTTGATTTCACAATCCTTCAATAAGCTTATAATACTCCATGAGAGTACGAATGGATGTCATCATGACCTGGTACAGGATCCAACTTAGAATAAGGGTTCCTATTGTGATTCCGATCTTCCATGCCTGCGACGTTTGTGGACGCCACCAAACGAGAGGCAATGCCAGAGGCCCTACACTGAAGAATGCGATGATAATAAATGATTTTTGGAAATACCATTGAACCTTTTCCTCCTCAGAACGTGGTGGATGGGAGGAGTTAAGAAACTCAGCGCAATGCTTACACTTTATAGCCTCATCCTGAATTTCTTCAGCGCAGAAGGGACATTTTTTCATTATAATCTCGCCTTGTAAAATGACGCAAATACCGGTGAAAAAAACGCTGCTGAATTTGCACCGATAATAATTTGCTTTGTCCTGTTATTTTTTTTATACCCTGACTAATTCCATTAACGGCTCAAATATGTATATAGCGTATTTGCCAGAATCCTGATCCTTTGCTGTGTTTATATTATTGATATTTCAAGTCAACTAATTCTCGAATAGTCGAATATTTGCCAAGTAATTTATCGGTTGCAAATTTCTTTGAATAGATAACTACTCCTTCGTTGTAGGCAAAATATACTTTCATTAAATTCGCTGCAGGGAGAGTACCTTCTTCTGTTGTAGCCATTTTAAGAACGATACAATCGTATCCGTTAAAGTGTTCAAATCCCAATACTGCTGTTGAAGTTTTTTGGTTGAGAATGAAGGACCCATTTCCATCTGTGTAATTATATACATATGTATATACATATGTCCAACTGTCTCCCTTTTGTAATTTGCCTGAAGGCCACATGTATCCAGTTGTTTTTATGCGTGATTTCCTGCTGGGATCTATGAAGAGTGTTCCATCTTTATTTACTGTATCTTTTATGTTGTTTATTAACTTTTTATCTTCGTTAAGTATCTTGATAGTCATTGTATACGAGGATTTATCATCACTTATGATCTCATTTTCATGATATAAAATGTTACCTGAGGTCTTGTTTGTTATTTTTTCTACCCATCTCTTTCCAATGATAATTTTATTATACGGTGGGGATGGTATTCCCTCGGCTTTCGCTTGTTCTAGGGATAAAATTTGCGAATTATTTCTCTTAGTTGTCTTGCTAGTATCCGGTTGGAATTCTTGGTTTTTACCATTACCTTTATTTGGTAATTCTTTAAGTTTGATTTCGGCAATAGCAGCATAAACACCATTTGGATATTTGTTCAAATAGGCTGCAAAGTACTCAGGACTTTTACTGTCTTTTATGCTCTGCCAAAAAATATTTTCCTGTGTAGTATCAGAGCTTGCCACAAGATATTGATCGTGTTTCAAGTCAGTTGCCAATGCCGGAATAGACGGGTCACCATTTGCAGCGACTGCAACTGTACAATAATCAGCGGCATTAGCTATTATCAGAAAGATTGTCGTTGAGAGAAGTATAAATACATTAGTTTTGTTCATCTAAATTTTGCCCCCTTCGGTAAGGTGATCGGTCAGTCATCGTTATATCTCACTTGGCCTTTTCCCATACAAATCTAAATAGCCAACACCCTCAAACATGTAATGGGTGCCACTTGCTACGAACTGTGCAAATGTCGACAATGACCAACTAAACTTATCACTTAGTTTCATCTTATCCCCATTCAGTCATATTGCCTGATATAGCCAGATCGAATCAATAAACTGGCAGGGTAGCACAGCCAAAATCATCGCGGTCAGGTTAATACTTTATCAACGGTTCCCGAGCATAGCTGAAAGTCAACTATAACTACTTTTTTAATATTTGTTTTCGTAAACTTTAATCAAAATTTAAGTACTGAAAGGTCATTTTTTTTTTATACATGCAGAATGTAATATACTGAATTTACAACGTAAAATAATTACACAATAAGTCATTTTTTGCTTGACTGATAGCTGAAAAGCGGGACGATTTTTTCGTAGGAATATCAACTACTTACGGAAATGGAGCTCGCTATGTCACAAATTAATTTTTTTGTCAGAAAACACCAGATGGAAATCAAACGCAGAGAGAAAATCAAACTCCGTAAACACCTTAACGCAGATGCTCTTTTTCATTCTTTACGTAATGGTTTTGATAATATTCAAGACCATCGCAATGGCAATACCACAATACCACTTACAGATGCACTTATGTCTGGTTTTGCAATATTTTCGCTCAAGGATTCTTCTCTTCTAGCTTTTGATCAACGCAGAAAAACATGTGCCCACAATCTTCAAACAATTTATGGTATTGGTTCCATTCCTTGTGATTCTTCAATGCGCGAAATATTAGACAAGGTGGATCCTATTGACATTCGGCCATTATTTAAAAGTACTTTTTCTAAACTGCAACGCGGTAAAGCATTAGAAAAGTTCGTTTACATGGAGGACTGTTATTTGCTAAGCCTTGATGGTACAGGATATTTTTCTTCTCCTGTACGACATTCTCCTTCATGCATGGAAAAGGTAAATAAAAAAACAGGAAAAGTTATCAGTTATTATCTGCAAATGCTTGGAGCCGCTATTGTTCACCCTGAACGTAAAGAAGTTATTCCATTGTGCCCTGAACCTATAAAGAAACAAGATGGTGAAACCAAAAATGATTGTGAGCGTAATGCTGCAAAGCGATTGCTTGAAGATCTTCGGCGAGAACATCCTCATTTACCACTAATTGTCATTAAAGATGCTCTTAGTTCAAATGCACCACATATTCAAGATCTTGAGGAGCACAATCTTCATTACATTCTTGGTGTAAAAGAAGGTGATCACAAATTTCTTTTTAACTACGTGAATGAGGCAGCAGCAAGGGGTGAAACTACCGATTTGACAGTAAAAGACAAAAATAACCCTAATATCCTTCATTGTTTTAGTTATATAAATGGTGTTCCTTTAAACAAATCAAATCAGAAGATGATGGTTAATTTTATTGAATACTGGCAGGTCAATATTCAAACAGGAAAAACCCTTCATTTTAGCTGGGTAACTGACTTTACGGTTACTGAAGAGAATATGTTCAAGATCATGAGAGGTGGCCGAGCTCGGTGGAAAATTGAAAATGAGACATTTAACACTCTTGAAAATCAGGGATATAATTTCGGCCACAACTACGGTCTTGGTAAGAAAAATCTCAGCATTGTATTTATAATGCTCATGATGTTAGCTTTTCTGGTGGATCAAGCTTTGCAACTCAGCTGTTCACTTTTTAATGCAGTATGGAAACAACTTAAAAGTAAACGATCACTATGGGAGACTATCCGATCAATATTTGGTCTTTTTGACGTTAATTCAATGGAAACTTTGTACGGAGTTATATTCTATAATGTAAAGGTTCAATTGCCTGATTATTTGAACTAATAGACAGTAGGTCGTACCTGTTATTATCGATTTTTTTGGCCTCTTTGTTTTCTCAAAAAAGACAGAGGGCAGGTGTATTGGCATGTCCAAATAATGATGATTTATGGTTTTTTTTTGAGTTTAAACATAGAATGTTGACTTTACCATGAAATTAAAGGCTGGTTGTTATTAGCCAACGAGGGAAAAAGATAATTTTCCACTCAATTCAAGCTACTCTGGGAATAGCTGCTCTAAAGTCCTCAGCTACCGATTTTGGCCGTTATCCCCCCAAACACTTCATTGCAAATTGCTACATTATGAATTAAAATATATTTTAGACTCACCCAAAACATATAAGAGGCAATTAAATGGCAACTGCAGTTAGAATCTCTGAAAATCTCCTCACTGACGCTAGAAAATATAGCAAAATAGATCACAGGTCTATAACTGGGCAAATTGAACATTGGGCACGTATTGGGAAATGCGTCGAAGAAAACCCGGATTTAACCTATGACCTCATTAAAGAAATCCTCATTGGAATTCATGAATTAGATGAAGGTGAAAAAACTGAATATACTTTTGGGTAACAACACATGAGAATTTACCAATCGAGGTCATTTGCCCAAAAAGTTAACAAATTAAACAAAGCAGAAAAAACAGCATTAGATAACGAAATCAAAAATATCATCAATAACCCTGAGATCGGAATTGAAAAAAAAGGAGATTTGCGTGGCGTATTTATCCACAAATTCAAAGTCAAATCAACGCAACATCTCCTATCGTATAGATCTACCGAAACATCGCTAGAACTTATCATGCTTGGACCGCATGATAAGTTTTATCGAGATCTTAAAAAGTATATAAAATAGGGCTAACAATTACATTCACACCGACCACTTATAAATCAGAAGGGGTCATTATGTTGTGAGTTAAATCATGCTGTGAGTTTCTCCCGCATAATCAGGCAGTTACCATTGTTTTCGTGTAATAGTTTAGTCGACAGCTAACCTTTTTATCCATTTTGTAAAAGAGTAGGTTCTATCTGCTCTTTTTATTTTACTTTATAGAAGAGTACTGTTACTCTGTCTAAAACTAAATAGAAA
>PJEL010004124.1_pt1 | contig 12148 bp, 10 predicted proteins | sample 1853271 | NCBI WGS metagenome assembly PJEL01 (sample SAMN08108733, study PRJNA415343) | Invertebrate metagenome, whole genome shotgun sequencing project. | host: Globobulimina | place: Sweden: Gullmar Fjord | collected 2015-08 | reverse complement strand
GCGTCAGGATCCAGGTCCAGGTCCTTCAGCTTGTCTTCTGAAACGATCAGACAGGCCGCAGCCGCATCGCTCTGTTGCGCCGCATTCCCGGCTGTGACTGTGCCATTCGGCATCAGAGCCCTCAGGCGACCGAGCGATTCTGTCGTTGTTTCAACACGGACCCCTTCGTCGCGCGTGAACTCAACATCGTCACCTCTGCGCTGCGGAACGATAACAGGCACGACTTCCTTTGCCATGCGGCCATCCGCCCACGCCGCTGCCGCGCGCTTTTGACTCCGCTTTGCAAACTCGTCGGCCTGTTCTCGAGTAATCCCATATTTCGAGGCCAAGTTTTCCGCTGTCTCAATCATTCCGGAAATGTAACCAAATCGGTGCTCCGGTTGGGAACGCTCTCTACCCCGGTCCAGGCGATCATAAAGAGCCGGGGACCCCGACCGCGTGCCCCATCGCACACCCGTGGTGTAGTGTTCGGTATTGCTCATGCTTTCGACGCCGCCGGCCACCACGACATCGCAAGCACCCGTGGCCACCATCATCGCGGCGGTTGCAATTGACTGCAGACCGCCACCGCAGCGCCGGTCCAGCTGCATGCCGGGCACACTAACCGGAAGACCGGCCTCCAAGGCGATCCATCGCCCGACGCAAGGCGTTTCTGAGTTTGCATAAGATTGCGCGAAAATAACGTCGTCAATTGCGGCAGGATTGATGCCGCTTCGCTTTATAGTTTCATTGACAACAAGAGCCCCAAGCTTCTCCACTGGAACAGGTCTGAGCGCTCCGCCAAAACGGCCGACCGGTGTACGTACGGGCTTTACAATTGCGACAGGTTTCATAGGAGAGCCCTTCTTTCAGCTTTATACCAAGGCGCCGGCCTGTGCTTTGGTGCGCAGAATTCTATTAAGAGAATAGATTTCTTCATAAAGAATGACAAGGGGTGGTCTCCATTTGACTGTGCGGCTATTGTTCTTTATTGAGAAAACAATTCTGTTTGGAGAAAAATTGGCTGAAGGGTCGGCTTGAGGCGTCCCGGTTGCCGGAAACAGTTAGGAGAAGCTCAATATGAACAAGATGCTGAAGGACCGCGTTGTTCTCGTAACCGGCGCCGGAGGTAGCATTGGCAAGGCGATTGCACTCTATGCCGCGCAGGAAGGGGCTGCTGTCGTTGTGAACGATATTGGCGCGAGCCTTGCCGGTGAGGGGGCGAATGCCAACGCCGCCCAGGCCGTTGTCGATGAGATCAGGGCGGCCGGGGGTGACGCCGTCGCCAGTGTTGGCAGCGTGAGCGATCCTGACAGTGCGCGTGAGGCCATTGAGGCCGCGGTGTCGGAATTCGAACGCCTCGATGCCGTGGTCAACAACGCCGGCATCCTGCGCGATGGCTTTTTCCATAAGATGTCCTGCGAGGATTTCGATGCGGTTATGAAAGTGCATCTTTATGGCAGTTTCAATATCAGCCGTGCCGCCGCAGATGTGTTCAAGACGCAAGAATCCGGCTCCTTTATCCATATGACCTCGACCTCCGGCCTGATTGGCAACTTGGCTCAGGCCAACTATTCGGCGGCGAAGATGGGGCTCGTTGCCCTGTCAAAATCCATTGCGCTGGATATGCAGCGCTGGAACGTCCGGTCCAACTGCATTGCACCTTTTGCCTGGAGCCGGATGATCGCGTCGATCAAGGCCGAGACGCCGGATCAGCAGGCACGGGTCGCCAAGCTCCAGCAAATGAAACCTGAGAAAGTGGCGGCTCTGGCGGTCTATCTGGCCAGCGACAGCGCGGCCGAAGTGACGGGCCAGATCTTCACCGTACGCAACAACGAAATCTTTCTGATGAACCAGATCAGACCGCTTCGCTCCGTGCACAGAGCCGAAGGATGGACTCCGCATTCCCTGGCAGAACATGCCATCCCGGCCCTGAAAGCCAACTTCCAAAGCCTCGACGTCTCTGCGGACGTCTTTTCTTGGGACCCGGTGTGAGAAACTGAAAATGAGAAAACGGAAAAAGAAATTATCGTCCAAAATCGGATGGAGCACTCCTGACCGAATAACGGTGCATGGGTTGAACCTGTGCGAAGAGGTACTCGGGCATTTCAGTGTGGGTGACTATGCCTTTCTTTTGTTGACACAACGACGTCCAACGCGGGAAGAAAGCAACGTCTTCAATGCGGTTTTCATAACACTGGTCGAACATGGCATGACCCCCTCGGCAATGGTGGCGCGCTTGACGCAATTGGGCTCGCCGGAGTCACTCCAGGCAGCGGTTGCCGCAGGGCTTTGTGGATTGGGGTCGGTCTTTGTCGGCTCAATGGAAGGGGCTGCGCGCATGTTATCTGAGGCCATGCCCGCCGAAGGTAGCGCTGGCGACGTCAATTTGGACGAACTCGCCAAGGATATTGTCGCAACATACAGGTCCAACGGTCGGATCATTCCGGGTTTGGGCCACCCTTTGCATAAGCCAATAGATCCGCGAACGCCTCGTTTGTTTGAGATTGCCGCAGACAGCGGGTTGTCGGGTCCACACGTTGAACTGATGCAGGGCGTGCAGAAAGCTGCCGAAGCGGCCAGCGGCAAGCAGTTGCCGATCAACGCGACGGGGGCAATTGGTGCGATTTGCTGCGATCTTGGGCTTCCTTGGGAGATCGTTAGGGGAATCGGGGTCATGGCTCGTTCAATCGGTTTGGTCGGTCATTTGCTCGAAGCAAAATCCAACCCGCTTGCCTTCGAGCTATGGCAGCGAACGGAGGAAGAAATTCTGCTTAACAGCAGTGCGGACACACTCAGCTAATACCAAGGACCGTTGATACTTGCTCATAAGCTTGAGGAAAACCGCTGAAGTTTCAAATAGGTACACCGGTCTCAAATAACTGATGCCCATACCGGCAGGTATAAATTGCAACCCCCATCGTGAAATGTTCTGTTTACCGAAAGCCATTCTCGTGTTAGAAGAACATAGAATTCGGAGGATCGCAGGACGCAATGTCGGAAAGTGATTCCATGGTTTTTACCTATGATGGTTTTGATGCGGGCTCTGAGCTTGGTCGTGTTGACGTTCCTCTCAACGAAACCCGAAGCTCTCTTTGGGCAGATGTTTTTGGCCCTGCAGATGGCGGGGGCGACTGCCTTCCTCAGGGGATACTCGTTTCCGCAATGATGGAAGGCTCACTTCGTGCCTTTGGGCCGCGGCCTGCGGGAAACATTCATGCCATGCAGTGGCTCGAATTCGTCGGAAGTACGCCGAAGCTTGGCGATATCGCGACGGTGCGAGTGCATGTTTTGTCAAAAGAAATAAAGCACGAACGAAAGTGGGTGACCCTCGGGGCGGACGTTTCCGTGGACGAAGGCCTGGTGATGAAGGGCAAAATCAAAATAATTTGGGCGGCATAAATGAAGGATCCTTTGCAATTTCCTGAGAGTATCACGGGTGTTGAGCTGGAGGTTGGCGCCGACCAAATTGAAGCCTACGGCAAACTTACGGCTGACTTTAATCTCCTGCATTTTGACGAGGATTTTGCTGCAAAAACACCGTTTGGCGGAACAATTGTGCATGGAACTCTGGCTCTGAACCTGTTGTTGAATGCTAGCACGTCCTTAAATCCACCGCTTGAAGTCAAAACGCTTGATGTCCGCTTCACAGCGCCGTGTCCGAGAGGCGAAAAGCTGAGCGCCAGGCTGGTTTTGAAGGACCTAAATCGCGGCCAATACGACGTCTGGGTCGAACGGTCTGATGGCGTCCGGGTGATTGAGGGAACTGCGGAGCTTTCTACTCCCGATGGCGCCACGTCGGCGACTTCAAAGCAGAAAAAGGTAGAAGATAAAGCGAAAGGTGCGATGAACCGATGACCCGTGCGGGCTTGGACCTGTTACAGTCCGTCACCTCCCCTGAGCGCGTCGCTTTTGTTGGCGCCTCAAGCAATCCTGAACGGATTGGCGGGCGTCCTCTGGCTTATTGCTTGGCAGGCGGATTTAAGGGAGAGATGCTCCCGGTAAATACGGAAAATTCTGAAGTTCAAGGCCTGAAGGCCTATTGTGCGGTTGAAGAGATCGGTGGTGAAATCGATTTTGCGGTCTTAGCCGTGCCCGCCGCATCTGTGGTTGATTTAGTTCGCTCGGTGGCCTCAAAAGGCGCAAAAGCAGCGATAGTTTTCGCGGGCGGTTTTGCAGAAACGGGCGGACAAGGCATCGCTCTGCAGCAAAAGCTCGTTGATGCAGCTCAGGAAAGCGGTATCCGGTTGATAGGGCCAAATTGCATCGGCCTGATCAATAGTCGGAATGGTTTCAACGCTACCTTTAGTGGCACGGCCAGGCTTGAAAATCCAAATCCGGGCGGGTTCACGATTGTCGGCCAGTCGGGCTCCTACGCGGCCCATACCTATTTGACCGCGCTAAAGTACGGCACGCGTCCCGGCCTGCTTCTGACGACGGGGAACGAAGCGGATTTGACGGTGGCCGATTTCGTCAGCATGGCCGTTAAGGATCCGCAAACCGAAGTCATTGGCTGCTACGCCGAAGGTACGACTGACGGTCCAAGGCTAATCGAAGCGTTGGAAAGCGCACGCCAGGCCCGCAAACCTGTCCTGTTTATGAAAGTGGGGCGTTCTAGCGTCGGTGCGGCGGCCGCTGCCTCTCACACCGCGGCGCTGGCCGGCGAGGACGCCGTTTTTGATGCCATTCTCGCCCAGTATGGCGCCCAGCGTGTGCTGTCGACAGAGCAAATGGTGGATGTTGCTAAAGCAGCCATTCCGAAGATCTACCCGACGGGTAAGAACCTGGCCGTGGTGACTATTTCCGGCGGCGGCGGCGTGCTGATGGCCGACACTGCCGAGGACGAAGGCGTAGAAATGCCTGCGCTCACGACAAAAAAGGCGGAAGAACTTAAGGCGCTCAATCCTATGGCGTCTATGCGCAATCCGTTGGACGTGACGGCACATATCCTTAACGACGTGAGCTCTGTTGCACCTACGTTTAAGGCGTTGATGGAAGACGATACCTACGATGCCGTGATCTCCTATTGGTCGACGACCGGGCTTACGCCGGGACCGCATCAAAGGATCATTGACGAAGTCGAAAAGGCGACCGACGAGTTCTCGGGCAAACTGCTCGTCCACTGCATCAACCCAATCGAGACAATCGCGCCGAGTGTCAAGGAGAAGGGTCTTCCGGTGTTCGAAGAGCCGCCTCGCGCGGTGCGCGCGGTTGCGTCGCTGATGCGGTTGGGAATGGCCTTTGAACGCATCAGGCCGGATCTGGGCGAGGGGATCAGCCGCGTGAAGCTGCCAGATGGCCCGATCAGCGAGAAAACCGCCAAGGAGATTTTGTCGTCGGCTGGACTGCCCTTGGTGATCGACCGAATTGCAGCGACACCAGAGGAGGCCTTCGAAGCTGCAGCGGAATTCGGTGGGATGGTTGCTATCAAGGTTGTCTCGCCCGATATCCAGCACAAGTCCGATGTCGGTGGCATCGCACTGAACGTGGCGCAGAGCGAGGTTTCGATCGTGGTGTCCGACATGCTTGAGACGGTCGGTCGCGCTTGCCCGGATGCCAGGATCGACGGAGTTCTCGTAAGTCCAATGGTGGGCGAGGGCATCGACTGTATTCTCGGGTCGCGTCAGGATCGCGTTTTTGGAAGCATTGTCGTGTTCGGCCTGGGCGGGATTTTCACCGAAACATTGGGAGATGTATCCATTCGGAAGGCGCCGGTCGACCGGCAGGAAGCCAGACAGATGATATCCGAACTCCGGGGCAAGGCTCTGCTGGAAGGAGCGCGCGGGCGCCCCGCCGCCAACAAGGACGGCCTTATCGATGCGATCGTTTCCTTTTCGCGGTTTGTCGCAAGATGTGGCCCTGAGCTGGAAAGCATGGAGATCAATCCGCTCCGTGCGATGGAAGACAAGGTGCTTGGTCTTGATGCGCTGATCGAATTAGGGAGCTAGGCGCATTTTCGGACACGCTCCCATTTTGCAGATGAGGACACTGATCCTAGCAGAGAAATCATGACACTTAAGGAGGAGAAAAGATGAAATTTTCAATGCTAACAATGCTAACAAAGGTTCTTGCGCTGTTGACGCTGCTTGCGATTCCAGCAAGTGCACAGGAATTGCCAAAAACCATGATCTGGTCGTCATATGATGTCGGCTCGACCGGATATAGCGAAGCGGCGGCAATTGCCGATGCCATGGGCAAACAATACGGGACGCGTATAAGGATTCAGCCGGGTAGTACTGCAATTGGTCGCTTGCAACCGTTGTTGCAGGGAAAAGCGAGTTACGCGTTCCTGGCAACCGAAGCCTTCTTTTTCTCAGAAGGCGTTTTTGATTTTGCCACTCCTGAAGGTGGTCCTAAACCGCTGCGAGCCGTCGCTGGGCGAAGCGCCACATTCGTGATCGCAACGGCCGCAGACGCAAAGATCCACTCGGTCGAAGGTCTTGCCGGCAAACGTTTCGGGCTCCCGATTGGCAACCCTTCGATCACGGAAAAATGTGCCGCACTTTTAGGTTTTGGAGGCCTTACCTATAACGATTTGAAGGTCGTTGAGTTTCCGACATACAAGGCGACAATGGCATCGTTGATCGATGGCAAGTCCGATGCTGTCTGTACGGTGCCCACTTCCAATGCACTCTACGAGCTTGCAGAATCGCCACGAGGTCTCCGGTTTTTGAGTTTGGATCCGAAAAACGAAGAAGGCTGGGCGCGTCTGAAGAAAGTTCTGCCGATCATGGCTCCGTCAACCGAATCGGTTGCCGCTGGCATGAAAGAGGGAGAAGTCCTTCATTCTGCCGGATACAGGTACCCACAGATCATCGTCCGGGCTGACACCTCTGCCGACGAAGTCTATGCCTTCACCAAGGCGCTGGACAAAACCTTCCCGCTCTACAAAGACGCAAAGGCGACCATGGAGCGTTGGGCTTTGGCCGCTGCCGGAATTCCACCGATCGATGTTCCTTTTCATGAGGGTGCAATCAAATATCTGAAGGAAAAAGGCATCTGGACCGAAGAAGCTCAGGCATGGAATGATCAACGTTTGGCGCGTGAGGCTAAGCTGATCGCTGCATGGGACACTTTCATCGCGGCCAATTCCAGCCTCAAGGGAGAAGAATTCCGCGCTGCCTGGCACAAGGCGCGTGACAAAGCGCTGGCAAAATGACCAGCGAAAGCAATAAGGGGGCGCCGCCGGGCGCCCCCGAGCCCGCAGAACATCCAGTGGGTAGCCGGATCTCGGGGTTTTCCGAGGTTTTTCTCTTGTTCCTGGGCGGGCTAGGAATGTTTTTCGCGCTTAATTTGGTTTTCATGTTTCCTTTGGGCCGCCTGCAACCGTTGGGTAATGGCTCGATTTATTTCATTGTAGCTGTTTTTTTGTCGGCTGCGTTCGTCACGACACCGGCAAGAGATGCGGACCGCAATCGGGTTCCCTTCTACGACTGGATATTGGTAACTCTGGCCTTTCTATCTGCCGGATTTTTTGGCTTCAACGGATTGCGGCTTGTCGTGGAGGGTTGGGAATTCTTCGCGCCGACAGAAGCCAATATCTTGGCGGCTATTTTTCTTATGCTTGTCCTGGAAGGTATCAGGCGCGCGGGGGGAGTGCTGCTCTTTGGGACAGCCCTCATATTCGGTTTGTACCCGGTATTTGCCGGCCAAATGCCCGGGTTTCTTTGGGGGTCGAGTTTCACTCTCGGTGAAACGATACGGCTCCATGCAATAGGAACCGAAAGCGTTGTTGGTATTCCGATGAATGTTGTTGCCAATATCGTGATTGGGTTTGTTGCTTTTGGTGCGGTTCTTACCGTGACAGGTGGTGGACCGTTTTTCATGAGGTTTTCGTCGGCTCTTATGGGCCGGAAACGGGGCGGCCCGGCAAAGGTAGCCGTGGTTTCAAGTGCAATCATGGGATCACTTTCCGGCAGTGTGATATCAAACATTCTGACCACCGGAGCGATCACAATCCCAACAATGAAGAAGAACGGCTATCCCGGCAACTATGCTGCAGCCGTCGAGTCCTGTGCATCGACGGGGGGCACCCTTATGCCGCCGGTCATGGGTGCGGTTGCCTTTATCATGGCCTCCTTTTTGGGGATCAGCTACGCTAAAGTCATGGTGGCAGCGGTCCTGCCCGCCATTTTGTTTTATCTGGCGCTTTTGCTTCAGGTGGATTGCTTTGCGGCGCGAAACGGTCTCGGGGGAATCAAAGGCAAGGCTCTCCCGCGTATCACCGAGACACTCCGTGAGGGCTGGCCGTATCTGCTCAGCCTCTTCGCGTTAATCTGGTTTCTTATCGTGTGGCGGCTGGAGCGCCAAGCGCCTTACTATGCCTCACTCATCATGATCGCGGCATGTGTCGTCGATCCCAAGCGTAGCTTCGGGTTGCGTGAAATCCGTGCTCTGGTTATTGAGATCGCCCGATCAGTCGGCCATCTGGTGGCGATTTTGGCGGGCATTGGGCTCGTTGTCGGGGGATTGTCCTACACGGGTGTGGCTGGCGCATTCTCACGTGAGTTACTGCTGTTAGCCGATGGCAATATTGCTCTGATGCTTATCGCCGGTGCCGTTACGAGCTTCGTGCTTGGAATGGGCATGACCGTAAGCGCTTGTTACATATTCCTGTCGATCCTTTTGGCGCCTGCGCTGGTCAAGTCTGGCCTGCACCCAATCGCGAGCCATCTATTCATCTTGTACTGGGGCATGCTGTCATATATCACGCCGCCGGTTGCATTGGCGTCGATTACGGCCGCGAATCTGGCGAATGCTGCGCCGATGAAATCCGCATTCACCTCACTCCGGATCGGATCCGTGCTGTTCGTTCTGCCGTTCCTTTTCGTTCTGGAGCCGGCTCTGATCCTGCAAGGCGACCTGGTGACTATTGCGATCGCCACGACATCTGCGATTGTTGCAATGGCCTTTTTGGCCGGTTCTTTTGAGGGTCACTTGTATTGGGTTGGTGCCGTGCCCAAAGCGGTAAGGTTTGTCATGTTCGTTGTTGCGGCGCTCCTGATCTATCCTGAAGCCTTTTCAGATCTGGTTGGCATGTGTCTGGCGGTCGCACTCTACGCCGTTGTGAGTTTGATAAAAATCCGCGGCAGGACAGAGATTGTAGGTGGCGAGCAGAAGGATGGCGAAAAGCACAGCAGTCCTGTTTAGAGCACCTTGAACCACGTACGGCTTTGATATTATACCAAGGAGCGTTGATACTTGCTCATAAGCTTAAGGAAAACCGCTGAAGTTTCAAATAGGTACACCGGTCTCAAATAACTGATGCCTATGCCGCCCTGGATATCAATTATCCGTGAACTTAGGCAAACGCTTTTCTCGAAAAGCAAGCCGGCCTTCCTTGGCATCTTCGCTCTGCAAAAGATCCGGCTGCAGCAGACGTTCAAAATCAAGGGCACGGTCAAGGCCGCCCTGTTCGTATTCTTTGATTGCCCGCAGCGGTTTGGGCGCGATCAGCTCAAGGTCTTTGGCCAGCTCCAATGCGGATTCTAAGGCCTTGCCGGATTCGCACAGATGGTCCACCAGGCCGATATCAGCGCCGGATTCTGCGTCCAACGGCTTAGCATACATCATGATATTCCTTGCACGCCCATGTCCGACACGATTGGGTAGCGTGTGAAGCATAGCGTAGTCGGGAATCAGGCCGACCTTTGGAAAACTTGCGACAAACTTGGCATCTTTTGCTGCAACGATGGTGTCGGCCAGCAATGCAAGACTAAAACCAGCGCCAGCAGCCCAGCCATCAACGGCAGCGATCACAGGCACTGGTGAGAAATATATCTGATTAATAATACCTTTTTGAATCGTAAACTGCGCCCTTTTGTCGTTGACGCTTTGTCCCATCTCAGAAATGTCTCCGCCCGCAGAGAAGTTCCCTCCGGCGCCGCAAAGAACAATCGCCTTAAGCGAGACATCGCGCGCGGCGGCATCGAAGGCTTCAGATAGCGCCTTCCGAACCGCTGTGGAAATAGGATTGCGCCTTTCAGGATCGTTCAGGGTCACAATAAGCGTGCCCGCCTGCCGGGAAGATAGCAGTTTGTCTGTGGTGCCAGTCATTGGATTAGACCTTTAAGTTCGACAGCTAGGAAAATTCTTGAAAAAGAATAACATTCTGTATAAAGAAATGACAAGCAGCATTGCCGGTGAATACGAATGCTGGAGAGTTTGGGTAAGGGGATGTTCTGGCAGTGCAGTTATATGACCTTCTAAGAAAATAGGAGGCCAAAATGGCCAACAAAGGGATTGATCCTGAAAGCTTTGAACAACTGCTCGACACCGTCCGCCGTTTTGCGCGCGAGCGACTCATTCCGTGCGAAAAGGTTGTGGAAACAGAAGCCGCCATTCCTGAGGACATTGTGCAGGAAATTAAGGAGCTTGGTCTCTTCGGCATTTCCATTCCTGAGGAATATGGTGGCATCGGGCTAAATATGCTGCAAGAGGTCCGCTGTATCGAGGAGCTTTGCTATGCATCGATCGTGTTCCGCTCTCTGATCGGAACAACGGTGGGCATCGGCTCACAGGGACTCGTTATGGATGGCACGGCGGCGCAGAAACAGGAGTTTCTCCCGCGACTTGCGACCGGTGAAATCATCTCCTCGTTTGCATTGACCGAGCCGGACGCCGGTTCCGACGCGGCACATATTAAGACATCTGCCAAATGGGACGGATCTGAATATGTAATCAATGGAACCAAGCGTTTTATTACAAACGCCGGTCTAGCTGGCGTGTTTACGCTGCTGGCAAGGACTGATCCAGACAATGACGGAGCCGGAGGCATCTCCGCATTTCTTTTGCCGGCCGATACACCTGGGATCAAAATTGGCAAACACGACGAAAAAATGGGCCAGCGCGGCACCAGAACACATGACGTCGCGCTTGATAATGTGCGGTTGCCAGCTTCCGCGATCATTGGCGGCCTCGCCAACCTGAATAAAGGGTTCCGGACGGCAATGAAAGTTCTGGATCGCGGGCGCATTCATATTGCAGCTGCCGCGGTTGGCATGAGCCAAAGGATGGTGGACATCGCCAGCGTTTATGCGACAGAGCGCAAACAATTTGGTGTGCCGATCGGCCAGCACCAGTTGGTCCAGGGCCTTTTGGCAGACTCTCAAACCGACCTGATGGCTTCCCGCGCGCTTACACGTAGCGCCGCGGAGTTGTTTGACGCTGAGGGCAAGGCCATAATAGAGGCCTCTTGTGCGAAACTGTTTACAAGCGAAGCGGCAGGGCGCATCGCGGACAGAGCTGTTCAGGTCCATGGCGGTGCTGGCTATATGTCTGAATACGACATTGAGCGTCTGTATCGCGATGTTCGCCTGCTCCGGATATATGAGGGAACAACCCAGATCCAGCAAATTATTATCGCGCGCAACTTGCTGAAAGCCGTGCAATGATGATGTCTCGTAGACCCTTTTCTAATCGTAATACCTTGAAGACCACTGCCCATGAAGGCCTAGCTGGAACTGCAACTAAAACATTTTCGCGAATCCAAGCATTGTCTGTATAGGGTCCATCTACATAAAGGTACCGAAAGTACCACAGGATTATACTTGATCTCTGACCCGCATGATGGTTTGCCGACTAGTTTTGAATTCCCGTGCGGTTGCCGTCGGCAATCCTCGCGAGTTCGCGCAAACCAAAAAAGAAGAACAGGAAATCGCCGAAAGCTGCAATCGGCTGATCAAAAACAGCATCATCTGCTGGAATTACCTCTACCTTGCCCGCCAGATAGGCAAGATCACCGATGCAGAGGCCAAAGAAAGTCTGATGAGCATGGTCGCCACCCATTCGCCCATGACATGGGCGCACATCAACATGCGTGGCGAGTATGATTTTTCAGACGAGAAGCTCAAGGATTTCATCGGAATCCTCCCCCTGAAATCAGCCGCTTGAAACATGCTCAAATTCGGGAGCCTCGAAAACGACGAAACCCCAATCACATCAGTTCAATATAAAAATTGCTGTGGTACTTTCGGTACCTTTATGCAGATGGACCCAAATTGACATGTTCTGTTCTTTCCTAAGTAATACCTGCAGGTATGGGCATCTGTTCCGCAGAACGGTGTAGCGCTTTGAAAGTTAAGCGGTCTTCCTCAAGCTTATGAGCCGATATTAACGGACCTTGGTATAAATCCCGCTCTCAATTTACAATATTCCACTTAATTTTTCT
>PJEL010004123.1_pt1 | contig 12148 bp, 10 predicted proteins | sample 1853271 | NCBI WGS metagenome assembly PJEL01 (sample SAMN08108733, study PRJNA415343) | Invertebrate metagenome, whole genome shotgun sequencing project. | host: Globobulimina | place: Sweden: Gullmar Fjord | collected 2015-08 | reverse complement strand
TTGATTTTATACTCCTGGACATACTTCAGTAGTTTTTCCGGCGGCATAGCACCGGACTTGTAGACCTTCCCTGCGGTGATCGTTGCAAAGTTATAGGTATAGTGTTTGTAGAGACGAATCGATCCAGCAAGGAGCACAACAATAGCGAAGAAGCACCCGAAATATTTCAGAAACCGTTTCATGCAATGTGCTCCTATTTCAGCTTCGGACCCTATGACAGTGTTGCTGTTTCGACTTCGCCTTCAGGCACGATGAAGGTGCCGGCTTTGCGATCGAGGGCATTCTTCAAATTCTCTTCGTCGGTGATCAGAACTTCTTTGCCTGTCGCTTCGACGAATTCGAGCGAAGCTTGTACCTTCGGCCCCATTGACCCCGGTGGGAACTGGTTGGCCTTGAGCATCTCGCGGGCCTTGGCGACGGGAAGCGTGCGCAGCCAGCGTTGATTGGGACGGCCGAAATTTTCGGCAATCATCGGCACCTGGGTCAGTACGATAAAAAGATCAGCATCAAGTTTTGTTGCGAGCATCGATGCAACGTAGTCTTTGTCGATGACAGCTTCAACACCACGATAATAACCACCGACATCACGATAAACGGGAATACCGCCGCCCCCGCCAGCTACGACGACGGCGCCACCGTGAATCAAGCGCTGGATCATCCTTGAACCAAGAATACGTTGGGGCCTTGGGGAAGCAACAACTTTGCGCCATCCGCGCCCCGCGTCTTCTACCATCTGCCATCCTTGTTCTTGCATCAAGAGGTTGGCGCGATAGGAGGTGAAATATGGGCCAACAGGTTTGGTCGGAGATTCGAAGGCAGGATCGTCACGATCGACGACGACCTCGGATAAGATCGCCGCAATTTCTTTATCAAGCTGTTCTTCGTTGAAGCGATTCCTGAGTTGATTCGCGAGCATGAAGCCCATTGAGCCCTGGGTCTGGGCGACGGCGACATCAAGCGATTGCGGGGGAATCTTGGTTATCGCCTCTTCGACCTGAATCATGATATTGCCGACCTGGGGGCCGTTTCCATGAACGATAGCCAACTCGAAACCCCGGTGGATGATCTCGACGAGCCAGCGGCTCGCTTTCCAGGTCAGGGTGAACTGTTCTTCCTGGGTACCGTGGTCTTGCGGGCGAAGCAGGGCATTGCCGCCAAAGGCAATAACCGCGACCGGTTTTTTGGTGTTTGTTTGGCTCGTATCTTGGCTCGTATTTTGGATTGTCTCTTTGGTTTTTTTGTTAGCCATCTATTCCTCCTGAGGCCCCTGAACCATACAGCATGCTCAGCTGAGACCTGCACAGGGGCTGATCATTGTGGATCGAGAGGCTCCGACTGTCAATGAGGTCTTGATTGAAGAATGAGAACGCGTTCACAGCCACCAAGATCTACGATCCTCACCCACTCTTCGAGGCCCAGGGGCTGAGCGATCGAAACCACGGTCGCAGCTTGATTTTCACCCAATTCAAGGGCACAAAATCCGCCGGGTGCAAGTAATCTCCCAAGATCTGACAGTAGGTGGCGTACCAGATCAAGGCCGTCCAAGCCGCCATCGAGGGCGATGAAAGGGTCGTGCTGGACCTCTTTTGAGAGTGAAATGATTAAGGGTGATGGAATGTAGGGCAGATTGGCGGTCACAAGATCCCAGCCACCACCAAGGGCGCTGCCGAGGTCAGAATTGACCAGATCGATGCTTTGACCGAGTTGTTCTTGATTCGATCGGGCAAGTCTGAGCGCTTTTAGTGAAATATCGACTGCGCTGACTCGCCACAAGGCGCGTTCGCTCTTGAGGCTCAGGGCAATGCAACCCGAACCAGTGCCAAGGTCTACGACTTGTGCGGCCTCGGGCAGGGGTAAGTTGAGCACAGCTTCGATCAAAAACTCGGTTTCGGGACGTGGTACGAGCACATTTGGTGAAACATTGAAACGCCGGCCCCAGAATTTGCACCAGCCGGTGAGATGCTGGGCTGGTTCGCCTTGGGCTCGGCGCGTGATCCACGAGAGGAATAGCGCTTCAATTTCATCGGGGACAATGTTTGTGGGGTGGAGGCGCAGAGTGATTTCGTCAACGTTCATCGCGGCGGCAAGCAGGACAGAAGCTTCGCGTCGTGGGTTTTCGACTTCTGCAGGCAGTGCTTTCGTGCCAACGCGCAGAAGGTGTTCTACCCTCATCGTGAATGAGGATTCCTCAATTGCGGCTCATCCCAATTCTTCCTTCAGGCGTTCGGCCTGAAAGTACGAGAGCAACGGTTCGAGCAACTGGTTGAGGTCACCTTCGAGAACTTCTTGCAAACGGTGAATCGTGAGGCCGGCGCGATGATCGGTGATTCGCCCCTGGGGAAAGTTGTAGGTGCGAATTTTTTCTGATCGATCGCCTGTGCCGATCTGGGTGCGGCGATCTGCAGCGCGCGCATCGTTCACCTTGCGCTCTTCAATCTCCTTGATCCTCGCTTTGAGAACCCTGAGGGCCTTGGCGCGATTCTGAATCTGACTTTTCTCGTCTTGACAAGAAACGACAAGTCCGGTCGGGAGATGGGTGAGGCGTACTGCAGAATAGGTAGTATTGACACTCTGGCCGCCCGGTCCAGAAGAACAAAAACGATCAACACGCAGGTCTTTTTCTTCGACGACGATCTCAACAGCTTCAGCTTCGGGCAATACAGCGACAGTCGCTGCCGACGTATGAATCCGTCCTGATGACTCGGTTGCCGGTACCCGTTGCACACGATGAACGCCAGATTCGTACTTGAGTCGCGAAAAAACACTTTTCCCCTCAATGACAGCGACCGCTTCTTTGAGACCTCCGATGCCGGTTTCACTAAGATCCGTCATCGACATCTTCCAACCTTGATTTTCGGCAAAACGCCCGTACATACGCAGCAATTCACCAGCAAAAAGACCAGCCTCTTCGCCACCGGTGCCTGCGCGGATCTCGAGCACAACATTCCGGCTATCGTTGGGATCAGGGGGAAGCAGGAGAATCTTAATTTCCTGCTCCAATGTCAGTTTCTGTTCAGTGAGTTCTTCGACTTCAAGTCCGGCCATTTCGGTCATTTCGGGATCATCGGCTTCATCGAGAATCTCGTGAGCGCCGCTCAGGTCTTCCTCAACCTTGACCAGACGCCGATACACAGCGACGACTGGAGCAATCTCGGAAATCTTAATAGCCACTTCCCGCGATAGAGTCTGATTCACGGCGACTTCGGGGTCAGCCTGTTGCTCCACTAACTCTTCGTGGCGTTGAGCGATCTCCTTGAGGCGGTCGAGCATATCGGGCTCCTACAACAAGACCCCGCTTCGATTACAAGGCGTCGAGCGGGGTCTGGGTGGTCGTCAAGAGACGACCGAGCAATATTATTTGCTCGCTTTTCCGTAACGGCGTTCGAATTTCTCGACCATTCCGGCGGTATCGATCAGCTTCTGCTTACCCGTGAAGAAGGGATGGCAGTGATTGCAGATTTCGATACGCATTTCTTTTTGAGTCGATCGTGTCTGGAACGTATTGCCGCAGACGCAACGGACGTCGGTCTCTATATAATCAGGGTGAATTCCGGCTTTCATACACACCTCCGCTCGGTAAAGGACCGAGGCCGAGGGATTATACGCGGAATCGGCCGTTTGGTCAAAGTTCTTGTTAAAGAGTTCAACTGAGGGATTCTGCCGGTGAGAATCACTCAATTTAGGTCAAACTTTCCATACCGTGTCGATGATCGTTCCATCGACCCATTTCACTACTGCGACAGGGGTGTCGGACGGGATTGGTTTTTGCGGCACGCCACAAAGGTGATCGAGTTCGGCCTTTAGTTCTTCGATCGGGCGTATCGGCAAACTTGAATCCGCAAGCATATCGAGAAGATCCTGGCGCCTTGGATTGATAGCGATGCCACGTTCGGTGACAACGACGTCGATCAATTCGCCGGGACCACAGAGGGTCGTGACCTCGTCGACAATGACGGGTATACGATCGCGGAACGAAGGAACAAGGAGCATTGCGCATTTGGCGGCAAGACAGTTCTGCCATCCGCCGATACCATGAAGCAGTCTACCGTCGGAATGGGTGACGACATTCGCGTTGAAGTTGAGATCAACTTCTGTAGCGCCGAGTACGGCGACATCAACCATCGAGGCAAAATTGCCCTTGCCGTGATAGTTGTACGAAGTAAACGGTGACGTATTGACATGGCGTGGGTCTTCACGCATCGAGCGCACTCCGTCAAGATCAAAGGTCTGGCCGTCGAGAATGTATTCGATCAGACCTTCCTCAAGCATAGATACCATATACTCGTTCGATCCGCCCCTAGCGAAACGTGCCGTCACGCCAGCAGAGCGCATGAAATCACGCATGTACATCGCAAACGCCAGGGTGATGCCGCCGGCACCGGCCTGGAAGGAAAAACCAGGTTTCATGATGTTTGATTCGACACAGAACCGTGCGGCCAGTTCGGCAATACGGCGGCGGTCGGGACTTTGGGTGATGCGGGTCGTGCCCGAGACAATCTTCGAAGGGTCGCCAATCGAATCGATCGCGACAACAACGTCGACATTATTGCCCTGGATCTGCCAGGGGATGCAGGGGAAGGGCACAAGGTTGTCGGTAACAACGATGACTTTGTCGGCGTGGATGGAATCGGCGAGGGCAAAACCGAGCAAGCCGCAGCCGGCGGGCCCGCGATCGCCCGTTGCATTGCCAAATGGGTCGGCAGTCGGCGCGGCGATGATCGCAACGTCGATGTGCACCTCACCGTCTTGGATTGCTTGCCAGCGCCCGCCGTGCGATCGCAACACTCCCAGGCCTCGCATCTTTCCCTTGGAACAATAGGCGCCAAGCGGACCGTTCATTGACCCTTCAATGTGGTGGATGAGGCCCGAGTCGAGATACTGCAATTGATTGGCATGTACTGGGAATGAGGCCGACGGAAACCACATAAGATCCTTGACGCCGAGTTGAGCCGCGGCGTCGAAAGTGAGATTCGCAACGAGATCACCGTTACGCAGGTGATGATGGGACGAGATGACCATGCCATCGCTGAGTCCAACCATTTTGAGGGCTTCAGCAATTGAACCGGCGACTTTGTTGCCATCAGCCGGATAGTCGGCACAACTGACGATTTTTGGGGCGGCCTTGTGGCCGCTTGGGCGATACGCGCCGACGCCCATGTATGGCGTCGATTCTTTCCCGTTGACTGTGGTTGGAACCAGACGGCCGGCCTTGTTTCGTTCCATTTTCATTAGACGTCTCCAAGATCTTCGCGCCAGTTCTTTTTGAGCCCTCCCGAAATCAGCGCGAGCTCAACAGTTCGAAAAGCCTGTTTGACAACGGGTGGATCGACCATCTTCGAACCGATGGCGATCGCGCCTAGGCCACGCGCTTCAGCTTCTTGGGCGGCCTTGACGATGCGGGTTGCTCGATTGATCTCGGCTGAAGATGGCGCCATTTCTTCATGCACGATTGGAATCTGGCGGGGATGGATACAACCGATGCCATCAAAACCCATCGCTCGTTCGCGTTGCACATAGGTGCGCAGTCCCTGTTCATCGTTGACATCCGAAAAAACCGACGCGATGGGTGCGATATGAGCTGCCCGTGCGGCGTACACCGTTGTTTGTCTTGCGAGAAAACTCTCGCTGCCTTCAAAGGTTCGTGGGGCAGCGAGTTCCGCCGAGAGGTCCTCGAGGCCCAGGGTGAGCGCGACGACTTGTTTGTCTGCAGTGGCAATGTCATAAGCGCGAAAAATGCCAAGAGGCGATTCGAGAATCGGCATCAAGAAGGCCGCGTTTTCGCCTCCGTAGCGTTTCAGGCTCTTAGCGGCGTCTTTGACGAGTTCGGGGTATTCGACCTTCGGTAGGAGAACCATGTGGGGGTTGTACGCGGCGATTGCTTCGATATCGGAGCGCCCTATTTCGCCCTGGTTGATGCGAACCATTCGTTCGGAATGACCCCAATCAAGGGCCACGAGGGCATTACGAACAAGCAACCTCGCGGCATCCTTTTCGGCGGGGGGTACCGAGTCTTCTAGATCGAGAATGAGCCCATCGGCGCCGTATAGACCACCAGAAACCATAAGTTTTGGCTGGTTTCCAGGAATGTAGAGGCGTGAACGCCGGGCACGTTCTTGTTGTTGTTTGACCAACATTTTTGGCGCAGCCTCAGGGAGCACAGGTGGACCTTGATATCCAGCGCGTCGCAAACAGCATTCGACCCTGCCGAGAATAACCCAATCGAGGGCGCCAAAATCTTCAACCACGAGCCGGCCGCGGCTGACCTCGAAAGAATCGACCACTCGTTGAACCGAGGCTGCAATTGCGTCGGCAAAGAGATAATCGACTTTGGAGGAGATTTTAATAACAAGGTCACTGCCGGTAGTTTCGTAGCGAACCGCAAGGTCAGAACGAATCCGTTCTCCGTGAGGTCCTGCGGTTGCGTTGACGATGTTGCTCATGATGCCTCCCAATTGAATAAACCTCACGACCAGGGGCCGTGAGGTGTGGCGGCGTCTGTTGACTATACCTAAATTGAGCGATTCTTACCGGCGATCTGCACCAAGCTCTTTACTCCTGGTCACTAGCAAAAATGCTCAACATACCGCCGGGTATTTCTCCGCTTTTTGCAAGCAACCAGAAGCAAAGATCTTGTCACATCTCATCCGGCAGAATTGCTCAGTTTAGGTTATAGAATTTCAGCCCAGTTTTGCGATAATCGCGTCGGTCATTTCGGTTGTTGTTGCTGCGCCTTCGGCAATCGAGTTCGGGCCGCCACGCAATTTCAACATATCGTAACAGCGTACTGTTCCTTCGGCGATGACCTGCTCGACGGCTGCACGGATACGTGCCGCGATTTTTTCTTCACCAAGCCATTCGAGCATCATGACGGCTGAAAGCACCATTGCAATCGGATTGACGATAGAAGGATCGAGTTCTTGATATTTCGGTGCCGAACCATGGGTTGGCTCAAAGACGCCGACATCGGTGCCGATATTCGCCGAGGCTGCGAAGCCCAGGCCGCCAACGAGGCCCGCGAAACCGTCTGAGATGATATCGCCAAACATATTTCCGGCGACGATGACGCCGTAGTCTTCGGGGTTTTTCGTAAGCCACATCATTTGAGCATCGATATTCGTTTCCCAAAGATCGATCTCGGGGTAGGATTCTTTGACCTTACGCGCCTCAGTGATCATCATGCCTGAGGTCTCACGTAGCACATTCGGTTTTTCGCAGACTGTCACGCTCGAGTAGCCATGTTGTTGGGCGTAGGCAAAAGCTTCGGAGCAGATGCGTTGGCAAGCGACGCGGGTGAAAACGCGGGTCGAAATTGCGAGATCCTCGGGTGGACAAGCGGCGAAAGCCTTGAATTTCGGGTGGCTGGCCAGGGCTTGGTGTACGTTCTCAGGGGGATTAGTCCACTCGAGACCGGCATAAAGACCTTCGGTATTCTGCCGAAAAATGACGGCGTTCACACGCGGTTCTTCAATCGTATCCCCTGCACCGCGGCGGATGAAGTTCAAGGGATTGTTGGGAAATGTGATGGTGGGCCGAATCGAGATATCGAGATTGAAGCGCTGCCTCAGCCCGACAATCGGCGAGAAATATACATAACCCTTGTCGCGGAGTTCTGGTTTGAGTTCAGAGGCCGCTTTGTCTTTTGGTTTTGATGTGATCGCGCCAAAAAGAGCAACCTTGTGCTCGGCGATAAGTTCGACTGTCTTTTCAGGCAGCGGATTGCCTTCATTGATCCAATGATCCCAGCCGATCGCGGCTTCGATCCAATTGGCTTCAAAACCAGCCGCTTCGAGGACCCGTATGGCCTCAGGTAGAACAACATTTCCGATTCCGTCTCCAGGCATCACAACAACGTTTCGTTTCATATTCCTCAATGACCTCCTGTCGTCAGCTTTCAGATATCTCAATCAGGCGACACGATATCGAAAAGAAGCTCGCTTTGGAAGCTTTTTTTCTCGAATCCGCTTTTTACTCAAGAAACTTGCCGGAATGGAACCCATTCGCATCGAGTAGCGGTAGGCTGCAGCGGCGGGGGAGTTTGAGGGGGCAAGGCCCCAATGGCATTCGCTTAAGGAGGATCAGAAGGGGGCGTTCGGGAAGGCATCGCGACAAAATACCCGTCCGAAATATGGCCCTCAAGATAACTGGCGCGAGTCGTGCGCCCCGCGTGCAAGCGCCAGGTCATCAGACCGGCATCGCATCGCGAGTCCTGGCCGAACGCCTTATCGATTTCTCATGAGGTGGGGATTCAAGCCCGCGCTGCATCCTTCGGATTCGGGAGCCTTTCGGCTCCAACGGCCTCCGGCCGAGCGCCGGTTCCACCCCCTCAAACTCCCCCCGCCGGAGCAGTCTGCCCTTTACGACGTTGTGCTCATCTTTCCTCCAGAAAGTTTCTTCCAGATGTGTCCCGGTAGCGCAGCCCAGGCCTCGAGATCTGAGATATCCGGCATTACCGTGCCCAGAGGTTGAAACGGAGCAAGCTCCAAATGGCCGAAACGCCGTCCTTCCAGCCGATTTTTTTGCCTTCAGCGTAGGTGCGGCCGTGATAAGAGATAGGAACCTCGTAAATTCGACAGTCGAGGCGGGACACTTTGGCTGTGATCTCGGGTTCGATACCAAAACGGCTAGAGACGAGATCGAGCTGATCAATCACCTTTCGCGTAAAAACCTTGTAGCACGTTTCCATGTCCGTGAGGTTGAGGTCAGTCAGCATGTTCGACAAGAGTGTGAGAAAGGTATTTCCGAGAAAATGCCAGAAGAAGAGTACGCGGTGAGGTCCGCCAAGGAAACGGGATCCGAAAACAACATCGGCACGGTCTTCGAGGATCGGTTTGAGGAGATCAGGATACTCCATAGGATCGTATTCCAAATCGGCGTCCTGTACGAGAACAATATCGCCTTTTGCTCTGGCGAATCCGCTTCGTAGAGCTCTTCCTTTTCCTCCATTCACCTCGTGACGCAGCCGCTGAACGCTGACTTCGACATCGTCCGGCCGGACTTGCGGTTGGAAGGATTCAAGGAGGGTCCATGACTCGTCGTTTGAACAGTCGTCAATAACGACGATTTCTAATGCCGTAATTGCATCTGGCAGAGGAGCTCGGACCACCATATCGAGCAGTCGTACGAGGGTTGCTTCCTCGTTGTACACCGGGATGATGACTGAAAGGCCATACATGATTTCAGCCTAACACGGAACTAGCCTGCATATCTCACCAGTGATTTGCTGCGGACCGCGATACGCCGCACCCAGCCGTGTTTTTCTCAATGTGCCCTCCGCGACGTAGTGCAGACTACGACTTGTCGGTCAAATCGAGAAAAACACAGCTGTGCACGACGTCTCACGATCTCGCGACGAAAACTGGTGAGATATGCGGGCTTGGCCGTCAATCGATGACTCGAAGCGGGTGTTCCTGGAGAAATTCTTCATCGATAATCTCAAGTATGACTCTACCGTCCATGTACTGAGCAACCGGCAGCCCAAGGAGATAACACAGTGTAGGAGCCAGGTCCTCAAGGTCAGCCCCTGTGAAACTTCGACCAAAAGCGACGCCCTCGCCGTTGAGCACCAAAAATCCATCAGGACAGTTTTCTGCTGATGTCCGCCAGTTGCCGCCGGAGCCGAAGAAGCGGCGAAGCCGTTCGTATGAATCAGGAGGCGAAAGGCCGGTGGGCGATACAATTGCGACCAGGGTTTCGGGGCCGGCAGCTTCGAGGAGATCACCAAATTTACGATCGAGCAACTCGACGACGAGGTTGAGCACCTCCCGCTCATCGGTATCCATCGGCTGCAAGGGTTCAAGATCGCGGCGAACAGCTCCGAGTGTATTGAGCTGCAGCCAGACATTTTGCTGCCCGTGCCGCAAAGCGGCCATTGCGATATTGATGCGCTCGAGATCGGTTGCGATCACTTCAATGATATGTTGCTGCTGCCGCGGAAAAGCTTCGAGAGCCTGCTCGATCGAAGCAATGAGCGAACCATGTTGAAAACGATCAAGTAATACGGGAGCAACCTCGATGACTGTTGCATCAGCATCCCACAATCCCGGCCAATCGAGTACCTTCGTAGAAACGCCTGAAGCCTGCATTCTTTGCCATAAGGGAGGCACAGTTGATGGAGGTGGCGTGACGCGTTCGGCCAGACCCCACGGCAAAATCAGCCGTGAACCCTGAGGTGTCCAGGGCAACAGGCGGAGAGTCTCGTCGAAGAGCAATGGAAAGTGCCATCCCCAGCGGGATTTCACTCCGTTTCTACGCGGCAGGGTGCCGGTTCCGAGAGAGGTCCAATGGGCCCTTGGTAGAAAAGGCCGAAAAGGATTCAGGTGGCCCGAAGCTCCGCCTGATTGAAGTCGATCAAGAGTTGGGTACTGCCCGTCGGATACGTGGGTCAACATGATCTGAGAATCGAGCCCCTCGATGCCACAAACGAGTAATCGCTGGGTTGGGGCGCCTAGGGGCTGAGGTGGAATTTCTTTAGGTTTGACGACCGGTGAAGGAATGATGATCAATCTGATGATAGGCAATGCCATCATTGTTGTAACAAAAACGCGCCTCATCCATGGTGGTCGCCCGAGGCGTCGCACGATCATGCCGCCAAGAATCGCCATCAGTCCGGCGATAAGCCATGCGACGGCATCGTGGCGAAGGATTCGGTGGCCCGATCCTGAGAGATAGTCAGGATGAAAATCTGCATTGACACGACTTAAGATCGCGGCAACCGTGAAAGCGACCGCCATGTAGATTGGTGAGGGCCATCTTCCTCCGGGAATTATTCCATGGCGGAAACGACCTACGAGGGCAAGCACAGCCGTTGCGGGTAGGCCGACCATCACAGCTCCCCAACTCGCCCACAAGGGAATACCGAGAATGAGTGTGCGCAGCGTTGGTTTCAGCTCGGGATTGAGTCTAATAACGAGACCCATCGCAAGCACCCCAGCTGTGGCGCCGGCCAACGAAGTGTGTACAAGTGGGTGGCGTATCCGCATATCCTTGATAGTACCGGGCTCGACCGCAGCCGTCGAGTTGGCTGAATCTTGCTCATGTGTTGTTCCCATCGGTTTGAAGTTCAAAAATCGTTGTGTCCGGTATGATGATCGCCGGGAGGAATCAATGACACCAGAGGGCAACAAACTCTGTATCGCTCTTGATAGCAGTGATTCTCAGTGGATTCTCGCTATGGCGCGAGATCTCGCCGGGTCGGTTGGTTGGTTGAAAATAGGTCTTGAGGCTTTTGCTGTGCATGGACCCAGATTGGTAGAGGATATGAGGACTCTCGGTCCACGAGTCTTTCTCGACCTCAAATTGCACGATATCCCGAATACGGTATCAGCCGCGAGCCGCAACTGTGCGGCCGCGGGAGCTTCATTGATAACGGTTCATGCCTCCGGTGGCCGGAAAATGCTCGAAGCAGCTCTTGAAGGCGTATCCAGGATGAAAGATCGTCCCAAAATCGTCGCGGTGACGATTCTTACGAGCCTCGATGAGGCAGCGTTAGCAGAGGTAGGATATGCCGGTACTCCACAAGAACTGGTTCTCCGGGGAGCCAAAGTGGCTTCAGCGAGCGGTCTTGACGGAGTTGTCTCTTCAGCCAAAGAGGCGCATCTTATCCGTGAGGCCTGTGGTGCCGGATTTTTCATTGTCACACCGGGAATTCGTCCCGATGGAGGAAGCAAAAATCTCCGTTCTGGATTGGGGTTTTCTGCGCTCTGATGCGACCTATGATGTGGTTCATGTGTGGAAAAATCGTTTCTTCAGACTGGATGAACATGTGGACCGGTTTTTGCAATCTGCAGAACGTATACACCTGAAAATACCTGTTGGCCGGGTTGAATTGAAACGAATTCTGGCAGAGTGCGTCTCCCGTTCCGGACACGAGAATGCCTATGTGGAAATGATCCTGACACGCGGTGTTTCTTCGACATTTTCCCGCGATCCCCGTGATGCCGACAATCAGCTGATTTGCTTTTCGATTCCCTTCGGATGGATTTTGCCGCCTGATAAAATGGAGAAAGGCCTCTCGGTCGCGATCTCCGATATTCAGAGAATTTCTCCGCAATCTGTCGATCCCAGGGTAAAAAACTACCATAGTTATACTTCCAACAAATACTGGGAAATAAAAAGAGTTTTTATTAAATATTTTTTTTCTGAAAACGCC
>PJEL010004122.1_pt1 | contig 12149 bp, 7 predicted proteins | sample 1853271 | NCBI WGS metagenome assembly PJEL01 (sample SAMN08108733, study PRJNA415343) | Invertebrate metagenome, whole genome shotgun sequencing project. | host: Globobulimina | place: Sweden: Gullmar Fjord | collected 2015-08 | reverse complement strand
TTTTCCAACTTTTTTTACTTCTTCTCCCCTGATGTCAAGCAGAACAGCACTCGCTGCCTGGGTCTGCACATCTTTAGGTGGCAAACGGTCAAATTTTACCTTCGGGTACTGTACCTTTTTATCCATTGGGTAGCGTTTTTTTGCCCATGCTGGAATACCTTCATTGTAGACAAGAACATTGGTATAACCAAGTTTAATGGCAATCTTAGCTGATTTTTTACTCTTTGAGCATTTAGGGCCTTTGCAATAAAAGATAATCAAGCCTGATTTATCAGCTGGCAGCAATGGGTTGTCGGCAGTCATTTTACTGCTTGGAATGTTAATTGATCCCTTGATAGTCATTTCATTGTGTTCAATGGGACTTAATGCGTTTACCAGGGTTAAAGGTTCGCCTGCGTCGATTTTGCTCTTTAGCTCATCCGTAGTAATCATCTGCAGGTCTGCAGCTTGTGCTGCGGCGGTTAAGAAAAAAAGGAAGCAGGCAACAAAGGAAATTAATTTAGTTAAAGCAGGTTTTTGCATCAGAGAATCCTCCAATTAAATTGAAAATATTTAATGACATAACACGTAGGGTGTAATTGAGCATGTTCACCCATAATAATCCTAATAGATAGTATATGGATATATTTTTCTTAAAAGCAAAATATTTCTCAAATTTGACCTGATTTGAGAAATATTTTATCTGTAATTTAAGTATTTTTATATAAATGAATTTGTTAGACTTTTACCACTTAGTGGTTGTTCAGTGCTTTATTGTCCCCTGTTGTTAGAGGAAGTGTAATTTCTTTTACGACTTCATTTGATGGTGAAGATGTAGTTCTTTTGCGGTATAGACCGAAGAAGTCGTCATATTAAGAAAAAATATTGGAGTACCTCAGAGGTATTTGTTGATTATTGTAGTGCATGTACCCTAGGCATGTGATATGTTGGGGTCAGTTCTTTTGAGTATAGTAGCCCTAAGTTTGGGCTTGTTAAGTCGGCTCCAGGCCGAAGTTAATTAATTTCTTTTGCGTACTATGGAGGTTTGCATGAAGAAAAAGGTTTTACGGAAAGTAGTTCCTCTGATGTTGGTTTCATCCTTATTTTTGGGAGGTTGCGCAACCACAGAAACAACCTCGTCCCCAGAGCAGGCTCTAAAAGCTGCCCCGGCAGCCAAGGTTGAAGGGAATGTATATAAGGGTAAGGTTGTAGGGAAATCAAACAAGGCAAAATCTATTTCCATAAGTGTTGGCAAAGGTGATAAAGCAAAGACCATTATGGTCAAATTTGACGATAACACCAAAGGCGTTGAGCATGCCTCGAAAGGCCATGCGTCAATTATTCACTATGAAATGCGCGATGGTCAACCCTGGGCCACCGTAGTTAAGCCTAAACTAGCTAAATTGCCCGCGGGTGTAACTGAGATTAAGGCAGCTGAGTTGAAGGAAATGATGGACAGCAAGGCAGAGTTTATGCTTGTCGATGCCCGTCCTGGCAAGCGTTATGCTGCTGCTCATATTTCTGGTGCTGTAAGCCTCGGGGTCGCCGACTATAAGGAAAAAGCGGTGACCGTACTTCCAACTAATAAAGACATTCAACTCATCTTTTACTGTGGGGGCCCCACCTGAGGCATGTCCACTAAAAACGCCGGTCTGGCGAAGAAAGATGGATATAAAAATGTACGTGTTTTCCTTGATGGACAACCTGCTTGGATTAAATCCGGTAACCTGGTTTATGCCAGTAAAGGAAACATAGAAAAAGGCAACATCGTTTTGGTTGATCTCCGCTCTGAAAAAAAATCAGCAACCGGACGTATTGATCGTTCCGTGACCATTCCATATAGCACCTTGGATGATCGCCTTGAAGATATTCCAATGAAGGCTCCGGTCGTCCTTTACAGTGACTCTGCTGACGAGGCTGCCGATGCAGTGGAAGATCTGCGGGATGAAGGATACAAAAAGGTTGCTTTGGTTTCAGGGAATTTTGACGGCTGGGTAAAAGCAGGCGGAAAAACAGTCGCTGGCCCTGTTGTCACTGACATCAACTGGATAAGAAAGCTTGGCAAGGGTGAAGTTTCCAAGGCTGATTTTTTGAAGGCGGTAAGCGGTGCAGATGCCGGCGCAGTCATCCTTGACGTTCGGACCAATGATGAAACTTCTGCAGGCGGTTTTAAAAACTCAATTGCAGTGCCGTTGGATCAAATTGGTTCCCGACTTGCTGAAATTCCGAAAGATAAAAAAATCTATGCACATTGCACCACCGGCGCCCGAGCAGATATGGCTGCTCAGGAACTGAACAAAAACGGCTATAAGGCATTTTTTCTTGTTGCTGACGTTGAATGTGAAGGTAACGATTGTGAAATAGAAGATTAAATTTGGTAAAATTTTCTCTAGTATTAGAGAAATTATAAAAAAAGGAGGCATGCGCAAGCTTGCCTCCTTTTTTTTTGGTGTGCATGTCCCTTATTTTTTTCAAAAAAACTGTCTTTCTCTTCTTTGTTCCCCTATAATTAAAAAAAATTCTGCACGTTGCTCATATTTTTGACTCAAGTTGTGTGATAAATTTTTTCTTGGCTTTAATCTGACTTATTTGCTGATTGTGAGAGATGCATGATGACTCGCGTTTGCTTTATCATATTTTCAATGGGTATTATTTCCAGGGGAGAAATTTTTTATGTTTCGAATGCCGACTATTAAAGTAAAAATTGTTGTAATGATCTGTGTATCTCTGCTTGGATTGTTGATTGTTTTTCTCAATGGTAATCAGGCGTTACAAAAAAATATTGACATCAGTAAACAGGTGAAAGAGGAAAAGTTCGTTGTAGCCATGGATGTGGAAAAATTCAGTTTCAGTGCGCATACTCTGGTTACTGATATTGAAATAAGTGCCAGCATGGAATCTGTTGATAGTTTGACAAAGGTAATGGATGAAGCTAAAAAATTTGGTGCGGAACTTAAAAAGATCACCAATGAGGCAGGTAATTCTGGAGTAAAACAGGAAATAAGTCTGCTGCAGCTCTTAACTAAAGATATTGTTAAGGCTGGAGAAAGTTGGGTACAGTATGCCGTTGATCAGGATTATGCTGAATCATATACTGCTGAGGAGGCATTTAGAAAATTAAAAAAAAATTATCTTGATCACGTTGCAATGCTCCAACAAAAAGCGCGGTCAGATCTTGAACAATCATTGGATGAAATTCATTCTTTATCCCGGAAAAGCATACAGCTTAATTTTATCTTTTTTGGACTGACCGTACCGTGTATTCTTCTTGTTTCCATCGCATCTTTTTTGTCAATCATAAAACCCCTTGGTCGGGCAGAGGAATTTTGCAGAAAGTTGTCCAAAGGTGATTTAACTGCCGAGCTTGAAATGGGAACGCCTCAGAACTGTTCGGTTGTGAAAAAATGTGGAAAATCTGATTGTCCAAGCTACGGTAAAGAGGCCTTTTGTTGGGTTGAGTCAGGCTCCTATTGTTCCATGCCTTCCTGCCCCGCTGTTATTGATGGGGCCGACTGTAGTAATTGCTCGGTATATAAAAACGGAATCGGTGATGAATTGACAGTCATGGGCTCGGCCTTAAATGCTCTTAAGGACGAGATGCTCAAGCGGGCAAAAATTGTTGAAGGTATTGGCAACGGTGATCTTACTACTGAATGTCGGGTGACTACGGAAAGTGACATTTTGGGAGTTTCTATCTCTCGAATGATCAGTGATTTGTCGTCTATGGTCAGAAGTATCTTGGCAAAATGCAGTCAATTAACCAATTCGTCAGAATCATTAACCTCAGTGTCCCATCAGCTTTTGGACAGCTCTGAAAAAATATCCTCCCAATCGGCAACCATTGCCGGCGCCACCGAAGAAATCAGCGTTAACACTCAGAATGTAAGTGATACGGTACAGGGCATTTCCAAGTCCATGCAAGGGGCAACCGCTGACACGGAACAGATGAGCACCAGCATGTCCGAAATCGGTGCCAATGCAGAAGAAGGAAGCCGCATTACTGAAACTGCTTTGGAAAAGGCCAGCGAGGCAACCGAGGTTATCACTGCCCTTAAACAGGCGGCTGGGGAGATCAACGAGGTGACCAAGGTGATTGGCGATATTTCCGAGCAGACGAAATTACTTGCTTTGAATGCAACCATTGAAGCGGCCAGAGCAGGAGAGGCCGGTAAGGGGTTTGCCGTGGTCGCCGGGGAAGTGAAGGAGCTTGCCCGCCAGACTTCTGAGGCAACGAGTAATATTGCCAGCCGCATCACTGATGTGCAGACAAGCACAGAACAGGCTGTGCGAACAATTACTGAGGTGACAGAGATTGTCGGGCAGGTGAATGATTCCTCCACCTTGATTTCAACAGAGGTGAGTGAACAGGTTTCCGTGGCCCAGCAAATTGCCGAGGCTGTGGCCCGGGGAAATGAAGGAACCAAGATTATCAGTGCTGCTCTCGAAGAGCTGACCCAAGGTACTGCCGATGTGTCAGCAAATATTCAGGCAGTTAATCAGGGGGCTGCCGAAAATAATGAAGGTGTTGGAAAGATAGAAAAATCTGCAGAGGAATTAGAAGAATTGGCCAAAGAACTTCAGGGGATGATGGACAGGTTCAAGGTGAAAGGCTAAGTGGGATGGAACGGATTGAAATTTCATTAAAGGGGTGCACGCTTGATTTTGATTTGGCCTCGGGAATTGGCCGGACAGTTGCTGAAAAGGATGATGAAGAACCCATGCTGATCTGCTGGAATGACAAGGCGCGGAATATTCATTCCCCCAGCGGTGTGCTCTGTGAGTTTGATGGCACCCCAGGCTGGGAAGTGTATGGTGAAAATCATGGCGGACGATTGCGCATCAGTATCAATGATGATGACTATGTCTTTATATATTGTTGAAAGTTGTGTTACCTGATTGATGCAGCAGGTTATGCTCGTGCGGCAAGGCGAATAAACATAAATTGCTTCATGTACGGGGATTAACTCAAGGCTGACTCAATAGCCCTGGATAATTCGACAAGCTCAAACGGTTTTGGGATTGCGTAACAAAACCCATATTGGCGATAATCGGCCATTACCGGGTCGTTAGAGTAGCCGCTGGCGACGATGATTTTTGCCCCCGGATCAATCTGAAGGAGTTTTTGGGCCGCCTCCTGACCACCCATACCACCCGGAATGGTTAAGTCCATAATCACCAGATCAACCGGCGTGCCTTGGTCCTGCAATTGTTGATACCTGTTAATTGCCTGAACACCATCCCTTACCAGAATCGGTTCATGCCCAAGTTTGGTGATTTGGGCCTCAGCCACATCGCGCAGCATTTTTTCATCATCCATGACCATTATTCTTGCTGCCTTTGTCAGTGGCGCTGATTCGGTTTTATTTACCATACTTTTTTTCATAGTGCGTGCGGCAGGCAGGTAGATGGTGAAGGTTGTTCCTTTGCCGGGGATGGAATGAACTGTGAGATGCCCTTCATGTTTATTGATGATCGAATGGCAGATTGCAAGCCCTAGTCCGCTGCCTTCATGTTTGGTTGTGAAATAAGGGTCAAATATCTTGTCTACGATTTCCCTGGGAATACCGATGCCCGTGTCGCTAATAGTAATTCGAACATAATCACCCTTATCCACACTTAAAAGCGCCTCTGGTGCAGCATCTTTAACGTTGGCACAGCGGATCTCTATGGTGCCACCTCCTGGCATGGCATGTTTGGCATTCAAGATAATATTTTGAATGACCTGGCTGATCTGACCACTGTCCACATCAACCATCCAGAGATCGTCAGGAAGGCTGTATTTACAGATGACCTGGCTGCCATGGAGTACAAAGTCGGCGGATTCGCTGATAAGTTCAGGTAAAGTGGTTACCTCTCTGACCGGTTCTCCGCCTTTTGCAAAGGTGAGCAGCTGCTGGGTAAGTTTTGTGGCCCTTTTTGTTGCTTTTTGTGCTTCAGAAAGCAGGGTAGCTGTCTTTGTGTCCTCTTTGGAAATACGGTAAGCGGCCAGCTCGATATTGCCTAAGATGGCTGCTAAAATATTGTTGAAATCATGGGCAATACCGCCGGCAAGCACTCCAATTGATTCAAGTTTTCTGATCTTGAGCAGCTCTTCCTCAATTTTTTGTTCATGACTGACATCCCGGAATACCAGGACAACTCCAACAATTTTACTTTCCCGGTCACGAATGGGCGCACCGCTGTCGGCAATACTTCTTAACGTTCCATCCTTTGCAATGAGGGCTGTGTGGTTAGCAAGGCCAACGATTCTGCCGAGTTCAAGTACTCGCTGAACCGGACTTACGCATTTTTGCCCTGTTTTTTCATTGATTATGTTAAAGACTTCTATGGAAGGTTTACCATGGGCCTCTTCATTGGACCAGCCGGTCAGATTCTCCGCCACCTTATTTAAGAAGACAATATCGCCTTTAATGTCGGTGGCAATGACACCATCGCCAATGGAGCGCAAGGTCACAGCAAGTCTTTCCTGCTCAGAGGCCAGCTTTTCCTCTGCCTCCTTCCTTGCTGAAATGTCAAGGAGGGTGACGTAAATCACTTCCTGGTGGCCATAAAGAATCTTATCCAGGTTAACCTGGGCGATAAAGGTGGAGCCATCATGGGGGCGGCGGGCTATCCACTCAAATTGCTGTGGGCTGCCAGCACTGACCTTCTGCCAAAATACAGGCAGCATGTCCGAAGGGTTTTTGGAGGAAGAGTAGTCGGAGGCAATGGACATGGTGAGTCCCTCCTTTTTATCCACCCCGAACAGCTTAAGCATGGTTTGATTCAGATCCAGGATGTTGCCGTTTATATCGTGAATGAAGATGGCGGCAGGAGATGAGTCAAAAATAGTCTGTAACCGTTGTCGCCCCAGCAGAAGGTCGGCTTCGGCATTTTTTCGCTCTTTTACCTCCTTTAGCAGGCTGCCCATTAAAGAACCAAAGGTGAAATAGAGGGCTACAAAGGCAAGCATGAGCAGGATGGCTGAGAAAATCAGTCCCTGGATAAGAAAGTACTTCTTTTCGGCCAGCAGAGAGGTGATATCCTGAAGTACCATGATACCGCCGATGTTATTGCCCTGATAGTCATCGAAGATGGGGTGGGCGTGGACAATAAAGGTTTTTGCGCCAAGGATGAGCTGCTGGCCATCCTTGTTCATGTTAAAGTCTTGGGGAAAGTGTTGATAGATGGATTTGTCGTGGCTGAGGAGTCCGTATTTACCATGTGGAAATATCTTGCCAGCGTTGAGAGAAGTTGCCTTCTGCAATTTGCTGGTGAGAAAATAGGAGGTCGCCTCAATACTTGTTTTGCTCTCAATGATCTGCAGGATATGGTGGGCCTTGATGCCAAATTCCAGGGCACCAATATAGCTGTTTTCAAAAAAGACCGGTTGTACTATCCGGAAAAAGGGACCATGTCTGCCAATCTCAAAGCCAACTAGCGGCTTCTTGGTGGCGTGGACATGGTCCATTATGGGTCTGATATGACGCAGGTCATCGTCAAAAAAATCGCGATTGTGCATACGCAGGAAGGTGGTGGAATCCGGCAGGTGGAAGTGCATGACATGGAAAAACTTGTTTTCTCTCTTTAGCGCCTCGTATCTTGGAAGGCTTAGCTCATAAAGCTGCTTCCTGTCGCGACGGGCAAAGGCCTCGACAATGTTAGGGGCAGAGAGCAGCATGTTATTGATACGGTTGCGGTACGGAGCAAAGGAAAATTGTTGCAGGGCGTTAATGCTTGAGTTGAGCTCTGTCTCGCGGTTGGTGATGGCGCGGTCAATGGTTTTACTGTGACGGGTGTAGCCCTGGTATAAAAAGGCACCGGACAGGGCGACAATGATGAGGCTGACAATAATGATGGCTTTTGACTTTTCGTTCATGGCAGGAGCTAATCCGAGTATCCAATATTTTTTTATTAATTTTTGTTATTACAATGGATTGTATCATTCAATTCTGCCTGCATCAAGGGAACATTGTGGGAGTTTGAACAGTTGGAAGCAACAATTGGTGGTTGTCGATCTTAAGGTTTAATAGTTTCTTGAGTTTAAAATTTGTTGCCTGAACAGAATTCTTCTGGCAGGCCAGGATATTTCTGAAAAATTTTTCATTTCAGCTTGTCCCTCTTTTGATATTTTGTAGCACCAATATCCGTTGTCCTCTTCAAATATTCTGCTGACCTGACCGGGCTGCAAACGTGCCAGTTCCTTGTCTCTTTTCCTGTCTTGACTGAGGAACAGGCGTGGCAAAACGGATGAAAAATGCCGGGAACCGGCCTGGGAGAATTGTTTAGAAACTTTTTTCATGGAGTCACCTTCCATCATTTTTTTTCTCGCCTGCTGGCACAGCTCCTTCTGCACCTGTTTTTTTTCTGCTGAATCAAAGGGATGGACAAAACGGAAAATACCATGCATATCCACCCAGGCTGGAGTCTGTACCACTGTTTCCTTCATTGTGTTTATCAGTTGCGGTATTGCGGATTGACTGGCCGCAGAAAAGGACTTGATTCTCTCTAAAATAATAGGGTCAGCCTGTTTAGGAGCGGTATTACCGTTACGTACAATGTGCTGAAAATTTCCAATAATGGTGAGGCTTGCATCGTCTGCTTTTGTAATGTTATTGCTATCTGTCACAGTTTCTGACTGGCTAAATGATTGGATAACCGCTTTTGTGTACGGAGGGATTCTTCCCTTCTTTTTTTGCAGGTGCCCGAGGCTAAAGAGAGAGATGCCTTCAAGGTCAAGGGGGGTAATGGCCAGTGTCTCATCTTTGATCTCAGTTGCTGTTTTGATATATGCGCCTAAGCCTGCCCATATTTTCACCTTGGTGTCACCAACTGCTTGTGTAAAGTGGTCAAGTTGTCTGGTTACCCGTTCTCTTCCACCAAAGTAGGCCATGGGGTAAAGTTCGTCAACGAGCCCCTCAGTTGCCCATTGTTGCCAGTCTTGTCCTTTTTTTAGATATGCGTCAAGATAGTCGGGGAAAACAGCAGCTGAAAGCATGAGCTGCGGATTTGTCTCATCCATTTTTTGTCGCACTCGGCGCACAAGGTCTGTGACCTTGTCCGCCCGCATTTCGTGCCAAAACAAGGCGCCGGTTACAAGAAGCTGTTCGTTTTGAGCCATGGAACCATCATACCAGCTTATCAGGTCGTTTTTGCTCAGTTCCGCTGGCAGAAAGCGGGGATCAAAATTCCATTGTCTATGAAATTCAGCGGCCAGTTCTCCTCCATAGCCAAAAGCAGCGCCAGGATAACGGAGAAAATCAAGATGAATGCCGTCAAGCTGGTATGTGCTGACGATTTCACCAACTACCTTTATGAATAACTGTTGGTATGCCGCTGATGCCGGATCTGCGTAAGTTCCTTCAATCCAGTTTTGCGTCTGCTCAAGTTTTGAGTACTGGGTAACCTTTCTGCCTGAATTATCTTTAAGTATCCACGGGTTTTCCGGCTGGGCCGGGTGGCTTAGATCCTTTGGCAATTCATCTCCGGTCCAGAGGTAATAGACATTTAACCAGGCCTGTGTTTTTTGACTGCTGCACTTGTCTAGAAGTGTGGCTAAAGGGTCAAAGTCGGCTGGAGTGGCTGCAAGTTCTTCAGCGCGGGGAACAATTTCACTCTGGTAATAGGCGTCAGCCCGACCTCTTGCCTGCACCAGCAGGGAGGTGAAATTTCCCTCAGCCTCTTTGCAGACCGTAGATATTTTTTCGGGACGGTCAATATGCCAGCGAATAACCCAGGCGGAAATTTGGGGCTTAGTGGCAGCGCCGGTTAAAAGCAAGGCTAGTAAGCAAAGCAGAAGAAAAGTAACTGGAGTTTGATATTGTGGGAACTTCATAAACTTGACCTGCTACGACTCAGATGTTAATTAGTGTGTAAATTTACCTTGAACCTTGAACCTTGAACCTTAAACTTTAAACTATCTTTTATGCCACAAGAAAAATCATTTCCCGAGGGTATGGTTCCTTTGGGGAAATCAAAATTTAAGTTCTCCTGTCACCCTGGTGTGTCCTGCTATATGAAGTGCTGCAGTAATGTGGACATGCTTCTCTATCCTTATGATATTCTTCGTCTGAAAAAGAAACTGCAAGTCAGGTCGGATGAGTTTCTGGAGAATTTTGTCCAGGTGGTAAAAGGGCCTAATCCCTATTTCCCTGCCTTGATGATGAAAATGACTGCGGTGAACAGCTGTCCGTTTTTGGGTAAGCAAGGATGTACGGTGTATGAGGACAGGCCATCTGCCTGTCGTACATATCCCCTTGAAAGAGCTGTTGATCGAAATCCTGAGAAAGGACAGCCTGGTGAATTTTATTTTCTCACCAACCATGATTACTGCAAGGGGCATCAAGAAGAGAAGATGTGGTCAGTAAAAGAATGGCTGCGGGATCAGAATCTTCTTTTTTACAACTCTGCTGCAGATCTCTGGGCGGAAATGGACACCTTTTTCTCAACCAATCCGTGGGCTGGTGAGGGTGCAGCAGGACCCAGGCAGAAACTGGCCTTCATGGTCTGCTATAATGTTGATGGTTTCCGGGACTATGTGAAACAGCACAATGTGCTGGCTGATTACAAATTATCCAAAAACCGTATCCGGTCTATTGAAATTGATGATGAGGCCTTGTTGTCATTTGGCTATGACTGGTTAAGAATGGTGCTGTCCAACATTCCCACCTTGAAGATGCGGAAGAAAAAGAAACAGTGAAAAGCGCAAAGTTAAGGAAGTAAGCTGAGAAGATAACTCCTTCACTTTAAACTTTGCATTTTACACTTTTAACTATTTTTTCCCGCCCCAGTTTCCCTTCTTTTTCTGAGCAAGTTCGGCAAGTTTCTTCTGGTAGATAACCGCTTCGTATCCCAGGGTGCTTGCAACCTGTTCGGTGAAATCCCGGCAGGGATTGATGGTGAAATCTTCAGGGATGTCAATGTCCGCTTCTCCCCGTTTGTTAAAATGCAGGGTGAGGGAAACAGGACAAGGGCCATGGTTGCGGTGGATGACCCTTTTCAGGTTTTCGATCTTGGTGCGGTTGACCTTGTCGGACTGGAGCATGATGCGGGCTGAAGCCGTATATTTTTTGCGAGCCTCATCCAGCAGGTCGATGTCATCGGCAAGAATTTTTGCCCCGCCTTCTTCTTCTTTCTGCATCATGCCTTGGATAATAAGAGGCTGGTCATCCCGCAGCAGGTGGACACAACGGGCATAGGTTTGCGGGAAGACAATGACCTCAACACTGCTGGTGGTGTCTTCCAGGGAGATAAAACTCATGGGATCCCCCTTTTTACTTTTTAGGTCTTTTCTGGTTTTAATCAGTCCGCCAATCCTCACCGCTGAGCCATCGCTCCGTTGAGTAAGCTCGGAGATTTCCGTGTTGATAACCGCTTTGATTTCATCACGGTAATCATCCAGAGGATGCCCGGTAATATAAAAACCAACCGTTTCTTTTTCAGCCGCAAGTTTCGTTTTTTCGTCCCACTCTGGAACATCGGGCAGGGCAATGGTGTTTGCTTTTTCCAGAGTTTCCGGGGCCATCATGGAAAAGAGAGAGAGCTGGCCGCTTTCCTTGTCTCTTTGTGCTGCCTGGGCCTGATCCATGGCCTGGTCGAGAATGGCAAAATGCTGTGATCGTTTGGCCCCCAGAGAGTCAAAGGCGCCCGACTTTATCAGGCTTTCGATCACCCGGCGGTTGACCTTACGGGAATCCACCCTGGCGCAGAAATCACCAAGGGAGAGGTAATGACCGTCTTTTGCTCGCTCCTCCATGATTGAGTCCAGGGCAGATCCGCCAACATTTTTTACCGCAGCCAGACCAAAACGCACTCGTTCTTTGACGACATTAAAGTCCTTGTTACTTTCATTAATATCCGGTGGCAGAACATCAATATCCTGATCCCGGCATTCGTTAATATATCTGACAACCTTGTCGGTATTGTTTACATCGCAGGAAAGCAGAGCCGCCATAAACTGTGATGGATAATGGGCTTTCAGGTAGGCGGTTTGGTAGGATACAAGGGCGTAGGCCGCACTGTGGGACTTGTTAAAACCGTAGCCTGCAAACTTGGCCATCAGGTCAAAGATGTACTCCGCCTTATCCAGGGGAACACAGAGTTCCTCGGCCCCTTTCATCCAGGTCAGCGCATCTTTGGCGCCCGTGTGGTCGGGTTCAATCTTCCGGAACTGCTCGAGCGTCAGTCGTGCG
>PJEL010004121.1_pt1 | contig 12152 bp, 16 predicted proteins | sample 1853271 | NCBI WGS metagenome assembly PJEL01 (sample SAMN08108733, study PRJNA415343) | Invertebrate metagenome, whole genome shotgun sequencing project. | host: Globobulimina | place: Sweden: Gullmar Fjord | collected 2015-08 | reverse complement strand
AACCATTAACTTTATTAACCGCTTCTTGTAATTTGGTTAATTCTTCTTTTGAAATTTTGTCTTTGTTTAATTTTACTACTTCACTCATTTGATTTAATTTATATTAATTATATTTATATAGTTACCTATTTTTCTTATGAATTAGGGTTTATAGCTTTTGAGGCTTGACCTGCTTTTTTCTTTGCGGCTCTAGCTTTTTTTCTATCATCCTTTTTTATTTCCCTATTTTCAACACGAGCGGCTCTTTTATAAAGTCTATCTGCTTTTTTATCTCTACCTTCGTCTACGGCTTTTGCTGCTTTGGTTAATTTCTTTCCAACTTTTTTAGAAACATTTTTAGTAGGCTTTATAGTGGCTTTAATTTCTATTTTACCAGCAATAGGTTTTTTAGCTTTTATAGTAACTACTTTTTTAGGTGTTAAATTAGTAGATACTGCTTTAACAACTTTTTTAACAGCTTTTTTAACAATAGGTTTTTTAACCACCTTGTCAATTACTTTTTCAACAATAGGTTTATCTACTTTAGCTGTAAGTTTATTTGCATTTCTTAAATGTGCATTTCTAGCAGATTTTTTAACATACGGTTTTTCAGATACATTATATCCTCCTCGTTTTCTGCTTGTAATATTAGGGTTTAATTTAGCAATAGAAGTTTCTTTCATTTTAGCGACACCAATACCTTTTATATAAGGTTCAGTAACTCCGCCTTTAGAGTTCTTTTGTACTCTAGCTGTTATAGGTGTTAAATTGTAACTCATTGTTTTTATTTTTAATTATTTATTTTTACCGTAACCTTTCATTTTGAAACCAGACTTCATTTTACCTGGAGCCGCTTTAATTGCGTCTTGCAATTGTTTAGGCAATTTATTTTGTCCACCTTTAAGGGTTTTATATGCAATGCTTTTTTCTTTCATGTTTGAAATAGATGGTTTTTTAACAGTATTCTCATCTCCTAGAGCTCTTGGTGAATTAGCTGATCTAATAGCCTCTCCCATTCCAGCGTCCCCTGTAAATCTTTCATAATCAAAACCGCTCCCGCTAGAATCTCCTTCTGGATCTATACTTGCCGAGCTTTGTTTAAATTGTCCAGCAGTTGTCAATCTATTTTGTGCTGCAACTTTTTGTTTTTTCTTAGCCTCATTACGAGCTATAACTTTTTGCTCTGAAGTTCCTTTCTCTCCTAGCAATACATCTCTTTGACCAGATACAAATGATCTACCAAAGCCTTTACCACTTTTAGCCCCTTTGCTTACATTTTCTCTTATTCCTTTAAAACTTTCTAGCTCAGAAATGTTTTCATTAACTTTAGATGTTAATCTGTCAAACTTTTTGCCGGAAGTAATACCAGCATCTTTTAATTTTTGTAATTTTCTATTTGTAGCGTTTAGTTTGTTTTGGGATTGACGGACATCTCTACCTGATTTTTTAACACCTCTACTTAATCTTCTTACTTGTGTTGGTTTAAGCACAGTGCCTTCAGTAACTTTTTTCTCAACCGCAGAATAATCTAGGTTGTCTCCAAGTACAGTTTTTGTTCCACCACTAGTCCCGTATAATTCACTTTCTTTAGCTTTTTTTGAATAGTCTTCAAAGCTTAAGTTTTTATATTCCTTACCTCTTAAGGCGTATGCTTCTCTAAGTGTTCTTTTAGGGGTTGATACGGTTTTAGAGTTACCTTCAATATTTCCAGAAACTTTTGCCTTTGGATTTGTTTGCTTTGCTATTGATGCTCTTTTTAATCTACTTGTTATTGGTAAGTTCATATTTTTATAAGTTTGATGTTTTTGTTTCAACAGGTACAACCTCATCAGTAGAAGATTGCATACCTTTACTTATTATTCCACCGTAGTCATTAAAACCTTTAGTCGACTGAACATCCGCTGTACCGTATACAAGACCCATGTTAATCTTACACGCGCTAGACGCTTTACTTGTTATTGATTTTGCTTTATATCCCATAGTTATTATTTTTTTTTGTGAATAGCGTAGGCTTCGTCTTCCCACTCGCATTTTCCTCCTTCTTGAATTGGCTTACCACCGTCTTCAGGAATTAAAAAACCGTTATCTCTTTTATATACTCTAGCAGCTGTTTTTGTATCTGGTTTCCATGTAACCTCGTTGTCATTGTATTGCAATCTACCTTGAGCCATTTGTTCCATATGAACTTTCTCATGCTCTATAGCTTCTTTCTTTCCTTTACCCTTTAGTTTCTTGTCTATGAATATAGTACCATCGTTATTTGCCTCAGCTAATATACCCCCTTTTAAAGTCTTTTTAAAAACAGGTGTATTGTAAGTTGATGTCTCTTTGTCTATACCGACAAGATCTGTAAAGTGTTTTAGTCCGAAAGCCATTATCTATCTTTATCTTTTATCATATCGTCTATAGCCTTATTCATAACTTTATCCGTATATGTTTTGTTCTTATAAAACTTGCTTCTAGATGAAGTAGGTAAATCCTCTTCTGCTAAAAGTATTCTGTATATCCTTGTTATTAACTGCTTACATTTAAAGGAAGTAGTATAAACATTAAATTTTTTAGTTGTGCGGTTTCTTTTACTATAGATTGAAATCCAACCTTCTCTTCTTAAGTTGTCCCAACGCTTTTTATCCCAAGAATAAGTGTACACCCCATTTATAAAATCATTACGTGTAAAATGCTTTTTGCAATCTAAGTAAATTAACAATTCTAAATCAGCATCTTTTAAACCATAAGTTTTACAAGCCCATCTTCTGACAAGCCTGTAATACTTAAGTAAATTCAAATCCCGTAAATCACTAGGACTAGTTATCATTCTATAATAACAACATCCGGAACTTTTAAAACATAGAAGAGTTTTTCATTCCATTCTATTCCGTGGCCTGCGTGTTTATCGTATCTAACAATATCACCTTCTTTTATAACAGGCACTTGATCTCCAACACTGATAACCTTAGCTCTTAAATATCTAACGTCTTTGTTTTGTGTTTCTGTAAGTTCTAAGCCTCCTACATTCATAGGAGCTTCTTTTATTTTATCAACAATTAAATAGTAGTTTATAGCTTTCATTACATTAATCTTTTATTACTGATTATACAATCTGCAGATATAATGGTTGTTACTACACTTACGGCATTCTTTAAAGCTGACTTAGTTACAAGCACCGGGTCTATAATACCAGACTTAACCATATTGACTTCTTTACCAGTTATAACATTTATGCCTCTACCTTTAATAATTGGCTTCTTAATTTCAACAATACCAGCATTATCTAATATAGTGTAATAAGGAGATCTAATAGCTTCTAGCAAAACACTCTCACCGTAATTCTTTGGCTTAATACTGTTTGAAGCATTTAACAAAGCAATACCACCACCTGGAACAATACCTTCCTTATAAGCAGCTTTTGTCGCATGAATTGCATCTTCTACTCTATCCTTCTTTTCTTTTAATTCTACTTTAGAATTCCCTCCTACATATATTACACCAACTTGACCGGTTAGCATAGACAATCGTTGTTCTAGCTTCTTTTTAAAGAAAGAATTAGATTCGTTCTTAATTTTATTGATTACCATTTCAACTCTTTCAGATAATACTTCTTCATCAGGTTCAACCTGCAAAACAGTATTCTTATCATCCGTAACAGCTTTTATAGCTTCTCCTAACACGTTAGGATCAATCAAGTCTAAATCATCTCCTAATTCTTCACTGATTATAGTAGCTCCAGTTAATAAAGCTAAATCCTCAATTGTTTCTTGTCTAGTTGGTCCAAAGCCAGGAGCATCAACTATATTTACTTTAATATTACCTTTTACTTTATTTGATAATAAAGTTGCAAATGGTTGTTGTTCTACTGTCGCAACAATCAACAAGCTCCGTTTGCTCTTTATAACGTGTTCTAAGACAGTTTGTATTCTTCTGATGTTAGGTATAGGGGAAGACACAATAAGTATGTAAGGATCGCTTAAAACAGCTACACCCTTGTCTTTGTCTGTTGCAAAGTGAGGTGATTTTAATTTTGAGTCAAATTGAACACCTTCTACGAAATCTACGTAGGTTTCATTTGTTTCAGACTCTTCCATTAAAACTACTCCGTTACTACCTACTTTCTCATAAGCTTCTCCAATCTTGGTACCTAGCTCAACGTCATTATTACAACTGATGATAGCTACGTTTTTAAGCATTTCTCCTTCAACAGGTATACTAGCTTTATCTAAATACGCTTCTACTTTTTCAGCACCGCTTTTTATACCGGCTTTTAGATCTCTAAGATCTTCGTTCTCTATATTGTTATTTGCTAAATTAAGTAATGAGGCAGCAAGTACGGTAGCTGTTGTTGTACCGTCTCCTGCTTCACTTACTGTATTCCTAGCTGCTTCCTTTATTAAGGTCGCACCTATATTCTCAACCGGATGTAATAAGACTACGCTCTCTGCAACGGTTACTCCATCTTTTGTTATTACCGGTCTTCCTAAGGCGTCTTCATATATTACGCATTTTCCTGAAGCACCTAATGTACTTTTTACTGCGCTTGCTAATTTATCGACGCCTTCGATTATTTGTTCTTTTGCTGACTTACCAAACGTAAGTGTTTTTACGATGTCACTCGGGTGATTTAATTCCATTTAATTTGATTTAATTTAATTTATAAGTATATAATCACGTGTTTATTTTATTTCTTACGGATTAACGGGATCTTGCCCTATAATAAGCGTAACAGATGCGGGATTTATTTGATCCTCTATGCTAGAGGCTATAGTTTTCTCTATCTCGTTAACTGCAACTTCTCCCATTGCTTCTTTACACCAAGCAACAGCATCTTCATTTGTTAATTCGTTAAAAGGTTTAAAAGTAGTTACATTACTAACATCTAATATCTGTGTTCCAACAAGGTCGCTTCTATAAGCTGTTTCACTATCCTCTCCAGTAACATAGTAGTGTACGTTGTATACCAAGTCTGTGTATTCTCCATCTTTGGGATAAGCATCGACTGTTGTGCAATTCCATTCGTAATTAATCATATTTATTTATTTATTTGTTAAGCTATTGACATTAATTGTATTCCAGCATTATAATATCTCCAAATTCCATTTGACAAAAATTGAAGTTTAACTTTGTCTTCAGCGTTGAACGTAACGGTTTCTCCGAAATCAAAAGTAATGATTTGCCCAGGTACATCGCTTGTATAATATTGCTGCTGAGATGCTACCTCTGTTCCGTTTACCTCTACGTACATATAAGCCCACTGTCCAGTTGGACCAGAAGTGTAAGAACTGTAAGGATTGTTTACAATGCTAATCTTATTTACACAACCTTTAAAAGGTGGTATTATAGTTGCGTAAGGATAGTTAGCAGTTGTTGACATTCCAGCATCAAACATTACAAACCTAGAATACTGAGAGCTATGATACCCTCTCCAATTTAAAAACATTGTCTGACCGTGAAACGTGTCAGCTTGTACTATTTTTCCCATATTACCAATTGTTTTGTACTATATTAATCCACGTCCATGTAGTTGATCCTGTTTGCATACACATATCTACGTAGCTATTATTTCCTGATGTTCTATATCTAAAAGTTCCAGCTTTTCCTGCTGAAGCTGTTGCTGTGTCATTTGCTAATTGAACACCTCCGTTTACCTGTAATTTTGAACTTGGACTAGTCGTCCCGATCCCAACGTTGCTAGAGAAATATCCTTTACCGTCAAAATATCCTCCCCAACCAGAATTAGTAATCGCGTTTCCATATATAGCTTTACCATCCGAAGTACTTACTTTTCCCATTACACCAATAGAATTAGCGTATGTTGTATCTGTACTAGTATTTATTCCTAATATTGCTGCGCGGTTTTCGGCAGCTATTGGTCCGAGGGCAGCCGTAAACGAGGTCAGTTTACTAGTAGGATTAGTCGTCCCGATCCCTACGTTGCCGTTTTCGTCAATAACCATTCTTTGAGTAACAGTACCTCCGGAAGTAGAAGTTAAAAACCTGAGCTCTCCTTTATAACTACCGTCAACTCTATATCCTTGTATTAGGCCACTTGGTACATTGACTACGTCGCCAAAAGCAAGCTGTCCGTTAACAGCACCTACAGTGTCACCACCTAGATGCAGCATATAATTAGGACTAGTTGTTCCAATTCCTACGTTGCCGTTATTCAGTATACGCATTCTCTCAGACTCGGTATAAGGACTGCTTCCTAGCCTGGTGTTAAAAATAAGATCGCTAGAAGTGTTACTTTTTATACTACTACCTAGAGTCGAAAAGTTAACAAACGTAATCCCAGTACTATCTCTAGGAACACCAATTCCTCCGTTAGCAACATCTAACTTAAAAGCAGGATTAGTCGTTCCGATACCAAAATTACCAACATTGTTTATTACTCCAGCAATACTTATAGCTTCGTTAACATCTCCGTCGTGACTAAATATAGTTCCATTTTTACCATGCAGCCATAATTGATCCGTGTCAGTACTTCCGTACTCTCCTACTATAACATTTTGAGTTGTCTGTGAATTATCTCCAAAAGCAATTGCGGAATTTAAGTCCAACAAATTCATGGTATATGAATTATTAATCGGAGTTGTTGAAGCTGCGGTACCTATTGAGATCTTATCTGAAAAATACCCTGAACCTATTACACTTAAAGATTCTGTGGTTTGAAGAGTTGTACCGTTTACAATTAAACTATTGTTTGGCTCATCTACGTAAACTGTATCTGAAACTATTGTGTTTCCATCACCGATCCATATTCTACCCTCAGGTAAGTTAGGCACATCGTTTGCTCTCATTATGGAAGCCACAGTAATAGATCCAGAGTTTCCACCAGATACTTTACCTATAAGCCCCATATTCTGTATTGCGTTACCAGCTCCGGTTGGCTTTATACAAGTTAAACCGCCACCAGCAGCTAAGTAAACTGTGTCGCCAGTAAAAGGATCACCTCCTGGTCTGTCTGTGGGTATATCTGCTGTACTGTAATTTAAAAATTCCCCTGTTATTACTACATTCCCAAAACCGTTGTTATTAAGTGTAGTCTGTAGTATTCCAATTGCTGGAAGATACCCAGTCGAAATTGTTGCGTCTGCTGGTTCTACTTCTATAACATCAGTAGCTCCAACAGTTCCTGATTGATAAACAGGGGTTCCTTTAAGTATTTGGGCACCACTAACATTCTTACATGATATTACAACTAGCTTAGAAGCTGCTGCTTCCAAAGTATCTGGATCAATCCATGAAGTACCAGTTACTGTAGAAGACAATACTTGCCCAGCCGTACCAGGCGAAGTACTCGTGTCCTTTATACCGGACCCGGTTTCAATATAATTTTTAAACTTCATTTATTAAATTTTATTGTTATTACCCTATTTTCTGAACTAGTATAGTTATGTCGGTTGCTTCAACCGCGGATATAGTGGCTACGGAAGTAGTTGCTGTCCTGGCAACATCACAGAATACTGTGGCTCCGACTGCGTTTATGGTCTGAACTATCGTGTTTATACCGAAAGCATGAGTCACTGTTCCTGATAAATTTCCAGCTGTAATTGTACCTGTAGCTGTGTTTGATGTATTTGTGTCAGTGTTTGTAACTGTAGCTGTTCCTGAAGCATAAGCAACGCTTATTCCAGTTCCAGCATTCACATTACCAATACCTACCTGAGTTAAACTAGCAAGGTCGATGTTGTTCTGTACAGTTGTCCAATCAGTTAAGGCGCTTGGGTTATTTATTTCAGCAATAAGCACATCACCTACTCTAAGTTGTTCTCCTAAGAAAGTTCCATCAGCCGTAACTGTATAGGTCCAACCTTTCAATATACTGTTTGGAGATGTTGTTAGGTCCGGCGTATTTGTAGCAGCGTTATATCCACCTTGGTATACTAAACCACCAACTACAGCATTATCAACATAATCTTTAGAAGCTGCATCTGTTTGAGCTACCGGTAGAATAGGTATTGTAACTTGACCTGTGAACGAATTTTGCCCAGTACCGCTAACTGTTAATTGTCCAGCTAATGTTATAGAGTCGTTTAAATTTACAGATACTACATAACCACTAGTTAAAGCTGTATTTATATTTGTTCCACCGTTAAAATCAACTGTATTTCCAGAAGCCACGGTAGACAAAGGAAAGCCAGCATCAGCTATAATCTTCCATGTATATGTTCCTGGTATTGTATTTATCTCAGCCCACTTGTTTGTTTTAGTTAAGTATCTCTCGCTCGCACCGGCTACACCGTCAATAGCTGAAAGATCTACGGTTACAATTGGCTTAGCCGCCGTACCTGTTACAGTATTGCCAACATATGTTCCGCTTGCAAAAGAGTACTCTTTTAGACTTACCCAAGTATCTACCCCGTTTGCATAGTACTGAGCTAAATTTACACCTGTGTTAAAGAATATCTGGCCCGCAGCAGCATTAGATGCACCCGTGTTGTGTAGTCTTACGTTTTGTATCTCGTTATTTGTTAAGGAGACATTGTTTAAAAATGGTATCGCCATGTTCTAGTTTATATACGCTTTACCTGTTTCAGGAGAAGCGAAGGTTATTGTTAAATTGTTTTCGTCTATAAAGGCTACATCTCCATATCCTTGTTGTCCTGTGGATAAAACCATAGTACATGATGGAAATTTAGCTAAATCATGTTGCACAGTCCATACGGCAGAGGCCACATTTTGGCTAAACACAAAGTTTTTATCACCCCCTGAGTCTGGAATTGTGAATTCACTAAATATATAGTGGGCGTCTTCTGCAAATACCCCGTTTGAAGAAACATTTTCAAGAGTTATTTTAAAAAAGTCTGTTTCTACCGGATCGGTTATTATCGATGTTACATTATATGTTCCAAAATTATTAATATTACCTAATTCCGCTAATATTATGTCTTTGCCTATAAATAAAGGGGTAAATTGAGCTCGGCTTTGACCACCGGCCCCTGCTTTACTCAATAAAAATGTAGTTACACTAGAAAATGGTGTACCAACGCCTGCTCCTGCAGTAAAACTTATAGTTCCAGAGTCTCTACCTTCTGTTATGTCGTCTTGGAACAAATAAACAGTCTGATCCGCTACCCCTATAGCGTTTTTTTCGTTAAACATTGCAACGACTTCCCCTAAAGAATAGTTCTTAGTAGCTAGATTAGCATTGGCAGCTGTATCTGTACCTATTACTTTATCTCCTAACTGAGGGACAGCGTCTATGCCGTATGTACTTATTCTAGCCATCTATCAATGTTGTTTAATGTACTATTTTTAAATCGTCTCCTGTTCTATATATTTGTCCAGATACTAAACCTCCTGCTATAGCGTTTGCATTGTCCGTGTATTCAACTAAACCTGGTTGTAGTATCAATTCATTGAAATACACACCTAGATCCGATATTGTGTAGTTCTTAGTAGAAGCTGCATTATCTTGATCTGTACCGATTAATTTGTCAGTCCCTACTACGGTTGAGTCTAAGGGATATGTACTTATTCTTGCCATGTTGTTATATTATTTTGTGTTATAATTATTACCGCTTTCTTTTTTAGTTCCTTCACCTTCATTTCCCCTGTTTGATTTAACAGATACAAATGCTTGTCTCTTGTGGTCGTAATCCTGTCCCTTGGACTGTTCCGGATTTTTCCTAGCCTCTCTTTGAGCATGTGCTTTTTTTGCTTTCCTCGCCGGAGTCATTGCATAAGCTTTATCTCTAGCGGCTTTGTCTCTTCTCGCTGTAGATGAAAGTTTCTGTGCCATACTCTGTATGATTACGTAATTTACATTGGAATTAAAAACATGACGATAGCCCCCTATTATATATTAATATAGGCTAATGTCACCTTTTTCTAATGCCTAAAAAAAATGTGTTAAAAATTTTTTGTGAGAAATATAGAGGTTTGATGTTACTACTATACATTTTTAGCTTACCATAAAAATAAAAGTCCAACTATTTTCCCCACCCCCCGTATGTTTTTTCAAAAGTTTTCGTATGTTTCCGGGATCTTGTATTGTGTTGTAGCTTGTTTCTGCTTACTAATTTCTGTAGATTCCCGTTAATATGTTTGACGTTTTGTGTGTGCTTACATGTGTTGTTTTGTACGTTGTTTGAATGTAATATTCAAGCAGACAATACATATCGCGCTGTAGTTGTCAACTTGTTTTGATTAAGTTGCGAAGGACGCGATCGTGTATACAACTCATGTTTTTTCAGCAGAAGCTTGTTTTTTTTGAAATGCAACCCAGAGTTATAGTTCATTTTTAAAAGCCGATTCCAATGTATTTCATACACCTGTATGTATAGCACTGTATGTTTTTGTTGAACACCGGTGTGCAAACCTGAAGCGTGCAATACTGAACAACACACTGGAGAGTTGTGTAGCGGTCATGCGTTTTGGGCAACTATATGTACTTAGATTTCGTTCTGTGTGGTTGTTTGTCGGAATTTACAAGCTAGTATAATCCCTGACCCACTTTATGTATAGCACCCCCCTGGCGCTGCGGGCAGCTGCTGCGTCGCCCCGGCCGAGGACTGCCTGCGTGCGTGCATGTCGTTGTTAGCTATAAGGGCAAATTGCAGTTTGCAGTGACTGGTTGCATGTAGCGAAGGCTGTTTGCAATTAGCGATAACCTGTCGATTTGTTTCGAAAGCTAGTTAGGTAGCTTATAACTCAATGCGAGTTCGTGATTCATCTTTGGCTCCACGGCGAGTGCGCGACCCTGCACGCGAACTCAAAAAACTAGAGTACATCAATTCCAGGTGCATTTGCAGTTTAAATAACTCGAGCTTGCATGCAACAAGTTAGCAGAAACGAAACATATGTGTATTCACTGACTCGTGTTTTTTAGTTCCGATCGACTCGCTGCCGAATGTCATCAGATGGTGAAGCGCAGCTTTCTTTGTGAACTGGCCAGTGTGCTCGTTGGCATTCTTTGGAGCAGTAATATGTTGTCATGCATCGAGAGCATGCCCTCAGCCGACGCTCGAATCGTACCTCACAGAATGCACAGACGTGTCTGCGAATTTGGTCAGCACGAACGCTCAACTCGCCAGATGCAGAATGACTGTAGGTGCCAGAGTAGGTTCTGCGACCACCCTCCAAGACCACTCGCATGTCAATCGGAAACCGAACTTCTGAACTAGAACTGCCACTAACAAGCGAGTCGTACATTTCAATCTCGGCTTGCTCAACCCACCATTCCATAGCACAGTTCAGCCTACGATTGTACGGATGGTCGTCTGGAAGTGCTTCAAAGTTTCCAGAGTAATCCTGACACGCAGCGCGCATCGTGATGAAAAGCAATCGTGAGATAACTTGTTTAAATTGTTAAACAACAACATTGCAAGAACAACACTGAATTTGAGACAGATGAGGATCGAGAGCTAAAGTGTCCAGAATAAGCTGATATGTGTCGTCACGACTACCTCGTTCGATGTCATACCGCTGCCTAAACTCAGTGCACTGTGCCACATCTGCATCAAAGAGGAATATCGCAACTATCTCATGGTATGGGCGAGGGATCGCGAAAGCAGCCTCGTTGGTACGAGGCATGGCCTTGAAGTTTATCACTGTCTACTTCAACTTGGAAGCTTAAGTGCTCGCGATCATGAATTTTGTCTCATGCAGTGTCATGCTCATACATCACAACCAAAGCTCGCAGCAGAGCCTAATGTGCTCGTTGCAGGGCTGGTTGTTGGCGATGTGTTGGTTTACATTGAACACACTTGCAAGCGATACATCATGATGGATCCAATCAAGCACGAGCAATCGTGCTTCATTTTTGCATTGCGTCGATGTCGTCACGTTGCTTGCCGAAACGATTGGTTACATAAGTCGTTGCCGTGCTCATTGCCACTGTATATATATGCATTCATCGCAGCATGAGAATCCGAAGTGACAGCGTCAGTTGCAACTGTGTATACACATAAAGTTTATTCATATATTTACATGCGTGTGTATATATATAGGCAAGAACATCAGCAGCATGAAATCATAGACTTCAGATTTCACCATCCTCTGTGATGGCCCAATCGTGATTGCGCGGATTCAATCCGAAAGCCCATTCCTCGTTATTGTCGTCGTTGTGTGGATTCAATCCGAAACCAAGCGCATCATCAGGGTCCAGAGCATGCATGGCTGCTATATCATCCATGACTGCACCAGGCATGAGTAGCGTGCTTGCCTGGCTGCTCCCA